>MDTG01375735.1_pt1 | contig 18365 bp, 14 predicted proteins | sample 811421 | NCBI WGS metagenome assembly MDTG01 (sample SAMN05326645, study PRJNA326480) | marine metagenome | isolation source: seawater | place: Pacific Ocean: South East | collected 2011 | reverse complement strand
TTTGTTGTTTAATAAATTAATGTCTAATAATTTTATCTTAATAAACTGCATTGAGCGAATTTGAGTCTGGGTGTTATTATATAATCAAGTACATGCAGTTAATCTTATTAATGGGGAAATTACAATTCCAAATTCTTTGAAACCAGAAGACCTGTTCAAACAAGCATTTGTCTATTTAAAAAATGGAGATGCTCGACTATGCTCCAATGCATGCAAAGCAGCACTCATTGAGCATCCTGAGGATGTAAATTTATTGTGTCTACTGGCACGTGCTTCTATTGCTTTAAAATTATTTAAAAATGCTCAAGGTTACTTGAATGAGGCCACTAAGTTAGCTCCCAAATCTTCTATTGCTAGAGAAACATACGGTGATTTATTAATGGTTCAGAGTCGACCAACTGAAGCATTAAGGGAGTATAGATTCGTTCAACAGCTCAATTCACAGCACAAACAAATAGAGCAAAAAATTAATCATGCTAACAATCTTGCTTCACACCTAAAGGATCAAAATGCTACTTCAATTAAAAATGAAAATAGTGATATTGAAACTCAAAAAACTGCATTTGAAGAAGAAATTTCTCAGGGATTAGAGCATCAAGCTGCTGGTAGAACGGATAATGCGGAAGATATATATCGTAGCATCTTAAAAGAAAATCCTGACCATGTCGAAGCAGCTAGATTACTTGCAGGTATTGCTATGGAGCATGAAAAGTATCGCGATGCGGAAATATTTCTTTCACGCGTGGTTAAAAATGCTCCAGATTATTCTCGGGCTTGGGCTGATTTAGTGAAGGCACAAAGAGAGCAAGATAAATTTTCGGTAGCTATAAGCAGTGCGGAAAAACTCATTCAGTTGGATCCTAAGATCGCTGAATCATATATGGTTAAAGCGAGCGCTGAAGGGATGGCAGGTCAAAATCAAGCTGCCATTGAGAGCTATGAAACAGCGCTGAAGTTAGCACCAAATAAAGCGGGTGCTTTCTGTAGTATGGCGCATCATTTAAAAACTATTGGCAAACAAGATGAGGCAGTTACCGCATATCGAAAGGCGATTAATATTAAACCTGATCATACTGAATCCTATTGGAGCTTGGCTAATCTTAAAACCTTTAGCTTTTTAGATGAAGAGATAAGTGCCATGAAGGCGCTAATATCCAACAAAGAATTATCTGATCTTGGAAGAGTGCATCTTTTCAATGCGCTAGGTCTGGAATATGAAGGTCGAAAAAATTATGATTTAGCTTTTGAAAATATGAGTTCGTGCAATGCCGTTCGGCGTAAGTCTGAATCTTATGACCCGGTTGAATTTGAGACCATGATCGACACAATAATTGAGATTATGTCGGAAGAAGAAATGCAATTAATGCCGGTACAAAAAGCAGATGTAACTCCTATTTTTATAGTTGGTCTACCCAGGTCAGGTTCAACGTTAATTGAGCAAATATTGGCCAGTCATAGCGCAGTAGAGGGTACACATGAACTTCATGAGTTTACTTTGGCGATGCAAACTACTCGTGATAGATACAATATTAAAAAGAGATTTCCTGAAGCATTAAGTTTTTTTGAGGATGAACAATGGAAAATGCTGGGTCAAGAGTATCTTATAACTTCAGAGAAATACCGTACTAATAAATTATTTTTTATTGATAAAAATCCTAATAATTTTACTTTTATTGGGGCGATAAAATTAGCCATACCAAACGCAAAAATTATCAATGCGCGACGTCATCCATTGGATAGTTGTTACGGCTCCTTTAAGCAATTGTTTGCCTCGGGTCAGCCTTTTAGTTATGACTTGGTAGAGTTAGGTGAGTATTATCTGGAATATGATCGTGTTATGAATCATTGGCATTCTGTTTGCCCTGACTTTGTGTTAGATGTGAATTACGAAGAAGTAGTCTCCAACCTAGATGCCCAAGTCAAAAGGATACTAGAATTTTGTGAGCTACCATTCGAGGAAAGTTGTCTGAAATTTCATGAGACAGATCGGGCAGTCAAAACAGCAAGTTCCGAGCAAGTCAGAAAACCAATATATTCAAGCTCAGTCAATTTATGGCGCAATTATGAACATAAGTTAGAGGATTTGATAGAAACTCTAGCACCGTTGCTTGAAAGACTTCCCAAAAAAGATCAACCAAAATTATTATAAAAAATCCAATCGTATGATCTGGATTTATTAACAACAATAATCAGGGATATAATTAATTGATTTAATTGATAATTTTTATATTAAATGAAATTAAACGAGAAAGCTAAGAATGTGCAGGTATATTTTTCTGTTGCAAAAAAACAACATAGATTTAAAAGGAGCAATAGATACCTCACAATATGCAACAAAAAGTTGTAGTTTTGATCCAACTAATTTACATTTAGTTACAAGTACTATAAGTAAACTCTATTTATCGAAAAACCTCGGGGGAATCGAGCATGGAAGAACAGAAGTATAAAATTGGATTAACTCCTATTGCAGGAGCAGTAGCTGCAGCTTTGGCACCATCACATCAAGTGATAGCCCAAGACTCTGACTTTGCTCTTGAGGAAATAATCGTAACCGCAACAAAAAGAACCTTAAGCGTTCAAGATATACCTGCTTCAGTCCAAGCAATTGGTCAAGAAGCACTTGCGGACATGGGGGCAGCTACAGCAGAAGATTTTGCTCGATTTATGCCAGGAATAAATATCGTGTCTTATGGTGCAACCAGTAGTACGGTCGTCTTTCGTGGAGCGATCACTGGCTCAGGTTATATTGCAGCGTCTACTTCATCGGTTTATTTAGATGAGATGTCACTTACAACAACGGGCTCACAGCCAACATTACGTATGGTTGATGTGGCGCGTGTTGAAGCTTTGGCTGGACCTCAAGGAACACTCTATGGTTCAGATGCTCAAGCTGGTACTCTTCGAATCATTACTAATAAGCCGAAGATGAATGAATTTGAAGCGATATTTGATGGTGAGTTAGAAGGCGGTGGTGAGAGTGATGCCAGTTATCGTGGTTCATTGGTATTTAATGTACCAATCGTTGATGACAAGTTAGCGCTGAGGGTAGCCGCATACAGTGATCATGAGGGTGGTTATATTGATAACGTGCTCGGTTACACAGCAGATGCAAATGCTTTCTCTGGCACGAAATATGTGCAAAAGCATGGTGAATTAAACAATGCACATGCTGTCGAGGATAACTGGAACACCGCAGATACTAATGGCTTTAGGGCTAAATTAAGATGGGATATGAATGATAGTTGGTCAATGACTTTTGGTGCGATGATGCAGCATGTTGATACTGAAGGTTTTGGAAACGAATATAATCCATTGGTTGGCGATCTAAAAACAGTAAAATTCTTCGATGATTGGTATAAGCAGAACTTCAAAGCTTATGACATTTTAATCGAGGGTGATTTAGGGTTTGCTGATCTAGTAGCCTCAACTAACTATTATAAGTACAGATCAAGAGGTAGTAGTGATATTACAGATTATGCGCATTATTGGTCACATAACTATTGTTTTGATTCTTACTATAGTGCAGCAGCTTATTCTTCGGCTAAGCCATATTACTACACAAACTCAGCAACTGGGTATTTAACACTTTATCCAAGATATTGCCAAGGCGTAGATCAGGATTCTGATTTCTACTCAATCACCAAGAACACCTCAGGGGTGAAAAAAGTGTCACAAGAAATTCGCTTGCAGTCACAAGGTGATCGAATTGATTGGATTATGGGTTTATATTTAGAGGATACTGTTGATGAATGGACAGCACCTTTCGCGGTTCCAGTAAATGGTTTGAATGATACCAGTACTTTCCAGGATTCATTCTCTGCTAAATACTATAAATTCGTCCAAGGAGATGCTTTCCCAACAGAAGCTGAAGCAAGTTGGTATTCGGATCAAAGAACGCTTTGGGATCAAACGGCACTCTTTGGAGAAGTAGCTTGGCGCATGACGGATGACTTAACGTTGACATTGGGACTGAGAAATTATAAGCGGGACAATAGTAGTGCTTATTATGTGGATCACCCAGGAACAACCCATTCGCGTGGAATGGTGCCAAAAGGATATCCAGACTCATCTGATAAAGCATACCGCTTGGCTAATAATGGCTTACCGCCTGCAAGATCAGGTTCGGATAAAGTAACGATTCCAAAAATCAGTTTAAAGTATAATCTGAATGAGGATACGATGGCTTATGCACTCTTTACCCGTGGTAAGCGCCCGGGTGGTGTAAACCGAAGTAGAGGTGAACCATTCTTTCCAAATGCTTATAATCCAGACATCATGGATAACCATGAAGCAGGCATAAGATCAACATTTGGTGATGGCAGAGGACGATTTAATTTGACTGCCTACTACATGAAGTGGGATCAATATCAATTAGAGCAAGTAGATCCATCATCAACACCTTGTGATGCCAATGGTGCACCATCAGCATCATCAGGCTTAGCCGCGGATTCAAGTGTGAAAACAGCCGGTGTTTGTGGCCAACCTTGGCAGAACTTAGTAGCCAACGTTGGGCAAGCACATATTGGTGGAGTAAATGTTGATGTTGAATATGCTTTGACAGAAAACTTAACTTTCGGTATGAACTACGAAAGAATGGAAGCACAGACTGACAGTGAGCATAACCTAGATAGAGATGAAAGTACGATGGAGCTCAAGAAAGGTAAACGACTTCCATTGGTTCCGGAAAACAAAGGTTCACTCTGGGCAACATGGAGCACACCAGCTAACATGATGGGAGCAGAATATAAATATGTTCGTTTCCAAGCTTCTACCCAAGGCGGTATTATTACCAAACTGGAAGAAGATTCATTGAATAGCAGTGCAAACCCACAGCATAGAGTGCCAGGTTATGCCATTATGGACATCAGAGCCGGATTACAAGGCGAAGATTGGGAAGTGGCAGCTTACATCAATAACTTAACTGATGAGAGAGCTCAATACACTTGGTATACAGGTCATTATGGCTGGGCTATGCAATCAACAAATGCGGTAGGAAAACGAGCGCATAACGTTGATGTTGCTACCAACAGACCTCGAGAGATCGGAATACGCTATATGAGACGTTGGGGTGAGTAAACGTTAAATGTAGATAGATCGAAAAAGAACCGAGCGAAAGCTCGGTTTTTTTTTTCCAGAATTAATAAGGCCAGACTTCAAGACCATGGATAGCATTACGAATATCCATGGATAAGTTGACAGAACCAACTAATTGTTGTGATTTAAGATCATATAAGGTAATTGTGGATGGAGATGAACCGACCGCCACAAATCGATCATCAATTGTACATAAGCCTCTTGCAAAACCTTGGCGCGCAACATTTGAATCATCAATACCAGCAAATTCAATGTCACTCTCTTTATAAGTAATGATTTGATAAGCTTGCTCTTTACCTTCTCTGGGTACAAAGCGTAGACAGTCATTCGCGGTATCATTGAAGAGCACCCCATTATTCCATAGTTGTGGATTGTGAGTGCCACCTGGAAGTTCACAGACAATTTGAATTGTATTTTGTGGTGACAGATAGAGTAAGCCACTAGTTTTTAAACCGCTAAGAAAGATACCATCATCGTTGACATGGACCATATTGATATGAAAGTCATTCACTGGACGCGGTCCAGTATTTCGTGATGGGTCATATGTACCACCAGACCATTGCCCGTATTCTTTTCTTAAATGAAATCCCCAATCAAATTGTTTCGTATCAAGATTGAATGCGAGTAAACTATCAAAACCTGTCGAGCTTAAAAAGATACGACGCTCCATGCGGCAAATTTCATGCGCATGTTTAAGATAACGATTTTTATAAGAACTCTTTAAGTTAAATTCTTGATCATAACAAAATAACTCATCACTCGCGGCAATATAAATATCATCACCATCAAAGGCAATCCCTCGCAACCCTCGATCAGCACCTCTACCTTCAAAATCAATCTTACTAGTATTCCAATCAACATGTTGTTGACCTTCCTGATTGTCAAAGTCAATCGTATAGATGCCTCCATGACTCTCGCCTTGCACGCTACCTCGAACAACAGAGGTCGCAATTAATTTAGGTAATTTCATGGTCATAATAGTTACGTTATCTGTAATATGCGGTTAATATTGATATGGTTTTTATTATAATGAATTATTCATTATATAAGGATATTTATTTTATCAATAAGTCAAAGGGTAGTTATGAATAGACATTTATCAAGCATTAAATTTAATGGCATTATTTGTTTTTTATTGTTTGTTATTGTTGGCTGTAAATCTGCTGATAATCCTGAATCACCACTGGGCGCAGATATGATCCTTGAAAATGGAATTATCTACACCGTTAATGAAGCCCAGCCATGGGCTCAAGCTATCGCAATAAAGGATGGAAAAATCACTTTTGTTGGCTCTAATGATGAGGTTAGAGAATTTATTGGCAGTAATACAAAAATACTGAATGTAGATAAAAAAATGATAATACCCGGTATGCAGGATGCGCATATACACCCAATCTCAGGTGGTATATTGGCAGCTGCTTGTGACCTTAATGGATTATCGAATATTGCTGAATATCGAATTGCAATTAGCAATTACGCTAATGCTAATCCTGATTTAGATTGGATTACTGGAGGTGGCTGGGCGATGTCTGTATTTGGTGCTGGTGGCAAGCCCAGTCGTAAAATTATTGATGAATTAGTATCGGACCGTCCAGTTTATTTAACTTCTACTGATGGTCACTCAGGCTGGGCTAACTCACTAGCTCTAGAAATGGCAGGAATTACAAAAGACACTCCTAATCCAGTGGATGGCATTATTGATCGAGATCCAGAAACTGGTGAATTAATTGGGAGTCTGCAAGAAGGCGCGATGACTTTGATGGAGAAGATTATTCCACCAGATAGCCTTGAAAGTAAACTGGCTGGATTGCGTTATAGTATAAAAATGTTGAACGGTTATGGTATTACTGCGATTCAGGACGCCATAGTTAGAGAGCCTGATTTAAAAACCTATCAACACCTCGAGGAGAACAATGAGTTGTCACTGAGGGTCGTAGCTTCCCAGTGGTGGGAACGGTCAGAGGGCCTAGAGCAACTTAAGCGCTTTAATCTGTTACGGGATAAATATACTAGCCGTTTAATTAACCCAAGCACCATAAAAATTATGCAAGACGGCTTGGTTGAAAACTACACGGCTGTATTGGTTGATCATTATCATAATGTTCCAGGGCCAACCAAAGGAATTCCGATGGTAGAACCAGAATTTCTTAAAGAGGTGGTAACGGCGGTTGATGCAGCTGGCTTTCAGGTGCATTTTCATGCTCTTGGTGATGGTGCAGCAAGGCAATCACTTGATGCCGTGGAAGAAGCAATATATGAAAATGGACAACTAGGCAACCGTCATCATATCTCTCATTTGCAACTCATTCATCCAGATGATTTTTCAAGATTTGCTGAATTGGATGTAGTGGCTAATTTTCAACCATTATGGGCTTATTCAGGTGACTATTTGACAGAATTGGCTGCGCCGTTTGTTGGTCGAGAAAGATTGCGTTGGTCATATGCAATAAAAACACTCGAGGATACTGGCGCTAAAATTGCTTTTGGCAGTGACTGGAGCGTCACCTCCGCAAACCCTTTTCATCAAATTGAAACTTCAATTACGCGACAGAGTGCTACCAACGTGACTGCTTTAGAGAATAAACCTGTGGATCCAGAACAAGATGTTCCATTATTTATTGAAGAAAGTATCTCACTTGAGGTGGCAATTAAAGCATTTACTCTAAATGCCGCGTTCGTTAATAAAATAGAATCAACAACCGGTTCTTTAGAGGTAGGAAAGTTAGCGGATCTGGTTATTTTAGATCAAAATCTATTTGAAATTGAACCGCAGGCTATTTCTGAAACAAATGCACTAATCACACTTTTCGAAGGTAAAGTGGTGCATGGTGATTGGGCAAAATTATGATTAGATTATTAACTTGGTGCATTTTTTTGGCTTCACAGACAATAAGTTTTTCTGTGCATGCAGAAAATGTGAGATATATTCGATGCGGACAATTAATTGATGGTATTTCTAATGAGGTACGTAATGATCAACTTATCATCATTAATAATGAACGAATTGAAGCTGTTGAAGAATTCAATGAAACCTTAAATATAGATTTTAAGCTGATTAATTTAAAAGATTATACGTGTCTACCTGGTTTGATAGATACGCATACGCATATTACTGAAAAAGCAGGTGACACTGCAGATCTGAGTATTTATTTTACAATGACAAGAGATGAGGCAAGAAGAATTTCAGAAAAGAATGCATTGACTACACTAAATGCTGGATTTACTTCAGTAAGAAATGTTGGCGCTTATATTGCATGGTCTGCACGTGATTTACGTGATCGTATAAATAAAGGTTTTATTGTTGGCCCGAGAATTCAAACCGCAGGATTTTATCTAACAGTTCCTGGAGGTGGAGGAGATCTTTTACTGCCAAATTTTCCGGAGGAAAAAATTCCAGCTTATCTCAGAGAGGGTGTCTCAAAGAATGCACATGAATTCAGAGAGAACGCAGAAAAAGCGGTAGAAGGTGGTGCAGATTTTTTAAAAATATTAGCTTCAGGTGCGGTATTGGCATTTGATGGTATTCCAGGCGCTCCTGAAATGACACAAGAAGAAATTGCAGCAGTTGTCTCTGTGGCAAGAAAAGCAGGAGTAAAGGTCACGGCTCACGCCCATGGCGCTCAATCAATAAAAGAGGCAGTTTTGGCCGGTGTTGATTCCATTGAACATGCCTCCTTAGCAGATCAAGAAGCTATAGAATTGGCTGCAAGTCATGATGTTGCTTTTTCAATGGATGTTTATAATGGTGACCATATAAGAGCTGTTGGAGAGGAGGAAGGCTGGCCTGAGGAATTTATAAGAAAAAATAATGAGACCACAGATGCTCAGCGTGATGTTTTTAGTCGGGCTTTGGCTGCTGGAGTACCAATAACATTTGGAACCGATGCCGCTGTCTATCCTCATGGGGATAATGCTAGACAATTCTCAATAATGGTCAGGCATGGCATGTCACCTATGCAAGCAATCAAATCTGCAACATCGGTTGCAGCTAAATATATTGGCTGGGAAGATAGAGTAGGATCAATTAAACAAGGTTTATTTGCCGATATAATTGCTATAAAAGGTGATCCACTGACAGATATTACTCTTTTGCAAGATGTGCAAGTAGTCGTTAAGGGTGGAGCATTGATAAAATTGGAGAGAATTAATAAATGATCAGCGCTCCAATCAAAAAGTATCGTGCAAAAAAATTATTAAAATGGATAAAAGGTAAGGTACTCACTCAGAATTTTTTAACTAAACAATTAGTTAGGAAATGGCAAAAAATAGATGTTCCACCAAATAAAAAATCTTCATTATCATTAAATATTAATGATCACGAATACAGTCTTTTTTCGCAAAATGGTGAAGATGGAATATTGCGTTATATATTTTCGATAATTGGCTTCGAGAGTCGCTACTTCGTGGAATTTGGTTTTGGTGCACATCAATGTAATTCATTGAGATTGGTGTTGCATGAAGATTTTCGTGGACTATTTATGGATGGTTCTCAGGAGCAATGCGATATATTCAATCAGGCCTATCAAAAGACCAGTAAAACTGGTGCAATTGCTATGAATGCGTTTATTAATAGGGATAATTTAGAATCCTTAATTAGTTTAAGTAGGATTCCAACAGAAATCGACTTTCTTTCTATTGATGTCGATGGCAATGATTATTGGCTTTGGGAGGTGATTAATTGTGTCTGTCCAAGGGTGGTATGCATTGAATATAACTCTGGTATTGGTAATAAATTAGCTTGGAGTATTCCATATAAACCTGATTTTGAGCGTTTCACATATCATCCGAGCGGCTTTTTTGCTGGCGCTTCTTTAAAAGCCTTGGAAGAACTTGGGATGAAAAAAGGATACAGACTCATTGGTTGTGATAAAACTGGCACCAATGCATTTTTTCTTAGAGATGATTTGGGTTTAGGTAAAATAAAAACATTATCGTGTGAAGAAGCTTTTCACCCACATTCAAACTGGTTAAGGCGCGGTATCTCTCAAGAGCAACAATTAGAGATTATGCGATCAATGCCATATGAAGAGGTTTGATATTTTTTTAGGTAATTATATTATTCATTGTTTATAATCCTACCGCATGGTTATTCTATTATTGGTCAAATTTTAAATCATAAATATAAAAAGGATTTTTATGTATCAGAAGCTCACTTTAACATTGATTTATGTTTCGTTAAGTTGCTTCCTCTCTTTAGACGTATTAGCTCAAAATGTTGAATTAGATGAGATTCAAGTTACTGCAACTAGACTAAATACCTCACTCAGAGACAGTGCGCGCTCTGTATCAATTATAGACCAAGAGCAAATTCAGAATGCGACCCAAAAGTTAGCTTTAGATGAAGTTTTGGCTGGAGTCCCAGGATTATATATGCAGAATCGTTATAATTTTGCACAAGATTTAAGAATTTCTTTACGTGGTTTTGGTGCTCGTTCTGCTTTTGGCATTAGAGGCGTTAAAGTAATTGTTGATGGTATTCCAGAAACACTTCCAGATGGGCAAGCGGGAGTTGATAGCATTGATTTAGGGTCAGCGAGACGTATTGAGGTCATTCGCGGTCCAGCTTCATCTCATTATGGAAATGCGGCTGGTGGAGTCATTGCGATAGAAAGTGAGTCAGGGAGAGCACCTGCCTTTATTCAAACAAATATTTCAGGCGGTGATTTAGGTTATAAAAAACTTCAGCTAAAAACAGGTGGAAAAAGTCAGAACATAGATTATCTACTTAACCTTGCCCAGCAGGATTTAGCTGGATTTCGAAAACATTCAAAGTCTGAGGGGACAGTCTTGAACGGGAAATTTGGCTTACAAATTAACCCATCAGATCGATTAAATATATCTATAAATTATACCGATCAACCACAAGCACAAGATCCAGGTGGAGTTAATTATGCTCAAGCCATCACTGATAGAAGCTCTGCGAGAGATAGAAATGTCAGTTATGATGCGGGGGAAGCACTAAGTCAATCACGCTTGGGTATGGTGTATGAGCAGGAACGTACAAAAGGTAATCTTGTCGTCAGAAACTATTATGTAACGCGAGATTTTTCGAATAAACTGCCTTTCAAGAATGGTGGTTCAGTAAATATTGATCGTTTTTTTTACGGGCTTGGTGTCCAATACGAATTTAAAGAGCTGTTGCCAGAAGACTTTTCTTTCACAGTGGGTATGGATTTCGATCGACAAGAAGATAAAAGGAAACGTTTTGATAATAACTCCGGTACTCTGGGTGCATTGACTTTTGATCAAGAAGAGCATGTGAGTAGTGATGGATTCTTTGCTCAAGGCAGATACGATAAAAACAAATGGTCAATATCAACAGGTATTCGTTACGATAGAGTTACTTTTGATACACAAGATCGTTATCTGGCTAATGGTGATGATTCAGGTAAATTAAATTTCGATGCGGTAAGTCCCTCAGTTGGTGTTAATTATGAACTTGATACAGGTATATTATTTGGCAATATAAGCAGTTCTTTCGAAACCCCAACAACAACTGAGCTGGCCAACCCAGATTCTTCAGGAGGGTTTAATGCGTTATTAAAACCCCAAAAAGCGAATAATATGGAAATAGGTTATAAGGCAAATTATGAAAATCTCTATTATGAATTTGCCATATTTGAGATAGATCTCAAAGATGAATTAACTCCTTACGAATTGGAAGCATCACCGGGACGAACTTTTTATTCAAATGTTGGTAGATCGTCAAGAAGTGGTATCGAGTCTGCATTTACCTGGAATGTTAAATCTAATTTGTTGGTTGATTTTTCTTATACTTGGTCAGATTTTAAATTTGATCAATTTATTGATCAAAACGGTAAAGATTTTGCTGGTTCAAGGTTGCCTGGATTGCCTGAATCATTTGCTTATTTGAGTTTCCGCTATAAGACTGAGGATAATCTTAATATTAATTTTAATATGAACTATGTTGGTGATTTATTTGCTAACAATGCGAATTCAGTTAAGGTAAAAAATTACACAGTTTCAAACTTTCGGGCGAGTTATATTTTCAGTCGCAATGATTGGTGGTTTCGACCATACCTTGGTGTGAATAATATTTTTGATCAACATTTTAATAGTAATATCCGAATTAATGCATATGGCGGAAGATATTATGAGCCAGCTCCAGGCAGAAATGCGTATGCTGGAGTGACTGTTAATTACAATTTCTAAAAAATGAGTAAAAAAATACCAGGTAGAACCTGGTATTTTTTTGATAAATAACTAATTATAATTATTTTGGTTTAGCAAGAACCATCTCAATTTCAACGAACCATCCACCAGCTAAAGCTTCAATTTGAACTGCTGAACGCGCTGGTTTGTTGGGCTGTTCTTCAGTACCGAAGAACTTACTGTATGATTTCATAAAGCCACCAAAATCCATTCGACCATCTAATTCTGGATCACCAACTAAGAATACAGTCAATTTAACAGCATCTCCAAAATCAACTCCCAGTGATTTAAAAGAATTTTCAAACTTCTTTAATACACTCATTGTTTGTGCTTCTGTATCACCTCTCCATTCTCGAGATCCTCTTTCTGCATCTGGATTTGCTGGTGAAGGAAGTTGGCCGCTATGATAAATAATGGTTGTGTCTGGAGTCACTTCAACCGCCCTTGAGATCGGAAAAGTTGAGTTGTTTGGTAATGCATGTCTCGTGACTTCTGCATAGGAGTTAATACTCATAAATAGAGTAAATAAGAATATAATTTTTTTCATGGCTTTTCTCTCTTCGTTTAAAATATAAATGTTATTATAATATATTATATATTAGTTGTTGCTGGTAACGTTGACAAGATTACCAGACTCAGTTTGCTTCACTGATAAGAAATAGGTCTGTTAGGAGGGCACGTAGGTGAATTGAAGCATTGAGATTATCTACGATTTCAGAGCTGATATCCTTTTGATTAAGCACAAGATCGATGGCGGCATGAGCTTTTTTTGCATCGTCAATAATCACCCAAGAAAAACTTATTGGATCTTTTTCATGCTCTTTAATTAAAAGTAAAGTTGTATCGGCCATATTTGAGAGTGTTGTTCTTACCTCAGAGATACTGTCTCCAATTCTATCGGACTCTTTACCTTGAGCAGCATAGGCAAGTAAATACTCATAGCCAGCTTCAATAATTTCAATTTGTTGATTCACGTTTAATTTACTTAGTGATTTGGTTAGTTTTTTGTGACCCATTTTTCTTGATCATGATTCTCATCTTTTTCATACTCTGAGATCCAGCCTTTGATCATGGAGCGAGTATAGAATAATTTTTCAGGACGTAAGCCAAAATAGATATGTAGTGAGGTAATTGCCACTAAAGCTAAGGCTGCCAAGCCATGAAGTAAGAATACCCATCCTAGAAGATTTTCAGGCAGGGCGTTAGTTCGCTCCCACCATGGTGTATCGATCAGAGCAAACATAATGATACCTGTTACTATAATGACGAGAGTAAGCACAGTGACGGAAGCATGCATGCTTTTTTGAGCCAAAGAATATTTTCCTGGTTTGATACTTTGATCGAAAGGTTCTTTTAAATCTTTTACACCAATCCACATATCCATAAAATTCTGCCAGAAAATTGAGCGTATGATATGAAAAACAGTAATAACTGTTAATAAAATGCCGGCAACCCAGTGAATGGTTAGCCATGCGAATTCGATACCAATCTTTGGGAATATTCCAGTTATAAGCAGAACAAACATACTGGCCGCCATCACCCAATGGAAGATTCGGTCAATTCTTTCGTGTCTTTCAATACGTTCTCCAGCAGCCGAAGGCATCGCTTTCTTTTTTTGTGCTGCTGCAATTATGGCGTGTATAGCTATCCCAACAAAAGTTACAGCTAAGAGTACCCATAGAAGATCCCATGAAGCCCCAAGTATTACTTCTCGGCCCCATACATCTTGTTTGAAAGTTGCTAGTTCCAAATGATTAACTCCGTAATGCTCGTTTAACTAAATTTTCCATCAAAGGAATTTTAAAATGATTGTAATTGAGAGTTTTAGCTCCTCTTGCAGCAAGTTTTGCTGCCGCATTTATAACTTCCTCAGATAATTCATTACCTGATAGATATTGCTCCACTTCATCAAGTCGATAAGGAGTACAGGCAACACCACCACAAACCATGCGACTTTCTTGGATACTGTTCTCTGATTTTTTTACTACCATCGCAATACTAACGAGCGCAAAATCCCAGACATCACGATCTGCTATTTTCTCAAAATAATATTCAGAGTTAGCCCATGTATTTGGAATCTTTATACTGGTTAGAATCTCTCCGGGTTCAAGTGCTGTCATTCTGGTTATATGCGTATCAGGGCCAACAAAAAAATCTTCAGCAGTCATTTCATGCTCACCATCCACATTATTAATCACCATAGTAGCATCAAGTGCTACGAGCGCGGTTGCTGTATCAGAAGGGGAGACAGCTACACATCGACTGGCATTGAATAAGGCATGCTCTCTATTCATTCCTTCAGGACTGTCAGCGTAGCATAGATTCCCTCCAGCCCTGTAGCATGCGAGTCCACGCCGATAGTACCAGCAACGCGTATCTTGGATAAGGTTGCCACCAAGTGTCCCTACATTGCGTATTTGTGGACTAGCAACTCGTTTAGCTGCTTTTACTAGCACTTCATAACTTTCATTAATAAGAGGGCTTTTAATGATATCTCTCAAAGTGGTAAGTGCCCCAATCTCAATTCCAGTTGCAGTTGATTTAATTCCTTTGAAAGCGTCAATATCATTCAAATCGATGAGTGCCGATGGATTCTTAGCACGATCTTTTAGCCAGCCATAAGTATCTTGACCACCACCGAGCAACCAACCTTGCTTTCGATATTTATCGGCTAAGTTGAGGGCGTCATCAGCATCTTTGGGCTGATATAATTGGACCTCTGGCATTACGTCATATGAAGGCATATTAATCTCAGAAATTATTTGTTTGTAAAGGTTTAAAGGATTGATTGTTCCCAGTTACGTAGTTGAGAATCATATCATTGCTGATTGGTGTTCGACCAAAATTATACCCGTCTAGAGCGTCTGATATAGCTGATGTAAGCGCTGCTACAGCGCATCCCATTGCTGGCTCACCGATTCCTCTGGCGCCAAAGGGATTTTGCGGGTCTGGTATGTCAACGGCACTAGTTTTTGTTACCGAAGGGACATCAAGGTAAGTGGGAATTTTGCATTGATGGTAGCCAATATTTGCTGGCAAGCCATTTTGTGAATCAAATACGTGCCGCTCGAGACCTGCCATACCCATTCCCCAAACAGCCCCACCTTTCATTTGTGCGGCTAACCCTTGAGGGTGGACAACAGTTCCACATTCAGCAATTCCAACATAATCAAGTATTTCATATTTACCAGTCTCTAAGTCTAGCTCAATTTCAACAAAGGCAGCTGCTAGTCCGGGGATAATTCCTTGCTGTGGTAATTTATCTTTCGCTACACCAACCAAACCTGTTCCAGCAATATTTTGTACCGAGCGTTTAGTTATATCATGGATATCATCCGGGTATTCAATTCCTGAAAATTCGCCACCAAGATCAATGGCTGCCTGGGCAATCTCTCCATATGTAGAGCTTTTGTTATTGGTTTTATGGTGAACATTTCGACCATCAATATCATAATCATCTGCATTCCCACCATGAATCCTGGCCGCAATATTTTTCATTTTACGCACTGCATCCACCGCGGCCACATAATTAGTTCTAGTTTGAGCATAAGTTGATACGCTGCCAGCCTGATAGGAACTCCATGGAAGATTGTTGTCTGTTCTTCCATTGTGAATAATGCAATCTTCCCAATTACACTTTAATACTTCCGCCGCGGCTCTGGTGGTTGAAGCATATGAATAGGTTCCTAAATTTCCCACTCCTGAATGGAGATGTACCTTTCCATCAGAGGCGATTCTGAGTAAACCATCAAAACCTTTTGCACCTGCTGAATGATAACCTTGACCAATTCCTACGCCACGAACTTTTGTAGCATCATCACTCTTTCTAGAATGTTTCTTTTGCCATTCGAAAATGTCAGCACCTTTCTCTAAGGCTTCTTTCATATAGGCGCTGGTTAGAGGTCGCTGATCTTTATATGCAGTTGTATCACTGTTTACAGCATTAATCTTTCTAATCTCGAGTCGATCTATTTGTAATGATTTAGCAGCTTGATCCATCAACGGTGCCATGACCGCAGCAATTTGGTTTTGTCCAGGCCCTCTTTGTGCTCCTCTTGGAGTTGTATTAGTTAAAACAGGTACTCCTCTGAAACGCATTGACTCTGGATCATAGAGTAATGAAATAGCATCTCCAGCGGATGATCCATCCCCACCCGTGGCGTTCGGGCCAATGTCTTCGATAATATAAACATCACCGGCAGTCATTTTTCCATTTTTTGCAAAACCCAATTTAATCCAGCCTTGAAAACCGACTCTGGCTGAACCAATGTAATATTCTTGCTCACGAGTAATTCTGAGCTGAACTGGACGACCCAGTTTCTTTGAGAAATAACCGGGGAGAGCAGCTGCAGGATAGGCTCCAATTTTTGAACCAAAACCTCCACCTGTATTCTCACTAATTAATACTACTTTATCTTGTTCGACACCTAAAAGTCTGGCTAATCCAGGCAACCAAAAACTTTGACTTTGAGCGGATCCATAGACATAGCAGGTTCCATTCTCCCAATATGCCATTGCTGTTCTTGGTTCCATGCTCATATGAGCATAACCAGTGGTAACAAACGGTTGCTCGATAATTAAAGCTGCCTCATTAAAGCCTTTTTCTGGGTCACCATATACCCACTCAGAGGCATGTTCACCAGTAGGTTCTTTACCTGCTCTGAATTCATCAACCTGCTTCTTTGTCCATTTTATACGTTTAAATCCGGAGCCTTCTCTGGATCGCGCAAAGACATTACCTTCTTCTCTTGCGTCTGGACCTCCTTCTACTAAACTATCTAGAGGGTCTACAGCAAATGGAAGAGTTTCTATCTGTACTTTGATTTTATTTAAAGCATCTTCCGCTATTTGTTCATCCGTTGCAGCCACAGCGAGAATAGGGTCACCAATAAAAGCTGGGCTATTAGTCAGAATGGCCGCATTCGGTGCTTCAACTGAAGGAACATCATCTGCTGTGAGAATACCTACCACACCTTCCATATTATCGATCGCAGAAGTATCAATATTAGTAACTCGCCCATGAGCGACTGGGCTGGTATACATTCTCGCAAAGACCATACCCTCTGCACGAAAATCTTCCGCATATTTTGCTTTCCCGGTTATTTTGCCGTAAATATCCGGCGGCACAAAGTCTTTGCCTATGTGCTTATAATTACTCATCACTTTGTCCTGATGCTCGCATTACTCCATTTAAATAATGATCGTAAGCTCCACATCGACAAATGTTTCCAGAAAGTGCTTGCCTTGCTTCTTCACGGCTCGGTTTAGGGTTTTCGTTTAACAAAGCGACAGCGCTCATAACTTGCCCCGGTGTACAAAAGCCACATTGCGGGCTTAACTCTTCGATAAAAGCTTCTTGAATAGGATGGAGAGTTCCATCAGCCTCAGCGACTCCTTCGATAGATTGTACCTGCCGTTTTCTGACGCTATGGGATAAAGTAGAACACGAATAATTAGGAACTCCATCAATCAAGACAGTACAGGCACCACATTCACCTCTGTTGCAACCAATTTTAGTTCCAGTTAGGCCCAATTTATATCTTAATGTATTAGCAAGAGTTTCCTGGGGGAGCACGTCTACCCGCCGTGTTTTGCCATTAATATCCAGTGCAATAAGCCGTTCTACTGAACTCTTTGCATTTAAGTCCTTAGCGTTGAGCTGGCAACCAGCCTGTGTCGCAACCGCACTAGAGGCAATCACTGCTTTAATAAAACGCCTTCTTGTTAAGTTAACTTTCACTTAAATTAGACCCCCTCTTGAATCTTATTCAGCAATTCTAATATTTTTTTATCTTCTTTTATATGCCATGTACAAATATTTACAAATTTATGCAGGAAATTATCTTTTATCAGCTGGCCATGGTGTTCCTTGATCCATGATAGTAACTGGCTTCATTCCCATATAAGTAAATTTCTGAACTCTCTTACCTTCATAGGTTTCTGTGGTGTAGATATTTCCTTTCGAATCAGTTGCAATATTATGCACCGCAAAAAACTGCCCTGGATTTCTTCCACCATCACCGAAGTTAGTTAAGATTTCCATGTTCTCACGTTCTATTATGAAGATCTTTCTATTAGTTCCATCGGCAAGATAGATA
>MDTG01121026.1_pt1 | contig 18367 bp, 13 predicted proteins | sample 811421 | NCBI WGS metagenome assembly MDTG01 (sample SAMN05326645, study PRJNA326480) | marine metagenome | isolation source: seawater | place: Pacific Ocean: South East | collected 2011 | reverse complement strand
TAGTCTTTGGCCTTACCAGTATAATCTTGATATACTGCTATAAGAGCGGGTACTCCCTTACCTTCTTCATAAACTCTTCTAACCAAGTGACCTGGACCCTTTGGAGCAACCATAAAAACATCTACATATTTCGGAGGTACAATTTGAGTAAAGTGTATATTAAAACCATGGGCGAAAACTAAAGCATCTCCATCCTGTAAATTCGGCTTAATTTGCTCCATATATATACTTCTCTGCTTTTCATCAGGCACTAGAATCATTATTATATTGCTAACCTTAGATGCCTCAGCTACCTCCATTACTTCTAGTCCACTTTCCTCTGCCTTTGCCCAGGACTTACTTCCCTTATAAAGTCCAACTACAACATCTATACCACTTTCCTTTAGATTCAATGCATGAGCATGACCCTGGCTTCCAAACCCAATGATAGCCACCTTTTTTCCCTTGAATAGTTCTAAATTTCCATCCTTTTCATAGTACATCTTTGCCAATTTAAGTTCCCCCTTTAAATATATGTTTTATAAATTATTGCCCTAAGAATTTACTTCAAACATCATCGCTGTTAGCTGTAGGCTGCCAGCTGTTAGCCATATAAAAGTAAATTTCTAGGAAGAATTCGCATTTAATTAATGAAATTTTTTCTATTCTAGTACATAAATATTCAATTCACCTATGAAGCTTTTTCACCTTTATCCCTTCGAGATATTTCATCGGATATTTTATTGACAGCACTTAGGTATGCCTTTATACTGGCCTCCACTATGTCTGTACTAAGTCCTCTACCTCTATATATACTTCCATCATAGCTAATCTTAACTATGGCTTCACCCTGGGCATCTTTTCCTTCAGTAACAGAATGCAGTCCATAATCTTCTAAAACTAAATCAATTCCCACAATTTTTTCTATTGCCTTAAATGCTGCATCAACTGGCCCATCTCCCGTAGATGCTTCTTCAACTAGTTCCTCCTGAATCTTAAGAGCTACGGAAGCGGTTGATGTAATTACATTTCCACTATTTATTACAAAGCTCTTAAGCTCATAGGTCTCCGGTATATGAATAATGTCTCCGGTCACTATGGCCTCTATATCTCTGTTATAAACTACCTTCTTTTTATCTGCTAAATCCTTAAACTGCTTAAAGGCTTTAGTTAATTCATCCTCAGACAAGCTATATCCTAATGAGTTTAACCGCTCCTTAAAGGCATGTTTTCCAGAATGCTTGCCAAGAACCATTTTGTTAGTAGTTAACCCTACTGATTCTGGAGTCATAATCTCATAGGTACTTCTCTCTTCTAAAACACCATGTTGGTGAATGCCTGACTCGTGGGCAAAGGCATTTGCACCTACAATTGCTTTATTTGGTTGTACATGGACACCGGTTATAGCGCTTAAAAGCTTACTAGTACGCATAATCTGGGTAGTATCAATATTACAATCCAAATCGATGATATCTTTTCTGGTGTTTATTGCCATTACCACTTCTTCAAGGGCCGCATTTCCAGCCCTTTCACCTATACCATTAACGGTACATTCAAATTGGGTCGCTCCTGCCCTTGCCGCTGCTAATGTGTTTGCAACTGCCATCCCAAGATCGTTATGGCAATGGACAGATATCTCTGCTTTATGCATATTTGAAGTTTTTTCTCTAATCTTAGTGATAAACTCATAGTATTCCTCAGGAGTCGTATAGCCCACTGTATCTGGTATATTAATCACTGTTGCGCCTGCATTTATCACCTGCTCAAACAATTTTGCCAAGAATTCTGGATCGCTTCTTGTTCCATCTTCTGCTGAAAACTCAATATCTCCGCAATATTTCTTTGCATACTTAACCATATTTACTGCTCTTTCAATTACCTCTTCAGGTTTCATCTTGAGTTTATACTTCATATGAATATCTGAAGTCGCTATAAAGGTGTGTATTCTAGGATTAGCCGCATATTTTACAGCATCCCATGCATAGTCTATATCCTTTGGAAGTGTCCTAGCTAAACTGGCAACTGTACAGCCCTTGATGGTCTTGGCAATCTCTCTTACAGAAGTAAAATCCCCCTCAGATGCTATTGCAAACCCAGCTTCGATTATATCAACCTTCAAAAGTTCTAATTGTTTAGCCATTTGTATTTTTTCCTGAAGATTCATGCTACACCCAGGTGATTGTTCTCCGTCTCGTAATGTTGTATCAAATATCTTGATTGTTTTTCCCATTTCAACTCTCCCCTTCATATATAAGATATTTTGTGGTTATATTCTGTTAGCTTTAAAGTTCTAGGTTCTAAGTTTTCAAGTCATTCTTTTGGAGCAGACACATCTTTTAAAACTAGCCTACAAAAATAAAAAACCTCGCCCTTAAATTTATATAATTTAAGGACGAGGTTATAGTTCCCCGTGGTACCACCTTATTTGTTTTTGATATAAAAGCATTAAGAGAATCATCTCTCATCTTTAAGCTAAATAACATAAAATCAAAAACCGCTCATTTCAGGTTCAATCAAACCCTAGCCTATAATGGGGCATACCATCTATCTCCTAAAAACATTTCAGAGATGCTGCTCAGGAGTGAGTAGTATTTTACTACAGTATCGGTTCACAGCCACCACCGACTCTCTAAAACTGTTTTTGCAAAACACGCTCTCCTTCATAGCTTTTTCCATTTGAATTTTTTAAGTATTGTATTGTATGTTAACAAATTAAATCTTAAAAGTCAATACTTTTTTTGCAACAATATTGAATATTTTTAATTTTTATGCATTGATAATTTTTTATGTCGCCAAAAAATTTTTTCATCTAATTTTAGTTATATTGCTTAATTTACAAAATTTTTAAAATATTTTGTTGACTTTATAGCCCTATCTTTGTTACAATACTTCTTAACTATCTTGATAATGTCAAAGGTGATCAAATCTTCTTTATCAATTGAAAATTCTACGATACAGCTTCTAAGTTTTTCTAAGTCAAAGTTTTATTCTTAACATCAGGTTATTATGGGCATAGTCATAAAACGACTAAAAAGTATTGACCTACTGGTATACAGTATAGTATTCCCTTAGCTTTTGAGCTTCATAGATTAACTATAGACTATAAATATTCCGAAAGCCGAGATGCAAGTTTATAAATATATTGTATATTATTTGAATTAAATACAAATTTAAGAAGGTGATATTTTGAAGGTTTCAAATGCTATTGTAAAATGTCTAGAAAATGAAGGAATAGATATTGTTTTTGGCTATCCTGGTGGAGCTGTCGTCCCAATATATGAATCTTTAAGAAATTCAAATATAAAACATGTTTTAGTTAGACACGAGCAAGCGGCGGCCCACTGTGCCAGTGGTTTTGCAAGAACCAGAGGCAAAACTGGTGTATGTATTGCAACATCTGGTCCAGGAGCTACAAATCTAATCACAGGTATTGCTACTGCATATATGGACTCAATTCCCCTGGTTATTATAACAGGCCAGGTAAATACGACCGCCATAGGTAAAGATGTTTTTCAAGAGGCCGATATTTTAGGAGCTACTGAGCCCTTTACTAAACATAACTACCTTGTAAAAGATCCTAAAGAAATTCCAAGAATATTCAAAGAGGCCTTTTATATAGCTTCTACAGGAAGGCCAGGTCCAGTACTGATAGATATCCCGTTGGATATCCAAAGGAAAAATATAGATTTTTCCTATCCTGATACAGTAAATATCGTTGGTTATAAGCCTACTTATGTGGGGCATACTGGTCAAATAAAGAGAGCACTCAAAAAACTTAAAACCAGCAAAAAACCTTTAATCTGTGCTGGCGGTGGAATTATATGCTCAAAGGCCTCTAAGGAACTTAAGGCCTTTTGTGAAAAGGCTAAAATACCTCTTGTACACACTTTGATGGGTATAGGTGCACTTCCATCGGACTCCAGTTATTATGTTGGTATGGTGGGTTCCCATGGCCACTCCTTTTCAAATAAAATTGTGGCCCAGGCAGATCTATTGATGATTATTGGTGCCAGGGTGGGAGACCGTGCTACTGCAGGATTTCAACTAGTTAATGAAAAGCTTGATATTATCCATATTGATATTGACCCAGCAGAGGTTGGCAAAAATATAGATACTACAATTCCAGTTGTCGGAGACGCTAAAAATATCTTACGCCAGTTTATTGAAAAGGTTCAACCCCTTGATACCGATAATTGGATGAAAGAAATTGATTCTTTGAAGGAAAATACCGCCATTAAATATAGCGGTATGAATACCTTTGTTAATCCAAAGGAAGCTTTAAAAAAGCTATCTAGCCTGGTTAGTCCAGATACAATCTTCACTGCCGATGTAGGTCAAAATCAGATATGGGCTGCAAGAAACTTAGAAATAACAGATGATAGAAAGTTTCTTACTTCTGGTGGTCTAGGAACTATGGGGTACAGCTTACCGGCATCAATAGGTGCTAAACTTTCAGCCCCCGACAAAAACGTTGTCTGTCTTCTAGGTGACGGCAGCTTCCAAATGTCACTGGGCGAATTGGCTACTTTATGTGAATCGGGCCTAAAAGTCACAATACTACTCTTTAATAACAATAGATTGGGAATGGTTAGAGAGCTTCAAGATGTGCAAGTAGGAAAGGGTAAATACTTTGGAGTAGATTTTACTGGAAATCCGGATTTCATAAAAATAGCTGAAGCCTATGGTCTGAAGGGTATAAGGGTTTCGTCGAATGAGGATCTAGAAACCGCTTTTGAAACCGCCCTAAATGATCCTTGCAGCTATATTGTTGAATGTATGGTAGATCCAAGTATCTTTAGTACTTTATAGAGTGAATTGTATAATTTAAACGGGTTAGTCCTATGCAATTATCCTATGGTGAAGGAGGGATTCTTATCAAGAAGCATGTATTATCGGTTTTAGTGGAAAACCATTACGGTGTGCTAAGTAGGATAGCAGGCTTGTTTAGCCGTAGAGGATATAACATAGACAGTCTTTCGGTGGGTGTAACTGAAAATCCAAATATTTCTCGTATGACCATCACCGTTACAGGTGACGACTATCTACTTGAGCAGATAACGAAACAGTTAAATAAACTTATAAACGTTATTAAGGTTGTGGAGCTTAAACCTGAAAAATCAGTTCATAGGGATCTTGTGCTTATTAAAGTTAAGGCAAATGCAGCCTCTAGGTCAGCTATTAATGAAACTGTTAATATTTTTAGAGCCAATATTGTCGATATTTCTTCCGAAACTCTAACTGTAGAACTGACAGGAGATGCTGGAAAAATATCTGCCTTTGTAGACGTTATTAAGCCCTTTGGAATAATTGAATTGGTTCGAACAGGATTTACTGGAATACAACGAGGAAGTTCACAAATTATAGATTAATGGCAAAATGCCTGTGCCACTTTGGGTGCAAGCTGCGAAGTTCTAGTCATTCTCTTAGTCTCTGAGCTTCAAAACTATTATATTTATATTTTCTTAACTAATATTACATTTTTTTATTTATTCAAAAAATTTGCTTGTTTTAGAATTTTTAAATTTCTTTGTTGACAATGGATATTGACGTTGTTATAATTTGAATAATTATAATTTGAGCCTCATATATAAACGCAATGACGGAGACTGGTATTTTATATTCGTAGTTCTAGAGAGTCGGTGGTTGCTGAAAACCGATACTACCTATAAAATGCAAATCACTCCCGAGCTGTATCCTTGAACAATACTGACTATTATAGTAAAGGATGACGACTAGCCCCGTTAAAGGCTTTAGGTTTGTTGGAACTGAAAAAGAGGTGTCCTAAGCTTCGGATACAATTAAGGTGGTACCGCGGGTATATACTCGTCCTTGAATATTCATTCAAGGGCGTTTTTTGTTACTTAAAACTAGGGGATATAGATAGTTCATGATAGTGTGCCTCAAAACTTAACTTTATATTAAGGTTTTTCATAAGCAAAAATATTATGCTTCATCAGCTCATGACTAAGGGCTGATGGCTAACAGCAAAGACAGTGAAAGTAAAGATTCTGAGTCACATCTATGGAAAGGGGGTTTTTATATTGATTAAAGAAATTAAGATTTTTGATTCTACTTTAAGAGATGGAGCACAGGGAGAAGGTATTTCTTTTTCCGTTAATGATAAATTGAAAATCGTTGCAGCTCTAGATAACTTGGGTATCGCCTATATTGAGGCTGGTAATCCAGGGTCTAATGTAAAGGATTTAGAGTTCTTTGAAAAACTAAAATCTATGGAACTAAAAAATTCCAAAATAGTTGCCTTTGGAAGTACTAGGAGAAAAAATATAACTGCTGATTTAGATCCTAATGTAGCTTCACTACTAGAGGCTGACACTCCTGCCATAGCAATTTTCGGTAAAACTTGGGATTTTCATGTTACTGACATCATTAAAACTACTTTGGAAGAAAACCTAAAAATGATATATGATACAATTCTTTATTTGAAATCCATGGGCAAAGAAATAATCTTTGATGCAGAACACTTTTTTGATGGATATAAATCAAATCCAGAATATGCTATGAAGGCTTTAAAATCTGCTGTTGACGGTGGTGCTGATGCAATAGTTTTATGCGACACCAACGGCGGTACATTTCCAGGTGCCGTATACGACATAACAAGAAGGGTTTCAGATAGCTTTAATATCGAGGTTGGTATCCACTGTCATAACGACTGTGGAATGGCTGTAGCTAATTCAATAATGGCCGTAAATGCAGGTTCTACACATGTCCAGGGTACATTTATAGGTTTTGGGGAGAGATGTGGTAATGCAAACCTTTCGACTATTATTCCAAATCTGCAGTTAAAGATGAACCTAAAATGTGTACCTAATGAGCAAATTCAACATCTAACTAGAGCCGCTAGATATATTTCAGAAATAAGCAATCTACAGTTATTCCACGGTATGCCCTATGTCGGTAACGGTGCATTTGCCCATAAGGGCGGTATGCATATCGATGGTGTTTCAAAGGCTTCAAACTCCTTTGAACATATTTCACCTCAGTCAGTGGGCAACCAAAGAAGGTTTTTAATGTCGGAGGTTTCGGGTAAAAGCACCGTACTTCCCCTTATAAACAAAATAGATAACACAATATCTAAGAATTCTCCAGAGGCTCAAAAAATTATAGATAAGCTAAAGGAATTGGAGCATAAGGGTTATCAATATGAAGGTGCAGAAGCCTCTTTTGAGCTAGTTATACGAAAGTTTCTTGGTAAATATATACCGCCATTCGAGATAGATTACTTTAAAACCATAGGTGAACATTCTACTATTGGTAATGATTTTACTGCTTCAAGCATCATTAAAGTCATAGTAGATGACAAGGAAGAGATAACTGCAGAGCAAGGAAATGGTCCAGTAAACGCACTTAACAAATCTCTGAGAAAGGCTTTAGAAATATTCTATCCCCAGCTAAAGGAAGTTCACCTGACGGATTACAAGGTTAGGGTTTTGGATGCAGAGAATGCAACATCAGCTAAGGTTAGGGTTTTAATAGAATCTACCGATGGAAAGGATTCATGGACTACTGTAGGTGTTTCCACAGATATTATTGAAGCAAGTTTAATTGCTTTGAAGGATTCTATTGAGTATAAATTGCTAGAGTAAAGTCAGGGCATAACTTTATGGTATCGGCACTGAGATTTGGGTTATTCTTTTCGGTAATTACGTTACAAACTTAAGGGTCGAATACATGAGGTTCGTTACAGCGTTACATTCTATAGGGCATAGCTTATGGGACCGTTACTTTAACAAACATAAAAGAATTAAATGAAAGCGAATAAAATAATCAATACGCACTATGATTGACACTGTGGCAATGTAACAATTACCACATAGATGCTATCTGAATCCGAGTACCAAGTGCCGAGCACCGACACACTTGAAAGCTATGTACCAAATCGAAGTACCGTGTTTTATTCTAAAATTTTTTAAAAATAAGGAGGTCATTTACATGGGTATGACTATGACACAGAAGATATTAGCTGAGCATGCTGGTCTTGAGACAGTAAGCGCTGGTCAGTTTATTCAGGCAAAGCTTGATTTGGTTTTAGGTAATGATATTACTACTCCAGTTGCAGTTAATGAGTTTAATAAGATGAATAGAAGTGAAGTTTTTGATAAGAACAAAATCGCAATTGTTCCCGACCACTTTACTCCAAGTAAGGATATTAAATCTGCACAGCAATGCAAATGTATTAGAGAGTTTGCCTATGACAAGGAAATTAAGAACTACTTTGAAATTGGTGAGATGGGTATTGAGCATGCTCTAATCCCCGAGAAGGGTTTAGTAGTTCCAGGGGATGTCGTTATTGGAGCCGATTCCCATACATGTACCTATGGAGCTTTAGGAGCTTTTTCAACTGGAATTGGGAGTACTGATATGGCAGCAGGTATGGCTACAGGTGAATGTTGGTTCAAGATACCTAGTGCTATAAAATTCGTTTTATCTGGTAGTCTAAGCAAATGGGTCAGCGGAAAGGATGTCATCCTTCATATCATTGGTATGATTGGAGTTGATGGTGCTCTCTATAAGTCAATGGAGTTTGTGGGAGCAGGTCTAAAGAACCTATCTATCGACGATCGATTTACTATTGCTAATATGGCCATAGAAGCTGGAGCCAAAAATGGTATATTCTTAGTCGATGATATAACCTTAGCATACGTAAATGAACATTCTTCTAAGGAATATAAGATATATGCCCCTGATGAAGATGCAGAGTATGATGAAATTTATGAGATCGACCTATCCACCATCAGGCCTACTGTATCTTTCCCTCATCTCCCTGATAATACACGTACTATTGATGAGGCAAAGGGTGTAAAGATTGATCAAGTGGTTATCGGTTCATGTACCAATGGGAGAATTAGTGACCTTCGGGTGGCAGCAAAAATATTAGAAGGCAAGAAGGTGGCAAAGGGCATTAGAACCATTATATTCCCAGCTACTCAAAAGATATATTTACAGGCTCTAAAAGAAGGCCTGATTGAAACATTTGTAGAGTCAGGAGCTGTAGTTAGTACTCCTACATGTGGACCTTGTCTTGGAGGCCATATGGGAATACTTGCCGAGGGAGAGAGAGCTGTTGCTACAACAAACCGTAACTTCGTCGGAAGAATGGGTCATCCTGAATCTGAGGTATATCTGGCCAGTCCTGAGGTGGCAGCTGCATCGGCTTTAACAGGCGTAATTACAAATCCAGAGGAAATAGAGTAGGAGGTTTAACATGAAGAAAAAAGGTAAGGTTTTTAAATATGGTGATAATGTAGATACTGATGTTATTATTCCTGCAAGATACTTAAATACTTCTGATCCAGAAGAGTTAGCTAAATATTGTATGGAAGATATCGATGAAACTTTTGCTTCTAAAGTGCAAAAAGACGATATAATCGTTGCTCATAAAAATTTTGGATGTGGTTCCTCAAGGGAGCATGCTCCTATCTCTATTAAGGCATCGGGGGTATCCTGTGTTATAGCCGCAACCTTTGCAAGGATTTTCTATAGAAATTCCTTTAACATAGGATTACCAATTCTAGAATGCGAAGAAGCTGCTTATGATATAGATGGCGGCGATGAAGTAGAAGTTAACTTCAGCACTGGAGAAATATTTAATCTGACAAAAAATAAAACATATAAGGCCCAACCTCTACCTAAGTTTATGCAAGAGATAATAAGTAAAGATGGTCTGATAAATTATATATCTAATAAGTAGCCTAGACGTAGTTCAAAGTTTTACAATCACATATATACAATATTAGGGGGAAAATACAATGAAATATAAAATAGCTGTTATTCGTGGAGATGGAATTGGTCCAGAAATAATAGATCAGGCTCTTCTCGTACTTGAAAGAATCGGTAAGATATACGGTCATAGCTTTAATTTTACTGAAGTTTTAGCAGGTGGCTGCGCCTATGATGTTAAGGGAACACCTTTACCTGAGGAAACAGTTGAAATATGCAAAGACAGTGACGCTGTATTACTTGGAGCAGTTGGTGGACCTAAGTGGGATACTCTCCCTGGTCACTTAAGACCTGAAAAGGGTCTTTTGCAAATCAGAAAGGAGTTAGGTTTATATGCCAACATCCGTCCGGCTGTACTCTATAACCCACTAAAGGATGCTTGCCCTCTTAAACCTGAAATAATCGATGATGGCTTTGACATATGTGTTGTTCGAGAGTTAACCGGTGGAATATATTTTGGTGAAAGAGGCCGTAGAGAAGGTGATTTAGGCGAAGCAGCATATGATACTGAGCTTTATAGCGTAGGAGAGGTTGAAAGAATAACAAGGAAAGCCTTTGAAATCGCTAGAAAGAGAAATAAACTAGTGACAAACATCGATAAGATGAATGTCCTTGAAAGTTCAAGACTTTGGAGAGAGGTTGTTAATAGAGTTGCCGATGAATATCCTGATGTTACTTTGAACCATATGCTTGTAGATAACGCAGCTATGCAACTGATTCGTGATCCTAAGCAGTTTGATGTTGTTGTAACTACAAATATGTTTGGGGATATCTTATCCGACGAAGCCAGCATGCTTACGGGATCAATTGGAATGCTCCCTTCAGCCAGCCTTGCTGAAGGAAAATTTGGACTATATGAACCGATCCACGGCTCAGCTCCTGATATAGCAGGACAGGATAAAGCCAATCCCCTTGCTACAATTTTGTCTACTGCAATGATGCTAAGATACTCCTTCGACTTAGAAGAAGAAGCAAATGCAATAGAAACTGCTGTGGAAAAAGTATTATCAGCCGGCTATCGCACCGGAGATATCCACAGTAAAGGTGCAAAACTTGTTGGAACAAGAGAAATGGGAATGTTAGTTGTGGAAAACCTTTAGAGGTTAACGACATCTAACGATGCTTGGTTAGGTTGAGGGTCCTTTTGAAGTCAATTCTTTTAAGTATTATAGGTTAAGGTTGAGATTAAGGATATTCTTATAGGTCTTTTTCAGAATAACCAATACTATAATTTTACTGGTAATAATTTGTAGTTCTCTATGTTGCATGAATTAATTAGGTTTAATTTATAAAATGTTTCAAGACAAAAGCGCCTTCGGGCGCTTTTATTAACTCTTTGTCATGTCTTAAAATACACTAAAGGTTCTTGCATGCTATTTATCCTAATATAAGTTATAACAAACTTTTTTTACTTATCCTATTATGAAACTCAATAATTTTATTTTTTATTGATTCAACATCTAATCTATATTTTTTATATAAATCACCTTTACTTCCTGATTCGCCAAAGGTATCTTGAACTCCAATTATCTCCATAGGAACAGGATTATTCTTTACTATTACTTCAGCTACAGAACTACCTAATCCTCCATAAATACTATGATCTTCTACAGTTACTACACCTCTAGTTTTCTTAGAAGATGATAATATTAACTTCTTGTCTATGGGCTTAATACTTGTCATATTTATAATCTCTAAGCTTATGCCTTCATTTAACAGTTCTTCTGCTGCTAGTAACGTATAATAGATCATGATACCATGGGCTATAACAGTAATATCTGTTCCCACCTTTAGAATACTTCCTTTTCCAATTTCCATTTCATAATCAACGCCATATAAACTTGGCATCTCAGCTCTTCCAATTCTTAAATAAATAGGTCCTTCGTATTCTATAGCTTTTTTTATAGAGCTTCTCGTTTCTATAGCATCCGAGGGTGCTAGAACATTCATATTCGGAATTGCTCTCATAAGTGAAATATCTTCTAGCGCTTGATGTGTAGCTCCATCACCACCAACTGCTAACCCTGGGTGTGTTGCAATAATTTTAACATTATTTCTACTATATGCAATACATTGTCTTATCTGGTCATATGCTCTACCAGTGGCAAAGACGGCAAATGTACATGCTATAGGTATAAACCCTTCACTTGCTAACCCACCAGCCATAGACATCATATTTTGCTCGCATATCCCTAAGTTAAAATATCTATCTGGGAATTCATTTTTAAATTTAATCGTTTTTGTAGAGGTTGCTACATCAGCATTCAAAACTATTATTTTATCATTTTCTCTTCCTAATTCAACTAATGTATCTCCAATAATATCTCGTGGTGATTGCATAATTATATCACCTCCCTCAACTTTCTAAGGTCTTCTTTAGCAATTTTATACTGTTCATCACTTATTTCATTGCAATGCCAGCTTATTTGATTTTCCATAAAAGAAATGCCCTTTCCCTTTATTGTATTTGCAATAATTGCCGTTGGTCCTTTATTATGCTCTTTTAAACTACTTAAAATTTCTTGCATATTGTGTCCATCAATGGTCTTTACCCGCCATCCAAATGATATAAATTTACCTTCTAAATTTTTAAAGCTTAACTCGTCGATCAAAGTTTCATCCAATTGAAGTTTATTATGATCTACTATTATAGTTAAATTATCAAGCTTCAAATGATTCGCTCCTGCAACGGCCTCCCAATTTTGACCTTCTTGAAGTTCACCATCCCCCACCATGACAAATACTCTACTTTTTATGTTCTTAAGCTTTAATGCCAATGCTTTTCCTAATCCATATGATATACCCTGCCCCAAGGAACCAGCTGACATTTCTATTCCTGGAGTTTTTCTAGAGTCAGGATGCCCCTGTAAAATCGAATCTATCTTTTTATATGTATTAATACACTCCATTGGGTAATACCCTAAATCTGCAAGTATAACATATAATCCTAAAACGCCATGACCTTTACTTAGAATAAACCTATCTCTGTACTCGTTTTTAGGATATTTAGGGTATATTTCCATAATATTATAGTAAAGCGCAGTTAAAATATCTATTGTAGATAAGGCTCCTCCAACATGACATTTTCCAATCTCATATGCATAATCAATAACTTTTTCTCGTATATCAATAGCCTTTAATTTCCATTCTTGCATTTGATTTTGTACCTCCCTAAACAAAAGAGAGGATTTCTCCTCTCTTGATCTAATAGCAAAATCCTGTAATCTCATCAGCTTTTTCAACAATCTTAAATGAGCTCTGATAATTCTTCTTATTTAGTGAACAAATATTTTTAATACATTTCCTAACAAGATTCCTACAATTCCAAAATCTGTATCACTGAATGTTGTATTAGCATAACCTAAATCTCCTAGAACTGGCATTAATAGAACAGGAAGAATAGTTATTAAAATACCATGGGCAAAAGCTCCAAGTATAGCTCCCTTTCTACCTCCTGTAGCATTACCAAATACACCTGCCGTAGCTCCACAGAAGAAATGTGGCACAACTCCTGGAATAATTACTGGCAGTCCCAATGCCATTAATATAAACATCCCTATTACACCAGCTGCAAAACTTGATAAAAATCCAATTAACACAGCAGTAGGTGCATATGGAAATACAACTGGACAATCTAGGGCAGGTTTTGCTTCAGGTACTATCTTCTCTGCAAACCCTTTAAATGCTGGGACTATTTCAGCAAGAATCATTCTAACACCCTGTAGTATAACAAATACACCTGCTGCAAATGTTATTGCCTGTATTATAGAGAATACTATGAAGTGCTGACCTCCACTCAATTCTTCTGTAAACTCTTTTCCTGCAGCTATTGCTGAAATTAAGTAAATAATGCCCATTGTAAATGCAATAGCTACTGGAGTGTCCCTTAAGAAAGAAAGTCCTTTAGGTAATTCCATGTTTTCCGTTGATTTTTCTTTATTCCCGAACCACTTACCTACATAGCCTGCTAGAACATATCCAACTGTACCAAAATGAGCAAATGCAACTTCATCTGTACCAGTTATATCCTTCATAAATTGTTGTGCAATCGCTGGAAAAAATACCATTGTAATACCTAAAATTATTGAGCCTAATGCTACCAATCCTACTCCCGACATACCTCCTGCAGCCAGTATTGCAGCTATCATAATTCCCATATATAAAGTATGATGACCTGTTAAAAATATATATTTCCATTTTGTGAATCTTGCTATAATAATATTTACAATCATACCAAAGAACATAATTAATGCCATTTCTTTCCCAAAGGATTTTTGCGCAATAGACACAATAGCTTCGTTATTTGGCACTATACCCGTTATTCCAAAACCATGTTGAAACACTTCAGAGAAATTACTTAACGACCCTACTACTACACCTGCTCCAGCTCCAAGAATAATAAAACCCATTATAGTCTTCAACGTTCCTTTGATACAGTCAGTTGATGACTTTTTTTGAACCAATAACCCTATTAACGCTACCAGACCAACTAAAACTGCAGGTACACTTAAAACGTCATACATTAAAAATCTTAAAAACGACATCTAATTTCCCCCTTCAAGTTGTTATGTTAAGTCTTACTCACATCTGATGCCAATTCTTCATTAAATTTGTTTCATCTACAAAGCTCCTAGTCTCTTAAAGGTATCCTCAAGTTGTTTTTTCATGTCTTCTTTATCTATCATATTTTTTAGCGAAATGACTTCTCCACCTATCCCGTCTAATTGACTAGTTATATCCTTTGTTCCAACATAAATATCTGCCCCTTCTCCCTTTGCTGACCCTAAATCTGTATGGGTTACATCTGCGTCTACTCCTAAATCCTTAATAATAGTCTTTATGCTCATCTCCATCATAAAACTACTACCTAGCCCACTTCCACATACTACCAGTATCTTCATACATAACACCTCCTTTCTATTTTGAATACTTTTCTAAAATCTTAAGAACTTCATGCTTATCTTCTGCCTTAAATATTCTTTTTATATCTCCTGAATTATTTAAAAGTCCCATAAGCTGGGATAGTGCTTTTAGATGTATCTCATTATCTACTGCGGCAAGTGTTATTAAAAGTTTTACAGGGTCATTATCTTTATTACCAAATTCAACAGGATTTTTTAGTGTCATAATGCTCATAGATAGTTTTTTTACTCCATCCTCAGGCCTTGCATGTGGCAGAGCTACTCCAGGTGAAATTACAATATATGGTCCAATTTCTTTTACTTTATTCATAATTGCATCAATATATTTTTTTGTTATACACCCTTTATCTAAAAGAGGCTTTGCACCTTTATATACTGCATCTTCCCAATTCTTTGCTTCAACCTTTATTTGAATATTCTCTTGTGTTATTAAATCCTTTAGCATAGGTTTACCTCCTTCAAAATCATTACTTCTCTGATTATTTTTTAAAATGAATGTTATCTCATTTTGTAACTGCTCATAGTTTCTAGTTTCACAGTGATTTGACACTGAGTTCATTATCTTCATAACAATATTTCCAATGGAATTACTATTTTCTATTTGAGATATATTAAGAGTCTTCTGTATTAATCTACAATCCTCTATGGTTAATAGTGGATTTACAACTAAAGCAGGTAAAAATTTGCTTTCAATATTTATTGTTGATATTATAAAATCTATTTTTTCGCCTTTGTATTTATCGCAGTCAAGCATTGATATTGTATCCACTATATTTATTTGTGGAAATTTAACTTTAAGTTGAGCCTCTAGAAGTTTTGATGTTCCTACTCCACTTCCACAAACAACTAAAATATCAACTTTCCTGCCATAAGTATTTTTTTGATTATGTAATGCCGAAGCAAAATGCATAGCTATATAGGCAATCTCTTCCTCATTTGAATTTGAATTAAACTCACATATATCTTCTATTCTCTTAAAAATTTTTTTAGTTACTAGGAATATTTTCTTATATCTGGTTTTGATATCATTTAATAATGGATTATATATCTTGATATTAAATTTCAATCTGTATATTGCTGGTCTTAAATGAAGAATCAAATTTTTAGTCAAGTTTGTTTTATCTCTAATTAAGATTCCATATTCATCTTCGAAATCTTTAATCAAAATCTTTGTAAGCTCAGAAACCGACTCGTTTTCAAATTGGCTATTGATATCTTTTTGAATTTTCGACCCAACAAGATGCATAGTTATATATGCTATCTCATCCTCAGGTATTTGTATATTAAATTTTGACTCTAGTTTTCTTGCCAGCTCTGTAGCTACTTTAAATTCTGAAAACTTCCTAATCTTATTTAGATTACTGTCTGATATTTTAATTTCCTTATTAGAAGTTAATCTCTTTATAGCAATAGCTAAATGAGTTGTCATATTTATATAAGAGTTATATGTAAACTCTTTCTCCAATAATTTCTCAGTATATCTTACGCATTCTTCAATATAACTTATGTCAATCTCCTGAAATAAATTTTTTAATTCCCTTGAAATACCATTATCCACTAAATACTTTTGATTAATTACTTTTATAATATCAATGGCCATATCTTCATTAAGAATTTCTGTCATTAACTCCTTTACTGAACTTCTTTTTTTATTTTCTCTGCCTTCAAGAAAATATCCAATCCTTGTTTTTCCTACTAGCTTAACTTCATGTTTCTCAAACCATATTTTTAATACTTTTAGTTCTTTCAATATTGTATTTTTACTTACAAGTAGCTCTTCTTGTAATTTCTTAATAGTCACTGGTGTATTTGAATCTAAAAGCTTCAACGCAATAATTTTCTTTCTCTCATCACTTGAATTGACATAAAGATATGGATCAACATCTTTTAAAAACTCTTTTATCAATCCTCTCTCATCCTTACAAATTTTAACCCCTTTACCATGTATCCTTTGTAATTGATTCATTCCTTTACTAACTAACCAATCATCAATCTTTACGAAATCATATCTAATGGTCCTTTCAGAAATACTCAAATTCCGTGATAACGTTTTTACAGTAATCACACTATCTGTTTCAACTATGTCCAATAAAATAGCACTAGACCTTTTATCTAGAATCATTTCATATCATCCTTTTCTTATATCAATTATATGTTTAGATACTTATTTAAAAAAGTCCAATATATGTTCATTAATATGCTGCAAAATTGAAACATTTGACCGTATTATTCATGGAAAGTTTAAAAAGGTGCAAGTAAAACTATTAATTTATATATGATTTCATCAACAAAAAAATAACGATGCAAAGACTACTTAAATCGTCTCTGCATCGTCGTAACCCATAACTGATTATCCAAACAACACACTTCCATTTTCCTTTGCAAAGTCTATAAAACATTCATTATTTGCAATTGCTTCATATGCGCCGCCTACGCCGGAAATGCTCTCTATCACATTGTTCAGTTCATATAAGACACCAGCATCCAATGAATTTGCATCTTTAAAGTCAAAAACAATATTTAATGGTCTGATAAACAAAAATCCATTTATAGCAAGCTTTAGTGAATCAAAATTTTGAATATCTATATTTTCATTTATATTTATTACAAACCTGCCTTTATCATTTTCAATAGTGAATGGCGGCAATTCTTGAATTTTTTCTTTAGTCTTTTCTTTGTCTTCTATACTATCTTTATCTTCGTTTATTCCTTCTGTAATAAGTACTTCATCAACTATCTTTAGAACCTTTTCCTTAGTAATTGGTTTTAATATATAATGTTTGGCTCCGTTATTCAGTGCTTCAAAAACCTTTCTCTTCTGGTCTAAAGCACTTATCATGACTACCTTTGCATCTGGGTCTTCTTCAATAATTTGTTTGCAGGCTTCCAATCCATCCATAATGGGCATTGTGATATCCATGGTAACCAAATCTGGTTTGATTTCATTATATGCTATAACTGCTTGTTTACCATTTGATGCCTCTCCAGCAATGGTATGACCTTCATTTGAAAGTATATTCTTTAAATTTTTCCTCATTACAAAAGAGTCATCGACTATTAAGATACGTGCCATAGAACTTCCTCCTCGATTATTTTGTTATCCATTGATATTATACTAAGATTAAGCTTATACTCACCATTAACCAGCTCGGTAGTAACCATATTTGAGTCTATATTTTTGATAGATGCCCCCTTATAGCACAGTATTGTTGGAGATCCTATATTTACAACATGCTCCATATCATCAAAGGTCTTTATGGAGTTACCTAATATGATGTTCGTACTTTCTGCCACAACATCATCAATACATTCTTCTACTTCACTCGGTGTTAACTCATCAATCACAAAACCCTTAACCAATTGCTTAGCCAGCGCTTCATTGATGCTAAGAGCAAAGATGGCATTGAATGCTCCCTTTATATTTATTAAAACGGTTATCTTATTTAAATTTATTTTTTCTACTGATTTATATTTATCCTCCATCGGTTCAAGCGCTATTAAGGCTTGATCCTTTATATATTTTCTAGTGGTTTTAGACAAAGAATCTAAAATCATTCCCACATCTAAGGAGTTTGAATCCTCCACATGATTTATAGGTAATGTAAATCTGAAGCTTGTTCCTTTATCCTTTTCAGTTATAACCTCAATATCACCGTTTATCTTATTAAGCTCATTTTTCACCACGGAAAGACCTACTCCCCTACCTGATATTTTTGTAGCTTCCTTTT
>MDTG01097912.1_pt1 | contig 18367 bp, 17 predicted proteins | sample 811421 | NCBI WGS metagenome assembly MDTG01 (sample SAMN05326645, study PRJNA326480) | marine metagenome | isolation source: seawater | place: Pacific Ocean: South East | collected 2011 | reverse complement strand
TGACCAACAACTTAAAAACATTGATGCTCAAGCTAAGAGCCTACAGCAAGGTGCTAAAGCTAACCTAATCAACGCACCTATTCAGAAACCTTCAATCTGGGGTGCAGTTGCTCAAGGTGCTAGCACTGGTGCGGGTATGTATAACACTACTCGCAATTTAGGTACAGCTATGAGAGATTCATCTAGCGTAGGAACAGGAGGCTATTAATGGTAGGTCAATACCGTAAGCAATCACAAATGGTGAACAATCAGGCAGCCCGAGTAGGGCAGCCTTTACCTAACACAATAGGTGATGATGTCCAAGGCCTCTTGCAGTTCGCAGGTGCAGGTATGGGTGTTGCCACCAATTATCTGAACGAGAAAGTTCAGAAGGACGCTATCAAGCAACAACGTCAGGTAGCCCAAGGCCAGATGCCAACCAGTGACGCCACACAAGGCGGTTACCGTGCAGCTAAGGCTCTGGGTACTGAACTTGCTATGGAGCGTTACAAGGCTCGTGCGGCTGAATTAGCACAACAAGACTTGTCTGATGAAGATTTCGATACTAGCCTAACTAATCTGCAAGTTGAGATTGGACAAGAGATTGATGGCAGATTCCCTGAGATGGCAAGTGATGAGGAGTTACTGACTCTTCGTGATATGTCATTCATCGATTCAGTACCACAAATAACTTATGCACGTGAGGCCAATAAGCTTAAACGTGAACAGGAGAAGCGTGGCACTGATTTCCAGTCTTGGGTACTGTCTACTAAAGGTATGTCTGACCAAGACCTTGTGGAGGGTTGGAAGGACTTATCTGGTGCATTACAGTTGTCAGAGGGTAATGCTGAAGAGCTTGGTGTATCGGCTATCGTTAACTCTGGTGATGAACAATTACTAGACCAACTTAGCCGTATGAGTGATTCTAAAGGTGTGGCCTTCACTGACAAGTATGGCGAGATTGGTTCAGCCTTAGAACGTGTTAAGAGTGACCGTATGGCGGATGAACTCCACATCACATCTAAGACCAAACAAGATATGATGCAAGGCCTTTCAAATGGTACAATGACTGACAGTCAGGCTATGGAGATTGTCAAAGCTAATCGTGCTAACTATGGCGATGGGTTTATGACAGACAATCAAGTAGAGTCTATGTTTAATCATGCTCGTGCTCAACGTGCTGAGACTGGTCGTATTCGTACCCTAGCTTACAGCTCTGGTTCTGTGCCTAAGAAAGACCAACCGATGGTAGCTAATCAACTAATGAGTGATACCTATCAGCGCCTATCTCGTCAGTACACAGAAGAGCAACTACAAGACCCTAAGACTCAGTCTACTATCTACTCTCAGTCTGTAAATGAGGTGGCTACCGATTTGAACAACAGAGGTATTGTAAACTCTGAGTGGCAAGATAGCTTTAAGAACATCTCAGCAGCAGACCCTAAGTCTATGATTGCTACAGATTCTCAAGGTAACGAACACTTGACCCAACAAAGTCAGATGATTCTGAACACTTGGAAGGCTTTACCTGAAGCAACTAAGGCTCGTTATGCAGATGGTTCTCGTGCTCGTATTCTTAATGAGTATGACAAGCTAACTAAATCAGGTATGCCTGAACCATTGGCCTTCAGACAAGCTCAGGAGCTTGAAAGGATGCCTAAGCATACAAACGTAGGCGAGAAGTATGAACAGTCTGTACGTATCACTGACGAGCTTTATACCCACTGGATTGACTCAGATGTACCTAACAGTCAGCTAATGGGCGTAGAACGTCAGGTTCAAAATCTAATGGATTCAGGGTTCAGTGAGGAGTCTATAATCACCAACCTCAAAGAGAATTCTTTCCAACTAGAGAATGGGCAAGTAGTGTTTGCCAACCAGAACGCTGTAATGGATGCTCTTGATGTACAGACACCAGACCGTGTAAACCAAATCTTGATGGGCTTCAAGAAGAACAATGAAGAAACTATCAAGCAACGAGTATCATACCTAGGAGGTAGTTATGAAGATGCATATCCGACTATCGACGTGAACACTGGTACACTAACATTCTACTCTTCAGACGGGTTCCCGTTGTCAGGCTTAACGTACCCGCTTAGCACGCTAAGAGAAGAGTTTACGGAGGGCTTATACAATGAACCTGAAGAAGAAACTATTGATAATAGCAACATGCCTGAGTATGGGACTATGGGGTTATACAGCTACTAAGGAGGCAGTCGTGGAGAATTTCCAAGAAGACCTTACAACGTTAGGTACAGGTGTGGCTAAGATGTTCATGCCTGCACTAGAGCGTGAAGAGATTGAAATCAAGGAAGTCAAGAAGGAGGGCGCAAGCCCTTCTATTGAAGCTAAAGGCCAAGAACAGGCTCAACAGTTTGAAGCTGAAGCCCAAGCATATGCTGCTCAAGCGGAAGCATTTGAGGCTGAAATTGAGTCTGCAATGGAGAATATTAAGCTCGTTCCGTACCATGAAGGTGCAAAAGGGCAAGGTATGGATTTCTCTAGCAATTACAATGACTTAGTGATTAGTCCTGATTTAGACGACACTATAGAAGGTAAGAGGCCTATAGAGACCCCTACTGAACCTGATAGGTTTAGTAGCCCTGAAGAGTTTATTGATTACTTATTACCTTTAGCTAAGAAAGTAAGTAAACAGACAGGCATCCCTGCTGACTTCATAGTGGCTCAAGCAGCCCATGAAACAGGTTGGGGTGATAGCCTTGGTAAGGATTCCAAGAACCTATTTGGTATCAAGGCTAACAACGGTTGGAAAGGTAATGTATCAGAGTTTGGTACTCATGAGTTCGTAGATGGTAAGCGAGTTGATATGACTGAGCCTTTCCGTAAGTATGGGACTTATGAGGAATCAATGGCTGATTATGCTTCTTTCCTTCAATCTAATCCAAGATACAAAGGAGCACTATCGAGTGCTAGCGACCCTATTAAGTTCGCACAAGAGTTACAGAAGGCAGGTTATGCAACCGACCCTAAGTACTCATCTAAACTAGTCTCTGTTCTAGAGAGTGTACGTAATCGAATGTAGGAGGTAATATGAAAGTTACTGAAGAAGAGAAAGATGCAGCTCTATCTGTACTTGGAGAATATATCGCCCAAGAAGATATCAACTTAGTGGGTGGTTTGTTTGACAACTCAGACCATGGTGACTTCGTTGTAGTCTACGGTAAAGGCACTCACATCATGGACAAACTTAAGAAGTAGGAGGTAAGATGGCATCTTTGATTCAACCATTAGGTGTGGGCAACATGGATGCCGCATACCTGCGAGACAAAGCAGCAGAAGAAAATCAAGAGCTAACGTGGGGCGTCATTCCTGATGCCTTCGCTGAAGGTACTATGGTAGATGAAGTTCGTGATTCACTTAAGCTTATGTCTTTCCAAGACGACCCTGAGTTTCAAATCACACCTGAGATGCGTAATAATAACGTATCTAATTTTTCCAAAGGTGAATCTGATTACCTAGAGAAGTCTCGTTCTAAGGCTGAGTATATCGAGCGTGAGAACAACATCAAAATCCGTAGAGACCGTCAGCAACGTCTAGCGTCTTATGGTAATGTAGGTACAGCAGCAACTCTTATTGCAGGCTTCGTAGACCCTGTTAGTATTGCAGTCGGTGTCACAACTGGTGGTGTTGGTAAGGCAATCCAAATGGGTCGTCTAGCTACCACATTAGCAGGTGGTACTGTTGCAGCTACAGAGTCCTACCTTACTGGTAAATATGAGCAAGCTTACAACCCTCATATGACTGACAATGATGTATTGATTCAGACCGTTATGGGTGGTGGATTAGGCCTAGGTGCTGCTGCACTGACATCTCGTGGTTCTCGTGTAGCCGCTAAAGCTACTGAAGATGTAGAACGTGTGGCACAGAAAGAGGTTCTTAAGTTTGACCCTCTACGAGACCAACCTAGAGATGAGCTTTCTTCTTTGTTTGTTGACCAACCAGATGTAGATATCCCTGCTGTTCGTAAAGCTCTACAGAAGAACAAGCCATCAAGTAAAGGCTACGATGCAAATATGCAAAGTGCTAAGGTGGCTCGTTCTAATGTACGTAAGCTTGAGAAAGAGCGTACAGCTATCAAAGACCAGATTGCAGCTAAGCAGTTAGACCAAGCACAGGCAGCTAATGTCAAAGGCAAGGTCACTCAGGTTGATGTAGCGGCTGATACTATCAAAGCACGTAACAAAGTACGTGAGAAGTTTGAGCCTCAAATCAAGCAACTTGAAGCTGAGATTGAGAACACTACTAACTCTAAAAAGACAGGTGAACTCTACAGCCAATTGACTAAGCTTCAGACTCGTTATGAGAAAGGTTTGGCTAAGGCCTCTGCTAAGAGTGCTAGCAGACTAGAGAAGCCAGTTGAAGCTGACCCTAAGCTTATGAGTAAACTGGATGCTATTGAGACTCAGATTACTGAAGCACAGGCTAACGTGAAGCTAGCTGAGAAGAACTCTAATGTGCGTAACAAAGCTCGTAACTGGCAACAGATGAGCCTTGAGCAGCGTGTTAAGTCTCTCTTTGGTGATGACCTTCCTCGTTTATCTGAGGACACTTCAGGCTCTGTTGGTGCTGCTAAAGTACGAAGAGGTCTAGGTGTTGATTCTCGTGATATTGAAGTAGCTGAAGAGTTCGGTGAAGAAGGTTTCATGAGAGAGCTTGATGGTAATGTAAGCGTATTAGGTGACAACATCTTAGGTGATATCTTCAACTCAGTTTATACTGGCTTGATGAACTCTAAGTCTGACTATGTGAAAGGTCTAGCTTATCGTCTGTTCGAGAACCCACAAGGTGCTACTCGTTCAGGTGAGGTGGCTAAGTCTACTGCTTCTATTGACTCTGCCGTGTTCAGTCGTATGATGCGTACAGCAGGTGGTGGTGCTCATGTTCGTAACCAAGCGTTCCGCGAGTATATCAAAGCTAATGGCAAGAATGTAATCTCTGGTCATTTCGATATGCGCCTCAAAGAGAAATGGAACCGTGACATCATGTATGCACTGGACAGCACTGAGATATACGCCACTGCACCTCAATACATCAAAGACTCTGTAGATAGCATGAGAGCACAATTTGGTAAGTCTCTATCTTTGTTAAAACAGTATGGTGTTAAAGGGTTTGAAGATGTTGAATACAGTAACCACTACGTACCTAAAGTTATCAGCACAAACAACCTGATTAACGCTGTTGCCACTTACGGTCAATCGACTGTACGCAAGGTAATCTCTGAAGCGTATCAGACTGGTGGCCTAAAGCTTAACTACAAAGCTGCTGACCGTTTGGCTGAGATTCGTATGCGTCAAATCCTACAAGCTAAAGGTTCTGTAGACAAGCCTGAAATCGTAGCAACTAAGGAAGACTTAGACTACCTACGTAAAGAGTTGTCTAGTGCAGGTGTCGATGCAGGTACGATTGAAGACATCATTCAAGGTAAAGTAGATGAGATGGATGCAACTCAAGTATCAGACCGTGCTAAGGCTTCATTGAAACCTAACATGCGAGCTGAGCTAGGTGGCCTATCATACTACGACCTGATGAACCACGATGTGGAGAACATCATGGAGTCTTACATTCGTGAAGCAGCAGGCAACGTAGCTATGAAGAAGAACCTAGGAGTAAGCTCATATCGTGCTGCTCTACGTTTACTTGATAGTGTGAAGAAGACCGTACAAGACGTAGAAGGTGAGTATGACCGTGTTGACACTGAGTTCGGCATTATCAAACAAGCTATCGACGTTATCTATGGTAAGTCTATCAACGCACCTCAAGATGCAGCATTAGCCAAAGGTGCTCAACGTATGAGATCTTTCACTTCTATTATTAGACTGCAAGCTATGGGTCTGACTAACTTAGGTGAGTTACCTCGTGTTATCGCTAACCAAGGCATTCGTGCTGTACTAGAATCAAACCCTCTAATGACTCGTCAAAAGGTCAAAGAGCTAGGACGTAAAGACCTAGAAGAGGTAGATGAGATTCTAGACTTTGCAGGTGAAGACTGGGCTTTCGAACCTACGATGATTGATACTGAAGCATTTGATGAACTGAATGCAGGTGGTATGTCTCGTATGTCTCGTTTCTTTGGAGTTATGGACAATGCCTTAGCAGGTGGCCAACGTGTGGCAGGTATTGCTAACTTGTTCCGTGTAACTCAAGGTACTGGTGAACGTGCTTCAATCCGTGGTGTGGTTTACAACTTAAAGCAAGGTAAAGTGACTGAGCAACAGGCTCGTGATGCAGGTTGGATGCAGGATGGTGTGAACCGTCTTGATGACCTGAATAAGTTCATGAAAGAACACCCTGCTGAAAGTGAAGGCCGTAAGCTTCTTAATGTTGAGAAACTGAAAGAAGTAGACCCTGAGTTGTTTGCTGATATCCAACGTGGTGTTATGCGATTAAGTTCTCGTGATATGCAACGTATGCACGTAGGTGAGACTCCTTTGTTTATGAACAAGTGGCTAGGTCAAACCTTATCTCAGTTCCGTACATTCCCTTATGCTTCATTGTCTAAGCAGTTAATCCATGATGTCCGTGGTGACCGTGCAGTCGCAGCTACAACCCTGATGTATAGCTTAGGTATGGCCTACTTGGTCAGCTCAGCTCGTACAGGTCTGTTGGCAGCAGGCGACCCTAACAAGGACTTTGATGATGTGTGGGGTGAGCGTATGGAAGGTGCAGCGTTAGGTTACAACATGCTTAATACAGCAGGTCAGTTGGCATCCGTTTCATTAGGTCTTGATGCTCTAGCTACATTCAGTCTTCTTCCAGAAGAGATGATGGCAAGCCAAGAGAACGACTTCATTGGAGCTAGCCCTCTTACTCCGCCAGTTAAAGGTATCTATGATGATGTTACAGGTATCGCAGGCGGCGCATGGCAAGGTGATGGTGAGGAAGTAATGAGGCACATGCATAACCTGACACCTTTCGCTAAGACGATTGGTATTAGTCAGATGATTTCTACAACATATAAATAGGAGGTATAATGGCTTTATCCTACAGTTTATTCAACGGTGACGGGTCTACTAAAGACTTCGTTATTGGCTTCAGCTATATTGAAACATCTCACGTAAAAGTGACTGTTGATAAGCAAGCTGTTGGCTACACTGTTGATGGTGTGAACAAAGTGGTACGTCTGGATACAGCTCCTGCTACTGGCAGTGTTGTACGCCTGTACCGTGAAACACCTTTATTCAAAACTTACTCTGACTTTAAACGTGGTAATGCGTTTGGTCAGTCGAATGTAAACAACTCTTTCTTGTGGCAGCTTATGCTGTCACAGGAGCTGTCTGAAGGTCGTAAGGCGGCTGATAACGTAGCAGACCAAGACCTTAACATGGGTGGCTTTAAAGTCATTAACATGGACAAAGGTGTGGCTGATGGCGATGCAGTTACAGTTAAGCAACTTGAAGACCGTATTCAAGATATTAACTACCAAGCTGTAATTCCAATATCTCAGCCTCGTCAGGCTATTGTAAGCGGTCAGCTTGAGTACAATGCACCTCACATAAAAGCTGCGCTACCTGTGTCTTTCTTTGTGCAACTGGATGGTGTCACTCAAAGACCTGTCACAGATTATACAACAGACACTATAGGTAAGCTTACTTTTACCACTCAGCCGCCTGTAGGTGCTGCGTTAGACATACGTTACTTCGAACCTAACACGTTTGAAGACCCTTCTGAGTTGAAGGTTACAGCTTTAGGTAGTGCTATTGCTCGTAGTCTATCTGAAAGGTTCTCAGACGTTATTAACGTATTAGATTTCGGTGCTGTAGGTGATGGTGTTACAGATTGTTGGAGTGCTTTCGTAGCAGCTATTGCATTTGCAACCACTGCCCGTAAATCTTTATTTGTACCTGATGGGGATTATTACTTTTCTCAGTGCGGCCTCTCAGTAACTTGTAACATGACAGGGGGTAGTAGAGCTAAGACGAGGCTCTATTTTAACCCTCCCTCAGCTTCTAAGAATGTATTAATATGCGGGACAGGTGTTCAAATTAAGCACTTCAGCGTAGCACCTATGACCACTAACGCAACTAAGACATTCTATAATAATGATTATGTAGGTAACTTTAATTATCATACTTTAACACGTGGCCCTGCTATCGGCTCTTACGGTCTTGCAGAAGATATTGGTGTAAGCGGCATGCAACGTGGTATGCAAGCGGCTGTTCAGCGAGCTAAAGATATACGAGTACGTGATTGCGTAATATACGGTGCAGACTGGGGTACTAACTTCTACGTAACCGAAGGTCTGCATATTACAGGTTGCGAAGTTTATGGAGGTACAACAGGTGGTATGGGTATGCCTTCTTGCACAGACGTAATTGTTGAAGGCTGTAAAGTAGCTAACCCTGATGGTACTGGTATAAATACAGGTGGCTCTAGTGCAGCAGGTTTTAATGCAGGAAATATTACAGTAGTGGGAAATCGTGTGTATGCACGTGACTGTATCAACTTAGAGAACGGTTGTAATGCTGCCACAATCTCAGGTAATACTATCCTAGTTTACTCTTCGAACACCAACAATGGCGTTGGTATCGGTGTGTACAGCCACTCAGGTGGTTCTGTGACAGATGTAACGGTAACAGGTAACACAATAATCTCAGCTTCTCGTTTCTCTACAGGTATTCGAGTGGGAGATTCAGTAACAACAGGGCATATTGTAGGTAATGTTTCAATAACTGGTAACAGTGTTCAAATGTGCCGTACTGGTATTATCTTAGATTCACCAACTAGCGGTTGGATGCGTGGCCTTATCTGCACAGGGAATACCATACACGGACTTACTAAAGGTATAGACCTTCCTTCAGATTTACGTGAATCTCAAATAGCTCATAATGTGCTGGTGCGTGACAGTGCTACTACTATCAGTGGTTATGAGGGTATGACACTACGAGCTATGGATGACGTGCATATAGTATCAAATACCACACGAGGGTGGTATCCTCACTACGAGCAAAGAAATGGTGTGACTGGTAGTGAAATATGGTTACCTATTGAATACCGTGCAGACGATGGGGCTGCATTCGATGAACTGGATAATATAAGTGGTTCCGCTGATATTGTTATACGCAAACTTACATAAGGAGGTCTAATGACTAAACGTACAGCAGCCACTGAGGATATGATTGGTGAGCTGCACATGAAGGTAACTAAAATCTTTGGCATGTCCTTAGACCAAGTTATCGAAAAGCTAGATGAAGGTGAGATGGCAGAGTTCTGCGTTGACCCTAAACTGCTAAACACTATTATCAAATTCATTAACGATAATAAAATCTTCGCTGTCCCTGCTGAGCAAGCAGATGACAACCCATTGGCTAAGAAGCTTGCTGAGATTCGCAGTAAGGCCTCTATTGTGCCATTGGTGAAGGAAGCTTAGTAGCAAACTCGAAGGTCTCTTAGGAGGCCTTCTATGATTGTTATTAACAACTAAGGAGGTAGCATGGTAACAAAGAATAGGTTCAGAATGATTGATGGCACTTCTGTTAACGTTCGGGACTTTGGTGCAGTAGGGGATGGAATAGCGGATGATACTGCTGCCATTCAAGCCGCTTTCGACTACTGCTACGCACAAGGGCAAGTAGATAAAGAGGTACAGAATTTGACAATCCCTGACGGAAAGTATCGTATCTCGTCACAGATTACACACCGTGCGTTCATCCAAGCAACACACGTAGGTGTACTACAGCCGGATGCAGGTAATTGGGACGGCTCAGCAAACATATACGAAATATACGATGACTACCAAGATAAGTACGACAATGGTAACGCTACTTATGTAGAGACACAGAAGACGGCTATCTTAGGTGTCCTACGTATTGACGGGGACTCTGTCCCTGCTATCGGATTGAATTGTCTGAAAGGTGCAGGTATAATTATCCAAGGTGTGCAGATACACGGAGCACAACGTGGTGGTATATTCATACGCTCTGGTTACGAGTGGAAAGTTAGTAACTGGAATGTAACCGCACCAAAAGATGCCGATGATGGTGCTCAAGGTATGTACATAAATACGTCAGATTGTATGATTAGCAAAGGTGCGTCAATATTCTACTCATCGGGACTGGTATTAGATTCTAGTGCCACAGCAAACGTAATTATGGATGTGCATAACTGGGGTTGGACATCCGCTGACTTAGGTGGCACAGTTGGCCGTATGTGGAGGGGGTTCGAAGTACATGGAGGTTTTAACCAATTCATAGGTTGTTACGCAGACTCCACATCGAAACGAGTAGCAGGGAGTCCTCCTTCACCTTCTAATGGTGGTATAGCGTTCTGGGTAACTGGGTTTGATAACGGGTTCGTGGGGTGTAAATTCTTATCCCACCCTGTAGAAGGTACTCACTATGGCTGTGGTTGGTGGTTAAACGTAGCGAACACGTCACTAACAAACTGTGACTACACAAACTACGCAGGTGTTGCCCCTGATTATTCGATATACCTAGATACAAATGCAGACTTGGCAACTACCTACATAACTGGTGGTAACATTGGCCAGTTTTGGTTGTGGGACACACAAAGACAACTTACGGATAACCATGGAGATATTGTATGGGCTAGTAGAGTTGCGAAGTACACTGTAAACGATGGTGTTATATCCGGCTCTATCCTAATGGATGGCACAGTTAATAGCACTACAGGTGACTACGCTACAGACTGGGAGATAACACTGCCTAGTAACGTGTTTGGCGTTGCCAATGGTTCAGGACGGGTGAATCAAATATACCCATTCAGGAACGCATTAAGCAGTGTAACCAACCCAATGCAACTAGACTTCTCTATCAATAATGAGAGTGGTAAGTTCCGTATGTCTACTGTTACTGGTGGTACACAGAACGTGAAGACAGGAGATTTACCTACAGGTTCATTATATCTACAGATTGATTTCCAAGCGATATTGGATACACGATTTGTGGTGTAAGTGAAAGAAGTATATTAGTAGCAAACTCGAAGGCCTCTTAGGGGGTCTTCTATGATTGTTATTAACGACACTATAGGAGGATACATGGCAGCAAGAACCATGAGCCTTGAGGAGCAGATAGAGATTTGGCAACAGTTAGCATTACTACAAGAGGCCTTCCCTTACACAGAGGAAGGTTGTATTGAGTTCGCAGACTATTGTATAAATCAGCTTATCCGTGGTAATCCTCATATCAACAGAAACCAAATAGACATGATGAAGTGGCTATTCGGTGGTTACAAATTTAGAATGATAATGGCTGCTCGTGGTCAGGCTAAGACTACTCTTACAGCCATCTACGCAGTATTCAAACTCATTCATGACCCTAAGACTCGTATCCTCATATTCTCAGCAGGTGGTAAGATGGCTAAGGAAATATCCTCTTGGATTATCCAAATCATCCACGGCCTAGATATACTTGAGTGTATGCGAGCACAACGTAACGATGGTGACCGTGCGTCTATCGAAGGCTATGATGTGAACTGGGTATTGAAAGGTGCTGATAAATCACCTTCAGTTAAGTGTTTGGGTATTGACTCTAACGCCCAAGGTTCACGTGCTGACCTTCTGATTGGCGATGACATTGAGTCACTTAAGAATGCTCGTACCGTTGGTGGTCGTGAGCTGTTGGAAGATTTGACTAAAGAGTTTGAGTCTATCTGTGCTACTGGTGATATTATTTATCTAGGCACACCTCAGACCTCAGAGTCCATCTACAACAACCTACCAAGCCGTGGTTACCATATTCGTATCTGGACTGGTCGTTACCCTACCCCTGAGCAAATCGACTCCTACGGCGAGTACCTTTCGCCTATGCTTGTATCTGATATGGAGGCTGACCCTAGCTTACAAACGGGGGGTGGTATTGATGGCAACCAAGGGCAACCTACTTGTCCTGAGATGTTCAATGACCAGACTCTAATTGAGAAAGAGTTGTCACAAGGTGCTGCTAAGTTCCAACTTCAATACATGTTGAACACGGCCCTAGCTGACCAAGACAGATACCCTCTCAAATTACCTAACTTAGTGGTTGCTGATTTCGATAATCAACAGGCTCCTATTCTTCCAGTTTGGTCACAAGACCAAGACAACTTGGCAAGAGAGCTGCCTAAGATTTCTAACCGTAAAGAAGACAACCTATATTGGGCTGTGAAGAAAGCCTACGACTGGTTACCATTCGAACGTAGTGTCATGTACATTGACCCTGCGGGTGGTGGTAAGAACGCCGATGAGACCGCATACGCTATCATTAAGTTAATTGGTTCGTACATTTATATTACTGACATTGGTGGCACTAAAGGTGGCTACGAAGAAGAGTCTCTTATGAAGCTTGTAGAGGCCGCTAAGGAACACAATGTTAAGACTGTACTAATCGAAAAGAACTTTGGTAACGGTGCTCACATGGCTATGCTGAAGCCTCTGTTTAACAAACATCACCCTGTTGAGCTTGAAGAGGTATGGGAGTCAGGTCAGAAAGAGTTACGTATCATTGACGTAATTGAGCCTGTATTGACTCGTCATCAGCTTGTGATTAGTCCTGCTGTGGTACGCAAAGACCTACGTCTTATTGAACAGTACTCACAGGAGATTAAACTCACATACTCTTTACTCTACCAGATGTCGATGATTACACGAGACAAAGGATGCTTACGACACGATGACCGTTTGGATGCCCTAGCAGGTGCTATCCGTCATGTAACTGAGAGTATCGACTTTGATACCCAAGCTGTGCATGAGGCTCGTAAGCGAGCTGATGAGATTAAGTTCATTACCCAATGGCAAACCTCAGAGGCAAGAAACTCTTGGATGGGTTACAACAATGCACCTAAACGTGGCAGACGTTGGTAATCTATGCAAATAAACTGCATAATTAAACGATGCATAATAATCGGAAGCTAAAATGCTAAGTTGCTGTTTTATAAGCAAAAAGTATTTAGCCGACACTATAGAAGGAAAGAGGCCTATAAGAGGTCTATAGCATACCTATACTAAGATGCATATTCAGTAGTGAGTAATAGTACCACTATAGGGATAGGTATACTATGGGTTAAGGGTATGTAACATAGTAGGCCTATGTAGGTTCCTCTTCTTCTTCTCTCTATATCATATATAATAAGGAGGCCTTATGACAACTAACGTACACGTAGGTGACGAACAAGGTAAAGCAACAAACCCTATCAAGGCAGCAATGCCACTCTCAATCGCTACTGAAGCTAACCTAAAGCTGAGAGCTAATGATGTAAACGACTTCAACATTTCTGGTAAGCAAGAAGGCTGTGTTCTTCTGACTGAGAACTTCGAGATTGTAGTGGCTCAAGGCAAAGCAGATAACGACCCTTGGGGCAACGTTTGTGATGCAACTAATGACCTTATCCCTACGGGTAACGCTAAGACTCACAACGGCACTATTGGTGACATTCGTCGTAAAGCTAAGCAAACCCCTATCACATCTCTAAGCATCCCTGTAGTGACTCAGGAAGACCTAGAAGAGGCTAATTCAGCTCTTAATACAGCTTACCTATCTGGTAAGAAACTAGGCTCTGTAGTAACCTATGATAACAACCTATACGTAGCAGCAGGTTCTTTACCTACTTCTAAATGGGTTTGTACAGCAGGTGCTTCAGAAGACAAGACTCCTACAGGTTCTGCACGTGCTGACCTGACGTCTGCTGTTGTTGGTGACTCTAAGCGTAAGACTTACGTAGCTGACAACATCACGTGTGTTGACTTCACTACTGTAGCAGGTACGGAAATCACTAGTGCATCGTCTAGCCTTAACACTGACCCTCAAGCAGGTGTAGTAGCAGGCGCAGTAGTTATTGGTGTTACAACTTCAGTTCCTACTATCTTTGTATCTAAAGGTGATGGTACTTGGTTAAACCAAACTACAAACTCTGTAGTTACACCCGCTTAATAAGGAGGTATTATGGATAAGAAGAAACCGATGCACAATTACAAAGCTGCCTCTAACACAATCCCTATCGTAGAGAGTCTATATCATGTAGATGACCCTGCACTGGGTGATATGGTAATCGCACCTAATGAGGATGGTGACCTGAAGCTATTCATGGCTACTCAGAGTGCATGGACAGAAGTTGGCTCTGATGCGACTGGTAATGCAAGTGTACTTGATGCAGGTGATATCACTGACATTATGAACCCTAGTGAAGATACTTGGGGTTCTCCTACAGGTGCTTGTGTTATCTTCGGTAACGTAATAGGAGAATTCCTAGATGCACCTAATGGCATTGATGTAGGTGAATACGTAGGTGTCTTGATTAAAGACTACAGCCCTAACTTCAGCCGTATCAGTTACCTCACTAATACTAGTCGTCAATTTCAACGCATGAAAGTTGGTGGTGTCTGGAAGGATTGGGTAGAGACATCGGTGTCCAGTAAGCAAGCTATCTGGACTATCAATGGTAATGACCAAGCAACTGTCCGTACTTCTACGGATATTTCTCAGTTTGATGACGTAGTTATTGATATTACTCAGTTTGATGCAGTTGAACAAGATTTCTTAGGAAACCTGACAACTACCGCTAACAACAAACTAGAGTTTATTGCAGCCCATGCTAATGCCTACGAGATTCAAATACATGGTACTATCTCAGAGCCTTCAGCTACTTTCACATCTATGCTGCTTATTCAGATTTTTGATGAAGCAACAGGTGCTCCAATGACAGGTAGCCTACAGTCTATTGCACCTGCATGGACATTTAATGGGGATAGTTACTTCTCTTTCAACTGTACTGGCTTTGCTCGACTAAACACGAGTGACAAGGTTAAACTTCAAATCTCGTCTACCGAGGCCACATCGTACACATTGAATGATTGTATCGTCACATTAAGACCACTAGACTAGGAGTAATAATATGAAAAGTCTACTTGCAGGTATAATGATGTGCCTGCTTGTAGGTTGTTCCTCAGTCAATGTTGTGTACACTAGTAATGGCGTCACTGATAACTATCAGATTGACACTCAAGGCAGTCATACGATTGTCTTATCAGACAAAGAGGTGACAATCACAAGCAATTAGGAGATAAAGATGAAACTCAAACTATTGGCACTACTTACAGCTTTAGGGCTGCTAGGTGGCTGCTCAATCGTCACTATGCATGGCGAATCCGAGACTGGTATCAAAGCTAGTCTAAAGGCCTTTAACCAAAAGGGTGAGGCCTCAGTTACTGTAATGAAAGAATACATCACGGTGGCAAGTGATGCTGATGAAGAAACTAAGTAACATTTGGTCTGCGATGTTCCCCTCTCATTTCACTGGGATGGACTATGTCGTAGCCTTCATCTTCTGGTTCTTTATAATTGGCAGCGTAGTAAACCCTGTAGTGGGCTTGCTGTTAGGCCTTGTATAATATATAACCAAGTGTCTCAAAAATGGTCTGGTTTTGTGCGGGTAGTATAGCCCCTGCCAGACCTGCTGGTTTCCCCCATAGGGTGGCCTTCGAGGCCTCTGGATGGCAAGCTGTGTAAGCCTCTAGAGAGCCAGATGGGAAGACGTCAAGGGGTCTAGCTGTGTAGACAGATAGATGGCTAAGCGGGTAGATGGCAAGCCGGATAACCACATGCTCGATTGAGGTCAGTCTAGGAGTACTAGACAACAGGCCTGCTGTGAGGACTACATGAGGAACTAAGTCTAGGACTACTAGACACGTCAAGGGCGCATCTATCTAGCCATCTATCTTTTTGGCCAGACTAGGTAGCCACATAGTAGGCCTTTAGTCTCTATCTTTTTGCTTATTACTCTAGCCACATGACATGCCACGTAGTAGGCCTATATTATACCTAGTGTAGGCAGGCTGTGATTACTAGCTGTGAGGTCTTAGTCATGCCTTGCTGTGAGGTCTTCTAGTTGTCCTAGATATTTCTTTTAATTAATTGAAAATAGTTCTTGCATACCAGTTCGACCTATATTATATTAGCGTCACTGGCTAGGGAGACGACCGACGTAGACCTTGCAGGCTTACACGCTTAGTGGACAAGCTCCTATGTAGTGTATGATGTGGAAGCACCGAAAGGTACGTCTCGTAGCCAGTAATAGTACCAAAGCACGACTACAAGGTTTTTGAGTTCAGGGGATGAGAATGACCTTGCTCAATGTAAAGGTGGGGAAGAAAAATAACCCAAGCTGCTCGTAGTCAGTGTATGCTCTTTAACAATTTGGAACCAATGAGTGATTAACTCAAGGCCACTACGGTGGCCTTTATGATAGTCATTTAATAATAAGGTAAACACCATGAACAACGTACAACAGCGTCTACTAGATACACTAGCAGCAGGCTACACGCTGCCAAGTGATATTGCACAACACGTAGGTCTAAGCACCTCACAGGCTCACACAGAGCTTCTAAACTTGGCACACATTGGTCTGTGTGAGACTAACATGACTAAAACTCAGTTCTTTGGGTAAGGGAAGAATATGACAGGGATAGCGTTCATCATGTGGCTAGGTGCTCTAGCCGCTGAACAGAAACAATGTAGACAGTTGACTATTGCATTCGTAGCAGTAGCATGTACAATACACGTATTAACTCCATTTGTAGGATAACAATATGAAAGGTTTAAAACTAATAGGTAAAGGTTCATTCACTAAGTGTTACCTGAACACATGTGAGACAACAGTTACACTAGTGTCACGTGACAGTATTAAAGAGTGTATGGCTAATGGTTGGTTCCCTGACCACGAGCTGTTCCCTAAAGTGACGCTTGTAGATACCTTGGAGAGCGGTAATAGCGTGTACACCATGGAGTACTATCCACGCAACAGAGGCTTGAAAGGCCACCTTGATGTTGACCAGTGGGTAATATATCAGACACTACGCAGCACCATGGACAGCATAAGATACACTGGCAATAAGTTCGATAGCTATAGCTGTGTATATGAGGCGTTCTGTAATATTGAAGATGAAGGCCTTCAAGAGGTAATGATTGAAGCACTTAATTCTTGTGCTGATTATGGCTCTGATGTTTGTTTTGAAATTAGCCCTAGAAATGTAGCCGTTAAAGATGGTAAACTAGTGCTGTTAGATTGTTTCTTTCTTAAATCACAACTATAGATAATACCATGACATACAAGATAGCAGCATGTTGCCAGTTAGGTTACATCGGTAATAAAGATAAGTTCGAGCAGTACGACAGTTGCTCTATGGGTACAGTAAGACGTATTGATATGCTCAAGCTGTGTGGCCTAGGTAAGGACGACGTTGACCAGTTGACTGATGAGCTAGTTAACCAACACTTTGCTGTCATGCAGGCTAAGCTGATGCCTGTTGTGTTACGCAACCTTAAGGCCTTACGTGCTCAGTTGACACTTGTGTCTAGTATGCCTGAGCGTATGCGTGCGTTCCGTATTAGCTCTGACTTGTTGCCTCTATATACTCATCCTGTATTAGGCAAGCTGTATGACTCTGCTGTACTACATGCTATACAATGTCACTTACATAACACGGGCCTTATCATTAGCAAGCATGACATACGTGTTAGCTCTCATCCTTCGCAGTTCACTACACTATCCAGTGACCGTGACGAAGTGATTGATGCGTCTATTGTAGACCTTGAGCACCACGTTATGATTATGGAGTCATTAGGTCTGTCACCGAGTACGTGTGTGATTAACATCCATGCTAATGGTAAGTCGTTTACATTGCCTGAGCGCGCTAGACATCTGTTCCCTTGGTTATCTTTGGAGAACGATGAGAAGAAGGCAGGTCATGCCAAGGTATTACAACTATGTGAGACCTACGGCATACGCTACGTGTTCGACCATCATCACTACTACTGTGAGACTGGCGACCTGATAGATTTCCATGGAGATGACTGGCAGCGTATTAAGGCTACATGGTGTGGTCAGCGTCCACTGATGCACCTGTCACAGGCACGTGGTGATGCTAACTTCAAAGACCAGTGTGCTCACAGTGACACTATTACTGATATGGACTTGGTACACTACATCTCAGCTTTCCTATATGAGGCTGACTTGGAGCTTGAAGCTAAACACAAGAATGTAGCAGTAGCTGACCTATACAATAAATTAAAATTAATTGAAGAAAGTGTTTGACATCATGTTTGATATCCGTATACTGGCCACATCAACAAGAAACACGCTCTTTAACAACTTGGAACCAACTGAGTGATTAACTCAAGGCCATTACGGTGGCCTTCATGATAACCACTTAATACTTAATAAGGTAATAACATGACTAAACTAGAAGCACTAGCTATGTATAAAGAACATTCAAAAGATTTTATTAAAACCTGTAAGCGCAGAGAGGATTCAGTAATGTTGCGTGAAGATTGGAACATCTTTGTAGATAACTTAAACAAAGGTGGTCTGGTTACAGAATCTCAGGTAAATAGATGGTCTAACCCATTCTAGACGAGTGATTAACTCAAGGTCATCACGG
>MDTG01233842.1_pt1 | contig 18370 bp, 16 predicted proteins | sample 811421 | NCBI WGS metagenome assembly MDTG01 (sample SAMN05326645, study PRJNA326480) | marine metagenome | isolation source: seawater | place: Pacific Ocean: South East | collected 2011 | reverse complement strand
TTTGGTTCAGAAACACGTTTTGTAGAATCTCTATGTAATGAAAAACAGGATATAAATAACAATAAAGTATTTAATTATTTAAATTACGGATACAACTCTATTTTTTTAGATAACAAAACTTTTAAAGAAAATATATTATCTTTAAATCCTTCATCTTCAATTACTATTGATAAATATTTAAATATTAGTAAGAAAAAATATTGGAAAATAAATAATTCAAAGCTTCAAAATAATGAGTCAGAAAAAGATATATTAAACAACATATCGCAACTACTCCAAAATGCTCTAAAAATCAGAATGAGATCTGATGTTAAAAATATATTTTGTTTGAGTGGTGGAATCGACTCAGGCAGTCTTGTCTCTATTGCATCAAAAAAATTTAATTTGAAAGTAGATACATTTTCAATAATTGATTCAAAAAGTAAAAAATATAATGAAAAACATTTAATTGAATTTACCTTAAAAGACACAAAGGCTAAAAAAAATTATCTGTATACTGAAAAAATAGATTTATTTTCAAATTTAGAAAAAATAGTCCAATATCATAATTCCCCAATTCTCACTGTTAATTATCTTCTGCACTCTCTAATGCAAAATAAAATTAAAAAAATGGGATATAAGGTTGTTCTTTCAGGAAATGGAGCGGATGAAATTTTTGCAGGATATTATGATCATTATCTGTATCATCTTTATGATTTAAAAAAATATCATTCTAAAAAAATATTTTCAGATAATTACGCAGATTGGGAAAGACATATATTCCCCTTAATAAGGAATCCAGATTACAAAAATTTTAAAAATTATGAAAAAAATAATAATAAAATTACTTTAATAAAAGAGTATACAGAATTAATTAAAAATAATAAATCTCTTCATTCTAAAAGTAATACTTTTTATGAGTCAGATCTTAAAAATAAAATGATAAATCAAATACCAGAAAGACTTTATCCAATATTATATATGGATGATTTAAATTCTATGATGAACTCAATTGAAAACAGAACACCTTTTTTAGATAGAAATTTAATTGAATATATTTTTTCATTACCCTCAAATATATTTATTAAAAATGGTTTTTCTAAATATTTACTTAGAAATTCAATGAAAAAAATATTAAATCCTAAAGTAAGAAATCTTAGAAGAAAATATGGATTTAATGCTTCGCTTTCATCATTTAATGATGTTAATAAGAAATCTCTAATAAATTATATTTTTGATAATATGAATAATCTAGAAAATTACGTTTATCCAAAACAAATTTATGAATTTTTGAATGGTATTGATTTCGATAATATGACTGACAAAGAAAATAAATTTCTTTTTAGACTTGTAAGTACATCTGCTTTTCTTAAAATCTAGTATGAGCAAAATTAATAAAAAAATAGATTTGTCATTTAAATTTAAAAATATTAAAGCATCTAATCAAATTACAAGACAAAATTGGGGTTTTTACTTAACCAATTCTTGTAACTCTACATTAAAAAAGAATAATTTTAAAACAGCTTTAGTTGTTAGTCAATTAACAAAAAAAAATAAAATATTTGTTAAAATTGTTCACAAAAAAAAGATAAAAGAATTTAATAAATATCTTTTAGAAAATAAATCTTTTGTTCTTACTTGGTTAGATGATTGGAAGTTATAATATGAAAGTTTTATATTGTAAAAAATGTATTATTTCTAATCTTAAACCAAATAATGATTTAGATGATGCTGGTATATGTACAGCCTGTAAAAATCAAATAACTAAAAAAACTATAATTAACTCAACTCAAAAAACAATTTTAAGATCAAGTTTTAAAAATATACTCAAAAAAAATTCAATAAAAAATAGCAAATATGACGTTGTAGTTGCTGTTAGTGGTGGTAAAGATAGTATTTACCAAATTGTCCAATTAAAGAAATTTACATCAAAAATATTAGCTGTTTGTGTAGATTTTGGGTTAAGAACAGAGGTTGGAGAACACAACCTGCAATTAATTCAAAATGAATTAAATGTGGATTTAATAAAATTTTCTTTAAAAAAAAATATTATTAAAAAATTAGCATTATATTCATTAGAGAAACATGGAGACCCCGACCTTTTTAATCATCCGCTGATTTATAATATTCCACCAATAATAGCTAAAAATTTCGGGATAAATATTGTAGTTTATGGAGAGGATCCTAGAATAGAGTATTCGAACACAAAATTAAAGAATATTGATACTTTAATAAATCAAAAGTTTGATAAAAATTATTTTGAGAATTTTGTATCCCATTCAAGAATAAATTTACTAAGTATTTTACGTAAGCTATCCATACCATTAGAAGAGAGGGCATATTTTACTTATCAAAAAAAACTTAAATCATTAAAGATTTTATTTTTAGGCAATTTCTTTAAATGGGACTCCATAAATAATTATAAAATTGCTAAAAAAATTGGTTTTAAAGAGAACAAAACTTCTGAGGGTACTTATAGAAAATTTGTAAATGTTGATGAAGATTGGAATAGAGTACACCATTACTTAAAAATGCTTAAATTTGGTTATGGTCGATGCTCAGATCATGCTGCAGAAGACATTAGAAAAGGATACCTTACTAGAAATGATGCGATAAAGTTAGTTAAGAAATATGATACTCAACCACTTTCAAAATATTATAAAAAAAGAATATGTGAATATTTAGATATCTCAGAAAAAAAACTAAATTATATTTTAGAAAAATTTAGAAATAAAAAAATATGGATAAAAATAAATCAAAAATGGGTACTAAAATATCCCCTAAAATAATTTTTTTATTATAGTTTTATTAATTATCAATATATCTAAATCGGATTTATTAAATACATTAAAAGCGTCTTTTATATTTTCTACTACAGGTAAGCCATGAAGATTTAAACTAGTATTTAATAGTGCTCCCACACCAGTTAATTTCTTAAATTCCTTGATGATATTGTAGTATTCTAAATTATCCTTTTTTCTAAGTTTTTGAGGTCTTGCTGTAAAATCTGCTGGATGTATGGCTGCTTGTAAAGACTCCCTACCTTTTTTAGTTGTATTAAAAGCCATAGACATAAATCTGCTTTCTAAGTTTTTTGGATTTAGGCAATATTTATTAAAATCAACATCTAAAATAGTTGGAGTAAATGGCATCCAAAAATCTCTCTTTTTGATTTTTGAATTAATTTTGTGAATATTACTGTAAAATCTTGGGTCACATAAAATTGATCTATTGCCCAAAGATCTTAAACCAAATTCCATTCTCCCCGAACACCTTCCTATTATTTTTCCTGAGAATAATTCTTGGGCAATTTCTTTTGGGGATATATTATACTTTATTTTAAATTTATTATTTAGTTTATGTTTTTTAATATAGTTATTTAACTCTATTTCAGAGATTTCATTTCCAAGATATAGATTATCAACTGGTTTAATATTTGTATTGATTTCAAGATTTTTATTTTTACAAAAATCATATCTTAATTTGTATGCTGCTCCCACAGAAATAGTTGTATCCCCTGCTGCAGGTGGTATGTATATCTTATTAATGTTTTTATTTTTTGATAAATATAATCCAGCTTTAATGTTTTGAGCTACACCACCAGAAAAATAAATATTTTTTAACTTAGTTTTTTTAGTTATATTTTTGAACCAATTTTCAAGAGTAATCTCTAAAAATTTTTGTAAACCACCAGCTATTCCATCAAATCGAGAATATTTAAATTCTTCTATAAAATGAAAATATAAATCTCTTGGTTTTTTTTTATAAACTACATTTAAGTCTTTAACTTTTAAAACATTAGCAAATACTTTATAGCATTTTTCAACTTCATATTCAGATGCATAGGGTGCAAGTCCCATTACTTTATATTCATGATGTGTTGGTTTTAGAGCTAAAAGCAATGTGATATATTGATATATATGACCTAAGTGATTATCTTTATTATAACTTATTTCTTTAAAAAAATTTTTTTTTACAGTTGAAACTGAACCATTTGAATAATCACCAATACCTTCAGCAGTTACACAAACTCCATCTTTTTTATGTCCAAAAAAATAATATGAATAATATCTGTGACAGTCTTCATGATTAACAATTTTGATATTATTCATTTTTATGTTCAAAAATTCAGATATTTTTTGCATCCTTCTCTCTCTAAAAATTTTCATTTCTTTGTTAGACATGTATGATTTTAAGATTCCATTATAATTATAATGGGTGTCATGATTTTTAATTTTATTATTCTTAAATATATTCCAATAACTTACTTTCTTATTTTGTAACAATGTCGGTTTCCAAAATAATTCTTGCTCTTCAATCCAATTTTTAATGGAAAAATTAGCATTTCTTTTAAGTTTGGATAATACTGGATTTAGATAATTAGTTCCTAATGCAACTTCATTTATGTCACTTTTCTTTATGCCCGTATATCTTATGCAATTTTCAATTGCCTTTTTGGGGAAACCATAGTCATTTTTTAATTTTGTAAATCTTTCTTCTTGCGCAGCATATACAATTTTACCATTTATCATCAAACAACATGAGCAATCATGCCCATCATGAATACCTAATACTACGTGATTTTTTTTTGTCATTTCAGATAAAATCAATATAATAGTTTATACATAATTAAAACCCTAATTATTATATTTAAAGATAAATCTTACAAATGGATATATTTAAAAAAAGCATCTCTATATTGAATAAAAATCAAAAAAAATTTCTTTTTTTTATTTTTTTTCTTGTACTATTAAATATTATTTTGGAGACTCTTAGTTTAAGCCTAATAATTCCTATAGTAGCTTTATTAATAGATTATGAGAGATTGATATCTTATGAGATTGTTAAAAATACAGTCGAGTATTTGAATTTAAATTCTCAAAACAGAATAGTTATATCGGGCTTAGTCTTACTACTTTTAGTTTATACTATTAAAAATATTTTTTTAGCTTTTTTTTCTTATGTTCAAATTCATTTTGTCTATAAAATTAATTTAAGTATATCTAACCAACTTTTTGCGTTTTATCTTAACCAACCTTACATATTTCATTTAGATAAAAATTCTGCAGAACTCATAAGAAACATATCAACCGAGTCGAGTAGAGTAGTAGATACCATTAGATCAGCTTTGCAATTGGTTATAGAAACTATAATTCTATTTTTTATATTAGCTTTACTTATATATATACAACCTACAGTTGCTGTTGCCACATTTGTAGTAATGGGAGTCACAGGTATTGTTTCTAACATGATAACAAGGAAGCCAATTATGGAAATAGGTCAAACGAGATTTAAATTTTCAGCAGAGGTTTTAAAAAACTTACTACAAGGATTAAACTCAATTAAAGAAACTTTAATAATGTGGAAACAAAAATCATTTATAAATAACTTTTATAATAATCAAAATAAGGTTCTAAGTGCCACAAAAAAACATTCTTTCATAATTTCACTTCCTAGACTTTGGCTTGAAATAATAGCATTACTTGGTTTGATTGTAATAACATTTGTTATGTTAGTGGATGACCAGCCCATAAGCAATGTTTTGCCTATCTTAAGTTTATTTGCTGTTGCTGCATTAAGAATTCTTCCAGGAATCAATAAAGTTATAAGCTCAATTCAAATTATACAGTATTGCAAGCCATCATTAGATATCATTTTTGATGAATTTATAAAATATAGAATTATTGATAAAGAAAATAATTCTGATTTTTATAAGAATTCCAAAATTAAAAATAATAATTTTAAAAATGAAAACACAAACTTTTATTCAAATTTTGAAGAAATTTTATTACAAAATATTTCGTTTAAATATCCGAATACAGATAAATTAATTTTAGATAATATTAATATCAAAATAAATAAAAAATCAGCTATAGGTATAATTGGTGAAAGTGGAGCAGGAAAGAGTACCTTTGTCGATGTTTTCTTGGGTTTGTTAGATCCACAAAAGGGTAAAATTACAGTTGATAACAATGATATAAGACTTCATCTAAAAGATTGGCAAACTAATATTGGATATGTTCCCCAAAATGTTTTTCTTAGTGATGATACAATAAAGAATAACATTGCTTTTGGCTTAAAAGAAGAGGACATTGATGAAAAAAAACTATCTACTTGTATTGAAATGGCACAATTAAAAGATTTTATAAAAAATTTACCTAATGGCGTTGAAACAGTTGTTGGAGAGCATGGTGATAGATTGTCCGGTGGACAAAGACAAAGATTAGCAATTGCAAGGTCTCTATATAATAATCCACAAATCTTGGTTTTTGACGAAGCCACAAGCTCACTAGACAATAATACTGAAAAAAAATTTGTTGAAGTTATAAGAGAATTGCAAAAGAAAAAGACTATTATTATTGTTTCCCATAGACTATCAAGTGTAAAATATTGTAACAAAATTTTAAAAATTGAAAATGGTATGGTAAATGAACAATAGTAAATTTTATAGTAATTATTTTAATCAAATTAATAAAATTTCTAATTTAATTGATCATGACAAACTTAATAAATTGATTAATGAAATTAAAAAAATTAAAAACAATAAAGGAAGATTATTTTTTATTGGCTTAGGTGGTAGTGCAGCTAATTGCTCCCATGCAGTTAACGACTTCAGAAAACTTTGTTCAATAAATGCTTATGCAATTACAGATAATGTTTCTGAGTTAACAGCTAGAGCAAATGATGAAGGCTGGACAACTATCTTTTCAGAGTGGTTGAAAATTTCAAATATAAATTCCAAAGATGCAGTTTTTATTTTCTCAGTTGGGGGTGGAAACAAAACAAAAAAAGTAAGTGAAAATATAATCGAGTCAATTAAATATGCTAAAAAAAAGAAAACTAAAATTTTTGGTATAGTTGGTAGAGATGGAGGATATACAAAAAAGAATGGAGATTGTGTTTTGTTAATACCTAATACGGACAATAATTTGGTTACCCCTCTTTCAGAGTCTTTTCAATCAGTTCTATGGCACTGTATTGTTTCTAGTCCAATTCTTAAAGATAAAAAAACTAAATGGTGAAAAATAAATGTATTTTCATTGATAGAGATGGAGTAATAAATCGGTCAAAAGTAGTTAATGGAAAACCTTTTGCCCCATTAAAATTTTCTGAATTTATATTTTTACCAAAAGTGAAAAAAGCTGTAGATATTTTCAAAAATAAAAAATTTATTACTATTATAATTTCTAATCAACCTGATATTTCTAAAAAAAAATTAAAATTCTCTGAATTAAATAAAATGAATCAAAAATTACTTAACTATTTAAAAATTGACGATATTTTTATTTGCACACATAGTAAAGAAGCAAAGTGCTCTTGCAGAAAACCAAAAGTTGGATTATTTAAAAAAGCAATAAAAAAATATTCCATAGATATAAAATCAAGCTATATGATTGGTGATAGAAAAATTGATATTGATGCAGGTAATAAATTGAATTTAAAGACAATTTTCATAGATAAAAATTATAGAGAAGATAAACCAATAAATTTTGATTATAGATGTAAATCATTATATAAATCATTAAATTTTATAAAATAGTAAATCATGAATGATATTAATAGAATCAAGATATATGCTGATGGAGCAGATATTGAATCATTTATTAAATTTAAAGATAATAATATTGTTAAGGGATTTACGACAAATCCATCTTTGATGAGACAAGCTGGTATTAAAAATTACAAAAATTTTGCACTTGAGGTCTTGGATATAATTAAGGATAAAGAAATTTCATTTGAGGTATTTGCTGATGACTTAAATGAGATGGAAGATCAAGCCAGAGAAATTTCTAGTTGGGGTAAAAATATTGCTATCAAAATTCCAATAACTAATACAAAAAGTGAAGATACTACAAATATAGTTTCTAATTTAACTAGTGATAATATAAAATGTAATGTAACTGCAGTTTTCACAAGAAAACAATGGAATTTATTAAAAGAAAAAAATAATAATGATGCCAAATTAATTGTATCTATTTTTGCTGGAAGAATCGCAGACACTGGCATTAACCCAGAATTATTTATTAAAGAGGCAGTTGATGATTTTAAGGATTTTAAAAATACTGAAATTTTATGGGCTAGTCCAAGAGAAATATTTAATTTATTTCAAGCGATTAATTGTGGATGCCACATAATAACTTTGCCAAATAGCTTATTAAATAAATTAGAATTGCAAAGTAAGGACTTAACAGAATATTCACTTGAAACAGTTAAAATGTTTTATGAAGATGCTGTTAAATCAGGGTTTAAAATCTAATAAAATGTCAAATATATTTATCACAGGAGGAGCTGGTTACTGTGGCTCTATTCTTGTGCCTACTTTGTTAGAAAAAGGACATAAAGTTACTGTTTACGATAAATTCTACTTTGGAAATTTTCTTCCAGCCAGTGATCATTTAAAAATTGTAAATGCAGATATTAGGGACCATCAAAGAATAAAAGCAGAGTGTTTAAATCATGATTATTTTATTAGTTTAGCATGCATATCAAATGATGCTAGCTTTGAATTAGACGAGAAATTATCTACTTCAATAAATATGGATGCTTTTGAGCCCATGGTATTAGCGGCAAAAGAGTCTGGAATAAAAAGATTTATATATGCTTCATCAAGCTCCGTCTATGGAGTTTCATCTCAAAAGAATGTCAAAGAAGACCATCCATTAGTACCTTTAACATTATATAATAAATATAAAGGATTGTGTGAACCTATTTTGGAAAAGTACTGCGATGAAAATTTCACTGGCGTAACATTTAGACCCGCAACTGTATGTGGTTATGCTCCTAGACTAAGATTAGATCTGTCAGTCAATATACTTACAAATCATGCGGTTAAAAATAATCTAATAAAAGTATTTGGTGGTGATCAATTAAGACCAAATTTACATGTTAGGGATTATTGCGCTGCTATAGAATTATTATTAGACGCACCTTCAGAATTAATTAATAAAAATAAGTATAATGTTGGTTATCAAAATTTATCAATTCTTGAAATTGCCAAAATTGTAAAAAAAGTAGTTGAGCTTAAATTTCCAAATAAAAAAATAGATATTATTAGAACTGAATCAGATGATATAAGATCTTATCATATTAATTCTGATAAAATAAAAAAAGAACTTAACTTTGAACCTAAACTATCCATTGAGAATGCAGTCGAAGATTTGTGTGCTGCTTTTGAGAGTAATTTAATAAATGAAAGCTTTACAAATGATATCTATTTTAATGTTCAAAGATTAAAAAACCTTAAAATTAAATGAAAAAAAAAAATTTCAATAGTTACTGGTGGTGCAGGATTTATAGGTAGTCATATAGTTGATAGATTAGCTAAAGAAAATCACATTGTTAGAATAATTGATGATTTATCAGGCGGTCATGAAAAAAATTTAATTTACCATAAAAAAAATAAAAATATTTCTTTAGAAAAAAAAAATATTTTAAAAATAAATAATAAAAGTAGTATTTTTAAGGATGTTGACTATATATTCCATTTTGCTGGTAAGGGAGATATAGTTCCATCTATTGAGGATCCTAAAAAATATATGCAAACTAATGTAATGGGTACCATTAATTTACTTGAAGGCTCAAGATATAATAATAAGTCAAAATTTATTTACGCTGCCTCATCGTCTTGTTATGGTCTTGCAAGTACTCCAACCAGAGAAAATCATAAAATTCAACCACAATATCCATATGCATTGAGTAAATATATGGGTGAACAAAATGTTTTCCATTGGAGTAAAGTTTATAATTTACCAGTTATTTCAATTAGAATATTTAACGCATATGGAACAAGAGTAAGAACAACTGGTGCTTATGGCGCAGTATTTGGGGTTTTTTTTAAACAAAAATTGTCTAACAAACCTTTTACTATTGTGGGAAATGGAAAGCAAAGAAGAGATTTTGTTTATGTTACAGATGTTGCTGAAGCTTTCTTTAAAACTGCAAAATCAAAAGTATGTAATGAAATATTTAATCTTGGGGCCGGTAATCCTCAAAGTATATCAAAACTTGTAAACTTAATTGACCCAAAAAACCCAAAAATCTTTATTCCTAAAAGACCTGGTGAGCCTGATATTACTTGGGCAAATATTTCTAAAATTACTAGTATGGTAAAATGGAAACCAAAAATTCAATTTGAAAAAGGTGTGAAATTAATGATAAAAGACATTAAGTCATGGAAAGACGCACCATTATGGGAGAAAGATTCTATAGAGAAGGCAACAAAAAGCTGGTTTAAATATATGAGTAAATAAAAGTTATGTCAGAAGAATTTTTTAAAAGATATCAACATAAAATTAAATCTATTAACGAAATAAAAGAAATTATTGGAGATATACCAAGAAACGATAAAGTAATAATGTGTCATGGTGTTTTCGATGTTGTTCATCCTGGACATGTAAGACATTTAGCCTACGCTAAATCAAAAGCAAAAATATTAATTGTATCAATTACAGCTGATGTGCACATTACTAAGGCTAAATATAGACCGCATGTTCCAGAAAATATTAGAACATTAAATTTAGCAGCTTTTGAAATGGTTGATTATGTAATTATAGATAGAAATCCCACTCCAAATGATAATTTAGAGATATTAAAGCCTGATTTTTTTGCTAAAGGATTTGAATATACTTCAACTGGATTGCCAGAAGCAACAAAGGAAGAGTCAAAAATCGTATATGGCTATGGTGGAGAAATGATTTTTACTCCGGGTGATATAGTCTACTCCTCTTCAAATATATTAGAAAAATCTCTACCAAAACTAAATATTGATAAACTTTTAATGCTAATGTCACAAAATTCTATTTCTTTTGAAATATTAAAATCATCCTTAGAAAATTTATCTAAATTTAAAGTTCATGTAATTGGAGATACGATTGTAGATTCATATACCAGGACTTCTTTAATAGGAGGACAAGTTAAAACTCCAACACTAAGTGTACTTTTTCATAAGCAAGATGACTACTTAGGTGGAGCAGGAATTGTTTCAAGTCATTTAAAGGCAGCTGGAGCAAATGTCATTTTTACTACTGTGCTTGGTAATGATAAGTTTAAAAAATTTGTTGAAAAACAGTGTAATAAAAATGGTGTTCACTTAAATGCAATTGTAGATAGTGAGAGGCCCACAACAAATAAAAATGTAATAATTTCTGATAATTATAGATTGTTGAAAGTTGATACGTTAGAAAATCGATCAATTTCTCAAAATATTTCTGATAAAATTATTAAATCAATAAAAAAAAATAAATGTGATTGTGTAATATTTAGTGATTTTCGACATGGTATTTTTAATCAATCTACAGTCAATCTATTTACCAATGAGATAGAAGAAAATATAATTAAAGTTGCTGACAGTCAGGTTGCTTCACGATGGGGTAATATTTGTGATTTCAAAAACTTTGATTTGATTTTTCCAAATGAGAGAGAGGCTAGGTTTTCACTTGCTGATCAGGACTCTAGTATTGGTGTACTGACTTCTAAATTAAGAACAGAGGTAAATTTTGGAAATTTAATTTTAAAATTAGGTGAGAAAGGTATTCTTTGCGTCGGAAAGGAAAACTCTAAAGAATATTTTAACATAGGGTCCTTTACAGATAATCTAGTAGATCCAGTTGGAGCAGGAGATGCATTACTATCATACTCAACTTTAGTATATCTCAAAACAAACTCTTTACTGATTTCAGGAATTATAGGCTCAATTGCAGCAGCTTGTGAATGTGAAATAGATGGTAATTATAGTATTAAGCCAGAAGATATTATTAAAAAGATCGACCTAATCTCACAGTCATCTAAATATTCTTTTTAAGTTATGAAAATAATAATTGTTGGATTGGGAGTCCAAGGAAATAAAAGAAAAAAAATATTAAATAAAAAGGATTATGTCGCTTCAGTTGATCCAATTAATTCAAAGGCTAATTATAAGTTTTTAAGTCAGGTTCCATTGAAAGACTATGATAGTTGTTTTTTGTGTGTTCCTGATAAGGAAAAAAGAAAACTAATAGATTATTGTATTGAAAATAAAAAACATATTTTAGTAGAAAAACCACTATTATTTAAAAACATAAAAGAAATTAATGATATAGAAAAAAAAGCAAATAAAAATAATGTTCTAATTTATACGGCTTATAATCATAGATTTGAACCAAGCTTCGTAAGAATGAAAAAATTAATTAACTCAGGAAAACTTGGAAGAATTTACTCATGCAGATTATTTTACGGTAATGGTACAGCTAAATTAGTTAAAGATAGTTTTTGGAGAGATTATAACAGTGGAGTTATCAATGATCTTGGTTCTCATCTTTTAGACACATATTTTTATTGGTTTGGTTATAAAAATTCAAATTTTAAAATAATTTCTAAATTTAAACATGAAAATAATTCATCAGATCACGCGATATTAAATTTAGCTACAAAAGAAAAATTAGTTCAGCTTGAAATGACTTTGTGTATGTGGAAAAACTATTTTAGCTGCGATATTTTAGCAGAAAATGGCTCAGCTCATATAACTTCATTAAGTAAATGGAGTAAGGCTCAATTTATTTATAGAAAACGAAAAATACCCTCAGGAGTCCCAGAAGAGAAAATTTATGAAACTCCTAAAGGTGATAATACATGGAAACTCGAGCATGCCTCTTTTAAAAAAAATGTAAAATTATTTAAAGAAAATAATTTGAAAAGAGATAAAATAATTTTTCAAAGTTTAAATTTAATATGAAAAAAATTGATATTGGTTTTTTTGGTATGAGTCACTTAGGTGTTGTGTATAGCGCAGTGACATCAGAAAAAAGTTTTAATGTACTTGGCTTTGATCAAAATATAAAAATAATTGAAAACTTAAATAACAGAGTTGTAAGTATTTTTGAAAAAAATTTATCGAAAATAATTAATAATAATATTAATAAAAAATTATTTTATAGCAGTAACATTGCAGACTTAAGAAAATGTAAAATTATATTTATTTCAAATGATATTGAAACAGACTCTAAAGGTAAAAGTAATTTAAAAAAATTGAATTCTATTATTTCAAATATTACAAAAAACGTGTCTAAGAGCACAACTTTAGTATTATTATCTCAAGTACCACCTGGTTTTATAAGATCAATAGATTGGCCAAAATCTAAATTATATTATCAGGTTGAAACTTTAGTTTTTGGAAAAGCAGTACAAAGAGCAATGAGTCCAGAAAGAATAATTGTAGGAAAAGAAAAAAAAAATCTTAAAATTAATTCGATTTATAAAAAATTTTTAAATAAGTTTAATACAAAAATTGTAGAAATGAATTATGAAAGTGCAGAATTAGCAAAAATTTCAATTAATTTATTTTTAATTTCAAATATATCTACTGCAAATTCTTTAGCGAGAGTTGCAGAAAATATTGGCGCAGATTGGTCTTCAATCATACAAGCTCTAAGATTAGATAAAAGAATAGGAAAGGATTCCTATATTGAGCCGGGTCTTGGATTATCAGGGGGAAATTTAGAAAGAGATTTAAATACAATTAATAAAATTTCAAAAAAAATATTACCAAATGAAAAATTATATGATGCTTACACAATAAGCTCAAATGAAAGTAAAAAGTGGGTAGAGAATATTCTAAAATCTACTGCAAAAAAAAATAAATATAGAAGTATAACTATTTTAGGAATTTCATACAAAGAGGATACAAATTCTATAAAAAATTCACCTGCTATAGATTTAATAAAAAATACTCGTAATTTTAAATTTAGAGTTCATGATCCAATTGTTAAAATTGACAATTCTTTTAACACTGAATATTGTATTAATTTGGAAAACTCGATGAAATATAGCGACATATTAGTAATTATGAATAAATCTAATACTTATAAAAAAATATCTTATAAATACTTAACAAGTAATTTTAAGGGAAAAATTATTATAGACCCTTTTGGTGTTTTGAAACATATTGATAGTATTAGTTTAAAATATTCATATTTTTGTATAGGTAAATCAGTTTTATAATAGATATCAAATGAAAAACAAAAATAAAATCGTTATCTTAGGCTCAAATGGTTTTATATCAAGAAACCTGATTAAAAATCTTAGCAAAAAAAAACTAAAGTATATTGGGTTTAATAGAACTAATTGTGATCTTGAAAGTGTATCATCAATAAAAATTTTAAAAAAACATATTAATAAAAATGACATAGTTGTTTTCGTTGCAGCAAATGCGCCAGTGAAAAATTCGGAAATGCTATATTCAAATATTAGAATATGTGAAAATGTTTGTAAGGCAATTGGATCTATAAAATTAACTAAATTAATTTATGTAAGCTCTGATGCAGTATACAAGGATAGTGCAAAAAAAATTAATGAAAAATCCATTTGTCAATCTGAGAATCTGCATGGAGTTATGCATTATACCAGGGAACAAATGTTAATAAATACAATAAAATCTCCTATATCTATTGTGAGACCAACTTTAGTATATGGGTCGGATGATCCACACAATGGATATGGTCCAAATAGTTTTTTTAGAAAGGCTATAAAAAATGAGGATATCACATTGTTTGGAAAGGGTGAGGAATTAAGAGATCATATTAATATTGATGAAGTAACTAATTTGTTAACACATATAATTAAAAGTAAAAAAATAGGTGTTTATAATTTAGTAACTGGAAAGGTTTATAGCTTTTACAATATAGCTAAAAAAATTATAAAATTAACAGGATCTAAATCTAAGATAATAACAACCAAACGAATAGGAAAAATGCCACATAATGGTTACAGAGCATTTAATAGAAGCAAATTAAATAAAGAATTTCCTAAGTTGAAAAAAATTAGTTTAGATGGTGGTATAAAAAAAATGCTTAAACAGAAAATATAAAATTATGAAAATAGACCTAATTGATTTAAAAAAAAGATCATATGATGAAAAAAAAGAATTAGTTGATTGTTTTAATAAAATTATCAAAAAGGGATCATTTGTTCTAACGAAAGAAGTAAGTGATTTTGAAAAAAATATTCAAAACTACACAAACAATAAATATTGCCTAGGTTTAAATTCTGGTACTGATGCCCTAATGATGGCTTTGTGGGCTTTAGGTATCAAAAAAGGGGATGAAGTTATTACCTCGCCAATATCTTTTGTAGCCTCAGCTGGCGCTATTGCACATGTAGGAGCAAAGCCAGTATTTGTAGATGTTGATAATGATCTAAATATAGACGTAAAATTAATAGAGAGATCAATTACAAAAAAAACAAAAGCTATAATGCCTGTTCATTGGACGGGGAAAATTTGTAAGATGACTGAAATTTTAAAGATAGCAAAAAAATATAAACTTAAAATTATTGAAGACTCAGCACAAGGTATGGGTTCTTATTATAAGAATAAACATGCTGGCTCATTCAGTGACATTGCGGCATTTTCAGCCCATCCCCTTAAAAATCTTAATGCAATTGGTGATGCAGGTTTTATTTTAACGAACAAAAAAACACTCTATGAAAAAATAAAATTATATAGAAATCATGGTCTCAAGAGTAGAGATAATGTCCATATATTTGGTGTAAATTCAAGATTAGACTCAATTAATGCAGAAATATTATCATATAGATTAAAAAAATTAAAATTTATAATTAATAAGAGGCGTAAAAATATTTCTCTTTATAGAAAATACATAAAAACTAACAATATTATATTGCCAAAAGAAGATATTTATAATTATGACTCTTATGTAATGATGGTATCTAAATGTAAAAATAGAGACAAACTTCAGAAGTTTTTGCAAACAAAAGGAATTCAAACACTAATTTATTATGGAACACCCCTTCATTTACACAAGGCATCTAAAGTGCTAGGTTATAAAAAAGGTGATTTTCCTGTGGCTGAAAAATTATGTAGCGAGGTTCTTTCATTCCCACATCATCAACATCTTAAACCAAATGAGATTAAATATATTTCTAACTGTATAAATAAATTTTATGAATAAAAAATTCAAAGTTCCTTATAACTATCTTCCATATGAATTTAAATCAAATAATCAAATATTTAAAGAATGGAAAAAATTAATTAAATCAACTGAATTTACATTAGGTCCATACATAGAAAAATTCGAGAAACTATTTTCAAAATATATTAATACAAAATATTCTTTTGCAACAAATAATGGAACTGACGCTCTAATTTTATCATTGAGAGCACTTAATATTGGTAAAGGAGATGAAGTTATAACAGTAACAAATAGTTTTTATGCTACAGCAGGTGCAATTGTTGCTGTAGGCGCAAAGCCTGTATTTATAGATTGTGACGACAGATACCAAATAGATACAAGTTTAATTGAAAATTCAATAACAAAAAAAACAAAATTAATTATTCCAGTTCATTGGGGAGGTGCTTCTCCTAATATGAGAAAAATAATGCAAATTGCAAAAAAAAATAAAATTGATGTAATTGAAGATGCCTGTATGGGAATCGGCGGCAAAATATTTAATAAGTCTCCAGGCACCTTTGGTAAAATAAATGCATTTAGTATGCATCCTCTTAAGTCACTTAATGTTATGGGGGATGGAGGTGTTGTATCCACAAATAATAAAAATATAGCAGATTGGATAAAAAAATATCGAAATCATGGTATGGTTGATAGAGATCACATAGATTTTTGGGGCGTAAATGTAAGGATGCAACCATTGCAGGCAATTGTTGCTATAGAAGGACTGAAAAAAATTAATCAGATTATAAAAATTAGAAATAGAAATGCCAAAATTCTTGATTCTGGTTTAAAAAAGAATCATCCAAATATTGTAATTCCTGGCAGAGTTCCTGAAAATTTAGAAACATTTTCACTCTATATGATTTTATGTAAAAAGAGAGACCAATTAAAAAATTATTTAATTAAAAAAGGTATTGAAGTAAAAATTCATTATCCAATTCCTCTCCATTTACAGAAAGCATCTAAAAATCTTAATTATAAAAAAGGAAATTTGCCAGTCTCTGAATATCAAGCAAATCACTTAATTACTCTTCCCGTTCATCAGTATCTTACAATAAAACAACTAAAATATATGATTAAAGTAATAAATGACTTCTATAAATAATTTTATTAAATTAACAAAACCCAATAGCATTTATAATAACAAGTATTGGAATTTAGTATCTACAATTTATTTATTTGATAAAAACAATAGAGTATTATTGCAACTAAGAGATAACAAACCAAATATTGCTGCTCCAAATGTTTGGGGTCCAGTTGGTGGTCACTGTAATAATGGCGAAACACCTCATGATTGTGCATTAAGAGAATTTAAAGAGGAAACTGGATATCAATGTGAAAAAATTAATTGGGTAGGAAATTTTATATTTCCATATAAAAATAATTCTGATCATGTAGTAAGTACTTTTTGGTCAACTTATGATAATTATCAAAGAATAAAATGTTATGAGGGGCAAGAAATAACTTTTATAAAAATTAAAGATTTAAATAACATTAATATTGGAAAAAAAAATTTAAATATTCTCTTAAGTATATACAATAAAAATAAAGATATTTTTTAATGAAAAAAAGTAATAACATAATTAAATTTAAAGAAAGCAAAAAAAATATAAATATTTATAATAAGATATTTAAAAGTTTATATAAGAATAAAGCAACTATAGATTATTCAAAAATTATAGTTAGAAAACCTTGGGGTTATGAATACGTTATTTATCAAAATAATAAGATTGCAATTACTATTTTATATATAAATAAAAATCATATGACTTCACTTCATGCTCATCCAAGAAAAAAAACATCATTGATTGTTTTAGACGGTAAAATTAAATGTGAAAATTTAGATAATTTTAATACTGTTAAAACAGGTGAATGCGTACTTATCGATAAAAAAGTTTTTCACAAATCAACAAATATATCTAACAAAACATCTATCCTTATGGAAGTAGAAACTCCAAATAAAAAATATGATATTTTAAGATATAAAGATAACTATGGAAGATCTAAAAAAGGGTATGAAACTTCAGAGAATTATAGCTTAAATACAAATAATTATAATTATGTCTCTTTATTAGGTTCAAAAACCTACCACAATATAACTAAAAAATTTGGAAGATCATCTATTACTTTTTTAGAAATTAATTCAATCAATAATTTAAAAAATACAATCTTAAAAAACTCTAATTCTATTTTTATTGTATTGGAAGGAAAAATAAAGATTAACGATATAATTTTTAGTGATGGAGATCCATTTCAAGGAATTAATATTAATTTTGAAAAAGATAAAATAATAATTTCTAAAAAAATATTAATTTTAAATGTAAAAAAAGATGATGGTTATATAAAAGCATCAGATATAATTGTCAGAGTTTTACAAAATCAAAATATTAAAAATGTTTTTTTAGTTGCAGGAGATAGTAATTTGCACCTACTTGACTCTATTGGTAGAA
>MDTG01225010.1_pt1 | contig 18370 bp, 15 predicted proteins | sample 811421 | NCBI WGS metagenome assembly MDTG01 (sample SAMN05326645, study PRJNA326480) | marine metagenome | isolation source: seawater | place: Pacific Ocean: South East | collected 2011 | reverse complement strand
GAGAAGGAACAGAAGGAGAAGGAACAGAAGGAGAAGGAACAGAAGGAGAAGGAACAGGAGGGACTAGAACTACTTGTCCAGAAGATTTTGATTGTTCAAGTCATTTGAATGATCTACATGAAAATCCTTCTTCAGTAACATGTTCTTCTTCAACATGTACTGAAACAGAATGTTGTACATCGGCCCCTGCCCCTTCAAATACACCCTTTGTATCTGCAGAATATGTTAAATTAAGGGAAAAAGCAAGACAAAAGGAAGGTCCCATCGTTACCGAAGATAAAGATACACCACAGGGGGCTGGTCCAACAGATCCAGTTCCTTCTTCAAGTGAAGGGGATTTTGTAGAGAAGGAAGAAGTCAAATTAACACCTGTGCAAAATAAGTTCCGTATTGGCCCTTATGATGGATTATGTGTTTCATCTGATAAGTTAACAGAAGAAGAATTTGTACCAAACAAAGAACTATTAACTTATTTTGGAGTCCATGGTCCAACTCAAATACGGAGTTCACAAGATGTATTAACAGGTCCAACAATCGATGGAGAGAAGGATACTCCACAAAAATTAACAATGTTTGCAAATAATAAAACGAAATTTAATTGTTGTGGAGAGTCACCGTATACAACATCCACAGGGTGTTTATGTTTAACTGAAAAACAAAGGAATTATATTCGTTCACGGGGATTCAATAAAACTTCTTCTGATATTTAACGACCAATCATTCGTTGATGAACTTGATCATAAATATTAAATGCCTTTTTTTCATAATTATCTAATCTTTCTAAACGTAATCTTTCTTCTTTCTCCTCTTTAATTTTTTGTAATGCATAGATTTGTTGTTCTTTCTCATCCATCTCATACGAAATGTTTTCCCTCTGTTTCTGTGTTTCTTTCAAATCCTTCGGTCTCGATGGATCAAGATTCCCTCCTTCATCAACTAAATATGTATTCGTGTATGCATCTTTATAATCTCGATAAGCTAAACCACCACTTTCACCGCTAAAATCGTCTACTTTCCCTTGTCCAAGTATCATAATTGAACTTTTATTCTTGTAAGAAATATCTTCTATAGGTGCTTGATACTTGACAACATTTCTCCCTTTCTTTTTGAGTTGTTTCTTTTTAATTTTTGAGAATTCTCTATTAAAATTATCTTTTGTCAATGAAGGATTATTTTGGACTTCTTCTTCACCTTCACCTACCTGATTTTTTTTCATCCATGTTTCGTATCCATCATCATAAACATCTTCAACCTTTGTTTCTTCATAGATTTGATTGAATATATTACTATTGAAATTCTTTGATAAATCCCTGTATTTTACATTTTGTTTATTATCATGATTTTGTCCACTCATAAATTGAGAACTATTCTCCCTTAATTCATTATGTTCATGTGATTCTCTTTCATTTTTTAATTTAATCATTAATGCCTTATAAGAAACCGTTACTCTTTGAAAGTCCTCTTGTGTACCCCCACGATCAGGATGTGTTTCCATCGCCCGTTTCAAATATGCTTTTTTTAGAGAACTTTCATCATAATTCTGTCCTATATTTAACTCTTTGTAAGGGTTGATCTTCGGTTTAGTCGGTTCTGCGATCACTTGCTGCCCCCCTCCAGCAATTCCTGCAAGCCTTTGTATTTGTTCTTGTTGTTCTCGAATAATTTGTTTTTGTTCCTCTATATATTTATCTTTATCTTCACCTTCAAGGCTAGGAGTATTTCCCATATTATATATATGGATAGAAAAGTTTTTAAAATCTAACTTATATATATATATTAATAATGGTTGTTATAGCATGTACACCTTGTTTGGCATCTACATTAGGACCTGCAGCTCTAAGTGTTGCAACACTTGTAGGATTAAATGGTAGTAAGAAAAAGAAGAGAACAATGAAAGGAGGTGGAAAGAAAAATAAGAAAAAGAATGATTTTTCGAAGAAAATTAATAAATCGTGTCACGATGAATGTGAGAAAGTTAAAAAAACATTTCCAACTATCATGCGTAAATTAGGAAAACAAATGGGTTTGGATAAAAAGGAAATTGAAAAAAGAATAAAAGAACACAATAAACATTGTGAAAGTAATTGTATCAAACTTATGAAAGATAAAGATGTAATCAAAGATATAATCAAAGCAATGAAAGGTGGTGGTGAATTAGAAATGACACAAGAAGATTATGAAGCTATGGTAAGAGAACAAAATGAAAGTATGAATGAAGATCGTATTAGGATGATCAAACATAGACAAAAAGAAAAAGAAAGAATTAACCTAGAATTAAGAAGAAGATTAATACGACAAGAAGATATGAGGAAAGAATGTGATATGCTGGTGCGTTTATTAGAAAGTAAGGGTGTATCTCAAAAAGTTGCAGAAGATTATGCTCATAAAATGTTTGAACAGAAACTACAATGTGATAGTGGAAAGATCAATGCATGTAATTACTGCAAAGATGAATACTTAAAAAATCAAAGAACTAGCAAAAAAAGATCAAAAACACCCCAAGTTCCGGTTCAAGCCCTACCAAAATCAAAATCAAAATCTAGATCACGTCCAAGAAGGACTAGAAGGAGAAGAAAAGGACCACCTGAAAGTATCTCTATGAAACTACATGCGATGGGTCGGACACAGAGACTAAAAAATCTAAAGAAATCTCTTACAAAAAGATCCCCTCCTCCACCGATAAGAAGGAGTAAAAGTAAAAGTAAAAGTAAATTGAAAAAGACAAAATCAACGGGTGGTAAAAGGAATAAATGACTACATGGTGGTATGAACAGTAATCGGTCTTTACAAGGAAGACTTAGAAGACATCGTCTGGCTCTTCCACCACAGCGCCCTCCTCCCCAGGACCCTTTTCAGACTCCAACCCACCCCGACTTATCCCTTGTCCTAGAAGATAATGTTGAAGTAATAGAACCATTCGTCCAACCAGGACCAGCGAAAGACTATCTTAGAGAGGATATTCACAAGTTTAATCGCTCGATCGAGACTAATGAGATTCCTAAAGAACATATTGAAAAATTTTATATTCCCCATCTTACACGAAATTCCAAACCCACGGATAAAATATCTAGAGAGGTATTTGAGTGGATTGAAGAAAGAGTTAATCATGCTAAGGAAAGGGGTTTCTTCGGGACTGACTTTTGGAAAACATACGATAGGATTATGAATAATGTTGCCAAAACATATAAGGAGAGAATTAAAAAAATTAAAGAACTGAAAAAGGAAATTGAAGAGTTAAGAAATATAGAAAACAATATCAATGATATATTAAATAAAATAAACACGACTATACAAGGATGTATCGAAGAAGACAAAAAAGAAGAGGATTGTTTAGAATTACAAGAATTAAAAGAAAAACATAAAAAGTATACTTTAAATAAAGAAGAAATAGTCGAAAGTATAAGATTAAAATATGATTAATAGAATGAATAATGAAATTTAAAGTCGTTGCCAGGGTTCAACATAACCCATGTCTAGAAAATCAAAGATATCTTTTTCTACCTTAAACACATGGTCTACCTCCTTACCCGAATCAAGGTGTTCGATGTTGTATTCATTAATTGTGAATCCTTTTTGATTTGCAAGTTTTCTCATCATTTGGTTGAATTCACCTGATCCCGTAAAATAGAGGATGGCGAATGGATATTCACTTGGTTTTGTGAACATAATATCGACCCTTCTTGCGATACCATTACGGCCCATCCTACCAATTCCATTGTATTTCTTTTCTCCATACGCCAATTCTTCAATCAAATATCCTTGATTGACAAGTTTTTGAATGAACTTTTGATATACTTCTTTATTATCAGCTTTAAGGAGAACATCAATATCACCACTATCTTCCTTATTCCTACGATAAGAACCTGTAATGGTTAGTTCGGCGTTAGGATCTGTTTTCTTCAAGAACTTCTTCAAATGTCTTTCATGTCGCACAATTTCTTCTCTCGGGATGCGTTGAAGTAATTCTTCATAATATTTCAATCCAATCAACTGTTTTTGGTTCAAAAGTTCCTTCCTCTCCCTTAGCTGTTCGATTGTAGTGATACCATTCTTTACAAGTTCATTCGCATTCTTAGGTCCGATTCCATGAATGTCCATGAATTGTTTCCTTGGATCTACGATGTCTTTAATCTTATCATAAAGAGGACATGAACCGGTTTTTAATATCTGATCGATCTTTTGATAAATACTATCTCCAACCCCTTTTATACTACGGACATTTGCTTCGGTAAGTTCACTATCATCCTTAAACTTTTTTAAAGGATTAATCACTTTAAGATAAGAAGTAGCTTTGAATGGTTGTCCATTTACTTTTTCATGATCTGCAATTTTCTTAAGGATTGAGATAAGATGTTCTTTCTTCTTCGTTGATGGATTCTGAATTTCATCTTTCACAATGATATCATCTCTCTTCCGCACATATCTCGCAAAACGAGGTTTCCCTTTGTCAGTTTTTCCAGAATGTTCATAACTGATGATTGTTCCAATTGGATGTGTCTCTTCATAATTTCCTCTTATCTCATCGTCCATACCTGATATCGCGAACTCTTTGTTCTCATCTTTATCAATTAAATGATAAGTATCCATATTAATCAATGGTTTACAAATGAATGCTCCGAGGGAACCTGTATACTTTCCATTCCCAGGTTTATAATCCATTATGATTGATTCTTCATCAAAAGTAGGTTTATATTTTAACATATATTTTGATCTCTTATTTTCATACATTGAATTTGGACATTTCAACATAAGACCTTCTCCTCCATTCTCAATGACTTTTGTATACATCTTTTCAAGATGTTCTTCAGATTGAACCGTTGTCTGAGTCGCCATCTGAACAGGGCATTCAATTTGAAATTCTTCGGGAAGTGTTTCTTTCACCTTCTCCCAACGATCTTTGTTCTCTTTCACAACCTTACAAAGAAGTTTTAGCCTTTCTGAAAACGGTTTCTTTACACTTGGGAGGTCATAGACAATAAATTTTACTGGGATCCATTCTTTAGGATCAGGTTTGTGTCTCCTTACAACTCCCATCGATTCAAAATTTTCACGACCAACCCAGAGTTCTCCATCTAGATTCACATCAGGGAGAGCAAGTTTGTACCAATCAGGAGTTCCAATGAAAGGTTTTTGAGCTCGTGAAAGAAACATCCATTCTCCATTTACTTTGACCCATTGTCCTCTGTATCCATCGAATTTTTCAGAGGCCTCCCAGTCAACTGGCGGAAGACAATTAGGATCTGATCGTGGAGCAGGCATGCCTTTGTGAAATTCACCTGCAAGCATGAAAGGGACCTTATCTTCATTCATCATTTGTTTATTTGTTAGAAATTATCTTTAATTAAAAAATCAAATTTGAAAATATTAAGTATTCTTGTAATTAAATTCAAAGAAGGATAAGATAAAATGGTGTGTTCACATTGTCAACAACCGGGACATACTTATCGTGGATGCCCGACAATCACAGCGGAGGAAAAAAAAGAAAAGGCAAAAAAGATTAAAGAAAAGAAGGAAGCTGTCGCTGAAAGGAGAAGACTTCGTGAGGAAAGAAGGAGGGGGGAACGAGAGAGAATCCTAGAAGCTCGAAGAATTGCTCAGGAGAATGAAAAAATAACATATGATGTAGCTAATACAACCGATTATGAGATTGTAATGTACTGGGCCCATAATAATGATAACATTTTGAGGAGATTTACTTATTGTAATCTTCATTCAACTACGACAATCCAATGTATTAAAAATAAACATCGGATTGTTGCTTTTCCCTTCTTGGAGGTATGTGAAATTCAGAGTCCAAATGCAAAGAAAAAGATTATTATTCCTGAATCGGGTGAACTTCCTTATGTATCTGTTTTTGATATGAAGATGAAGGATTTTGATGGAACAAATATCGTAATTGACTATGAATACAAACCTAAGAAAACGGAACTGGAAGAATGGAAAGAATTCGCCCTTAAATCCCATTACCTTCTCAAAGAAATTCAAAAAATGACCACCACAAATAAGAAGGATGAAGATGGAGAAGTTATCTATCATGAAAAATATGAAAATATTGATATATTCCTTAAAATGATACAAGATATCCCTATTCCTCATAAATGTACTGAAGCAGATAAAGAAATAGCGGGGATTCCATCTTTGTTAACGAATATTACTTAGATCTCATGTAATCCTTAATCTCCTTAATATCATCTTTAATATTCCCAACATCATTTTTTAATATATTCATTGATCCTAATAATTGATTAATGGATTGATTATAATACTCTTCTTTTTTTTCTTGTGCTTCAACTTTTAAACTAATTATTTCCAATTTCTCAGCATGTTTTCCAATTTGAAAGATAACTCCTCCTGTTGTCATGCATGCCGCCAAAATAGGCGCTAATTGTTGGAAATTAACACTCATTTAAGTAAATAATACTTACTATATTCAATATTTTATTTCTTACTTCTTTTACTTCCTTTACTTCTTTTACTTCCTTTACTTCTTTTACTTCCTTTACTTCTTTTACTTCCTTTACTTCTTTTACTTCTTTTACTTCTTTTACTTCTTTTATTTCTTTTACTTCTTTTACTTCTTTTACTTCTTTTCTTTTTACCTCCTTTGATTGTTTCATATTCTAATGCCCATGGTTCATACTCCTTAATTTCTTCTCTTATACTCCTTAAATCTCCAAAATCTTTATGTGGTTCAGGATGTGTTTTTACCCATTCTTCTGCAGTTAAAATAGGTGCTCTCCACGCCCACCCAGGAGAACCTGATAAATATCTTCCGGGTCCCCTATTATATGGAGAGTTCCCCTCAAAAGTTGTCGGGGTAAATTTCGATTTTGCTTTTGCTTTTGCTTTTCTAACAGCTCGAACCTTCTGAATAAATGGATTTTCGTATCGTGTCTGTCGCGAATTATCAGGATTAAGTGGGTTGGTGGCGGAGAAACTTATATCAGGGACTGTTTTGGTTTGTAAAATTGTATCTAAGTATTCTTCATTCTTTAGTAACATATCCTTTGCAGATACTTTTTTAGGTGAACTTTTTCTCATTTATATTATAAATAAATATTTTATTAATAGTATATAAAATAAAATAAAATATGTCACCATACTTTAGGTACTTATTCATTCTACTCCTTACAAATGGTATCAGTTTGGGTTATCTTTATCAATTTTATCAAGAAAAAATAAATAATATAAGACTTGAACTTAAGGGGCAACGGGAAAGGAATAAACTATTACGAAAGAAATTACAAGCCAATCATCCAACCATACAGAATATTCTATCTGACACACATCAAAGGACAACACTCTTATTAAAAAAGATGAAAACAATTGATTTATCTGAGCTTGATAATCAATTCATTCATAGTATCAAAATATCATGTAATCATGTGATTCATATACTTGAAAAAGGAAAAAAAGTTACTTTTAAAGATGAGGGATTGGATGATTTATCTGATGATTCATTCCAAAGTGTGGATAATATCAGATATTAAAACATCCTTTCATTTGAAATATCGATTGTATTTCCTATCCCAGCGGTTGGATGCCTTTCTGAATTAAATGGTTTCTTTCTTACTTCAAACTTTTGATTCTCATGAATAATTAAGATCTGTATCTGACGATATTTATCTTCCTTACAAGCATCATGTTCACCAAATGCCCTTGACATACCAACATCAATCCTCCATAGACGATTATTATAGATTGAATTAAGATATTTATTATCCATAAACTGAGGTGTATGGGCAATTACCATTCCTTTTACGGGCATTAATAATTTATTCTTTTGGTTAATTATTTTTAATAAGTCATTAAAGGTATCTTCTGTATTTTCTTCATCATCTTCTCCATAGATACGACACCAGAAAGGTGACATATCATCATCATCTCTAAATATTTCATCAAAGATATTATCCTCAACCTGATTACTCTCCTTTGACATCCATTTTGAAACGACGTGATTTATTCCAGCAATTGAATATTTATTCATTAGATCTTGTGTCAATCCACCATGTACAAAAACAAAACTCCCAATAACTGTAATTGATTTCTTTCTTTGAGAGTATGTTTTTGCAATACTACCCCCTCTTTGGAATGCTTTTGTGCGATGGTAATATCCTAAAGGATAACCATCCTTTGTATATTTGCTAATTCTATCTTTTTCAGGGACAAACTCTAAGAACTCAAGAGGAGAAACATAACGAAAGTCTTTGTCAATATTCATTAATTCATGATTTCCTAATAGTCCTAGAACTCTTCCACCTTCTTTCCTTGCTTCATCATCCAAACGTAAAAATAATCGAATTATTTTCATATTATTACCTTCATCTTCATACACATCGGAAAAATCTTTAATACAATTTTTAACGAGATCATCCGGACGACAACGATCAATTTGATCCCCTAATTGAATCACCCATGTTGATCCTCCACACCAATGAATATCATTTAAATTATGTTCATTGGATTGTTGGGGTATAACTTCGGCTAATTTCAATGCAATTAATGTTACTCGTAGATCTCCATGGACATCACCAATAGCAATCAACTTCTTTACGGGTGGATATATACCTACCTTATCATATTGTGGATTAACCGATTTTATTTCTTGTTTTACTTCTTTTTTAGAGACATGTTCTACCTCATTTTTTTGAATTGTTTCTTTCGCACCAAGTTTTTCAATCTTTGTAATTGGATGTGACATCCTTCGTTGTACATTTGGACGTGGAATTCTTCTTTGATTTGCATTTGTTTGAAGTCTCCCTGAAGTTGACATCCTTCGTTGAATTTGGACTGATTTAACATCTTTTTCTTCTTTTTTCTTTCCATAGACATTGAGTTTCTTTTGTAAAAATTCTTTGATAATACTTAATAGTTCTTTTCGTGTTGTATTCGGAATATTATTCTTCTCAATAATTTTATATTTTAAACAAATCATAATTAATTCCTTATCTGACAAAAGATCAAAATTAATTTCATTTAATTTCATAATTAAGAAAAAATAAAAAAAAAAATCTTTTAAACTTAATATATTGATAATTATATAATGGAGACCTGGTTATTTTATGCACTTATGGCTGCTGTTTTTATTTCAGTGAGAGACATTATTTCTCTCGACTTTATTAAGAGATTTGATTATATTCAGTATATGGTTATCGCAAATATTATCATTTTTATGGGAACAATGGCATATGTAATTACAACTGGATTTAAAATCCAAAAACCAAATTTAAGAGATTTTGGAATCATTTTAGTAAGATTATTAATCGTCTATTTCATTATTGACCCCTCCATCTATAACTCAATCAAAAATTCGGATAATCCTGGTTATGCGAAATCAGTAATTAGCTTAAATACATTGTTTGTATTTATCATTGCTACATTCATTTACAAATCCAAGATTGATCTGAAGAAAGTAGCAGGGGTTATCCTTATGGTCGGCGGTTCATACTTCCTCGTCTAATCTTCCTTCTACTTTTCTTTATTCGTTTATTTTTACTCTTTGTTCTTTTCTTTGTTCTTTTCTTTGTTCTTTTCCTTTCTTTCTTTACACCATTTTTATATTTATTCAATAATTGTTTGAATTGTTTGTAGGCATTTTCTGCTGTTATTCGAATATTTGGAAGGAATGTTGAAGTCATAACACCAAAGAGAGAATAAAAATCATCCATTAATGGACTCCCTTCTTGAATCGCCCCTATAACTTCAGATCGTAAGAATAATATCGGTATTAAAATACCAAGACTGTATATATCAATACTTTTTATCATTTTTGTTTGATTGATCTTTTTGTTTCTTATTTGATCAACCGTTTCATGATAGATTGTAAATGTATCCCTACCGAAAATAGAATGAATATCCTCTAATAAATCATAATTATATCTTACATACTTTGTATTTATTCTTTGTAATTCATCGTCTAATTCTTGTTTCGTTGCATAATACAATAAGTATTCTAATGGATAATACATATAAATACGATTTGACCTTAATTCATCCAAAGAACGTTGTTGAAAATGTTTCTTATTCGATACTTTACCGGATAATCCAAAATCGATATATTTAAAGACTCCATCATGAACAACTATATTATTTGGTTTAATATCATTGTGAACGATTTTTTTTTCACTCATTCTTTTTAATCCTAGGAATAAAGGTTCCATCATTCTCATAAGTTTTAAGAATTGTTTATCCCTTTGTTGAACACTCATTTGTTTATTCTCAAACATATTCATAAAATAATCATCCAAAGTCTCTCCACCATAGATACCATTCATCATATAACTATTCATATCGAATTCATCATCAAGATCGTCCGATTCACTATCAATACAATTATCAATACCTCTTTTATCATAGGTAGAAAGGACATCTTTTGGAAAGGGTTTACAGAATTGATCAAAAATAATAGCCCAGGATGAATAACCTCTTATTTTTTGGATTGCTTCATTCATCTTTTTTTCATGTTGACTTTCTTCTTTTGCTCCTGGATTATAAATGATTTTCGAAATCCTTTCATCATCAACCACACCATTTCTTTTACATGGGAAATTTGGATTAAATACACAACTACTGGATCCAGTCGCAAGTAATTCACCTCCTAACATAATATAATATATGTAATATATTATTATGGACACGAAGGTTTCAGAGGTAATGAAAAATATTCAACAATCAAAACATTATGACGATCTCTATAATGTATTATGGAAATCATGTGAAGATGATAAGATACAGAGAAAACATTACAAAGATGTTTCAATTGGTTTATTTAATGTTCCATGTGGTGGATTTGGAGATATTATTGTGACAAAAACATTTCACGATTACTTGAAAAAATGGTATCCTTCTGCTAAAATATCGATCTGTACAACGGGTCCACAAAAATACAAGGATTTAGGTGTGGGAGGGATTAATTTTTACAAATTAACCCGTAAAGATGGTTCAACATATGATGATGCTGAGTGCAGTGGTTATGATGAATTAAAATTAACTAAGAAAATAAAGTTTGATATTATGATTGTTATTCCAATTATTAATTATCAGTTTAACATTAAAAAGTTTCAAAAGTTAATTCCATACGCAAACGTATTCAATACATTTAGTGTAAGTGAGTATAATGGTGAATTTCCCCCTTATACTTTCCCCATTGGCGTTGGTAAAGGGCAATTAGGTTTGTTAATGAATGATTTTAAAATCAAACAACAGAATCTAATGAAACAACCGTATGCATTAGTTTATATTCAACCTTCACCAGCATGGGGTGTTCATTCAAAGTCATGTTTCTTATCCTTTATAGAAATGATATGTAAGATTTATCATAAAAAACATCCTAATTTTCAGGTTGTGATACCTTCATGGATTGATGAAGAGGTCTTTGAAAATGATACTTTTAGGAGAACAATTATCAAAGTAATTAAGAAGTATTATGATTCTATTTATTTTATTGATAAAGAAGGTGGAAGAGGTTTTGGTCCAATTTATGATAAGAAAAACTCTAAATCTAAAATAACCTTCCGTGCGGATATTTTACCGCAAAAAAGAGAGATCTTTATTTCACTTATGAAAGATAGTGTACGAGATATCTTGGTTACGGGTGATCAAAGTTTAACAGATATTCTATCCTGTTGTAAAAGGAAAAGGGTATGGTATCAAATTGCTCCATGGAAACAAGGGTTAGCGAAAAATCTTCATAAATACCTACCCAATCAATATTATGGAACATTCAAAACATCATGTGGTACAATAAGGAATGTCGATTTAAATATTGATTGGAGGAAATTTCTGAAAGACTATGACTTTCGGATTCATGGAAGAAAAAGAATGGATTCTATTTTAATAGGGAATTTTTATTATCAGAAATATCCTATATTTAAGAAGATACCAAAGTTAATCGAAGGGTCACGGTATTTAGAAACAGCACAAGATAAAATAAAAAAATTAGATAAATAAATTAATATATATTAATTATATTATAGTATAATATATGAATGATTGTAATTATTGTCGGTACATAGAAAACGAGAATGATTCGACGAAACAAACTTGTTCAAAATGGGTTAAAACTGATAATTTTAATCGCCCCTGTCAACCACCGGGAAGGGAAGCTGGTGATGCCCCTATAAATGAGGCCGACAATTGTAAAAAGATGGATTGTCCTATTCATTGTCAATATCCTTTTACAAAGGAAGTTTATAATGATAATGATCATCCAAAAGAACATTATAATCATCTGGGTAATGTGGTAGCATATAACTTCTTAAGGTCAAATCCCGAAGAGTACGAATCCTATTTAAGTAATGCAACAAATCCTGAAATGATAAAAGAAGAATTAAAAGAATACAATGAAGAATCTTATCCAAGTGATCTTAGTTTACAATGTGGTAGACTTATCAAACCAGAGGGGGCCGATACCTATAAATTTCCGATGTTACCATCACAAGAAGAACTAAAACAAAGTATTAATTACAATATTAATTATTTGGAACGCGGTATTGATTGGACCAAAGTAAAAAATACAGAAAAACTAAAAGAGAGATATCCTGATCAAATTGATGAAACAAATAATACAGTTGTTATTAATGAATATACAATCCCTCTATCTGATAATGGTATTCAATTAGAATGGTGGGATAGACCACAACTCTCCGATGAAGCGCTCAAAGAATTTCTTCCAAGATACATAAGAGAGTATCAAAACCTTGAGAATATTCATAAAATGACGGGAGGTATTCTACAAGATTCTATCTTTCCTACTCATAATAAGAATAATATGGTTGTTGAGCAAGTATTCGATTGGTTAATGAAAAATAATATTGAAAGGGAAAGTGAAAGAGAAATTGAATCTGAGAGAAAGAAGTTTACAATGGCAAATTTCTTTGGAATTACAACGGAGGATGTTACTAACTCCAACTTTGAAACATGTATGAATCAATTAATGACGACAGAACATGATGATGACAAGCATTTACGAAGGATTAATAATTATACTCATTTAACAGATTTGGGAGACCCAAAGAATCGTGAAGATTTACTTTATGTTGAAGCTAAAATACTTAAATTTTTAATTATCGAACCAAGAAAGGTTGGAGAATGTCTTGATATTGTTTATCTAACTGATGAAATATGTAAAATTGGTTTGACATCAAATCCCACACAAATGATGGGTCAATTCCTAAAAATGAATACAGATAATGTTGATGATGAAAAATACAATGATAAAATGAGAATAATAACGAATCAACTCCTTAAACACCTTCCTCATATGATCCAGAAAGTAATTGATATTTCAGAATATTATGAAAAACAAAAATGTAATGGAGAAGTTCATAAGAATACAAAACTCCTAAAGGAGATATATTCTGGTTTATTTACTCAAAGTAATATGAGTGTTGACCTACCGGATTTAGGGATTGGAAACTTCTTTCAAGATTTTGAAAAGAATATATATACAAAAATTATATTATTAGTATTCATTGCATATATTGTTGCCCAATTTATTCGTTTATTTACAGTTAATCTTAATTTAACAGGGGGTAAGTAATTCCCTTCTTTTCATAATATTCTTTTTTATATTGATTTAAGTCTTTCCGTCTATCATAGTTATTTATTGTTAAATAACAAAATTCAGTATCCTTATTCGTCATAGTTTCATCATTAAAAATAACTATAATTCCATCTTTTTGATATATTTTTTTTAACATACTATATTATATATACTAGATGAATAAGTCTTTTAAATACATATTATTAATTCTAATGATTTCATTTATCATTGCTATTTTATGTAGGAGGGATCATCTATCTGAACAATATTCACCCTATCCTTTTAAGGAGGTTGATAAGAATAGACTTACGGCAGAACAACTTCAAGATGCCATCTTTAAATATAATGTGGTTATTCAAGGAGGAGAAATAGATAAGGCTGGTGGGATTAACTACCATAATGGCTATCAAAAAGATAAAAAAATAACTTATACACAATTACCACGATCACCTGACCCCAAACATATGGAATATGAAAGTATCCTTGATAAGTTTCCAAAAGAAAGAATAGAACCTCAAGTGAAAACAAAACAAATTACTATTGAATTAGAAGCAGATATTGTAAATAAAGTAGGGGAAGGGGGGATTGATGTTATCCTAGAAAAGGATATAAGAGGCGACCCTTACTTTGAACCAAACGCTTGTAAAGGGGGGTGGTCAGACTGGAATAAAAGTAATTGTGGCGAAGAAAAAAATCGTTGTGGAATTCAATTTAAAAAATATGAGATTATTGAAATCGAGAAAAATGATAAAAATGGTCCTGGGAAGCCATGTGATTATAAAGATGGAGAAATAAAATATAGATATTGTGTTGGTTCAGGAAATGATACCTATGAATCAAATAAAGAACGATGTGGTACTTCAAAAAACTCATGTGTTTGTAAACTAAATCAGGATAGTGTAGTTGTTTTAGATGGAGAAAATGTCTATGATTTAGAGGATGAGGATTGTCAATACCAAAGAGAAGTGGATTGTGTATGTCCTCCTGGATTTTCAATACTACATAAATCAGATATTTGTAAGCTTACACCTGGAACTGATTGTAGTGTGAAAGAACCAGGTTGTATCTATACTAGTCCATCAAGCACAGGAGGTGGAGAATCATGTAAAATCCCTGAATTTATCAATGAAGAAACTAAAAATAATTTCTATAAAAAATACTCTTCCTTTGATGGAAAATGTAAAGAGAGAACATGTACATGTGAAAATGGTGAACCAGTTATCGGAAGTAAATGTATAAGTGATGGCTTAGAAATATGTGATATAAAAAAACCCTGTAAGGAGGGATATTATTATGAAGGTAATCCACCAATTTGTAAGAAACAAACCGCAAAGAATGAATGTAGTTGTTTATATGGGAAAACAAAAATCGAGGAAACAAATGAAAGATGTAAAGTTTCAGCATTAGAAATAGCAGGTGATAGGATAATGCAATTGTGTGACCCTTCAAAATGTCCACCTGGTTATCGTTATACAAGCGAAGTTAATGATTGCAATGAATATTATCCAGAGAATGACGGTGACGGACCATTATACAACAATATACAATGTTGTGTCCCCAATTATGATCGTTGTTTATTACTAGAAGATGAACTAACTAAGAAGTTCATCACAAGGAAAGAATCATCATCCGAATTGATGGATTACTATCAATTAAGTATTGGAGAATTATTTACAGAATATGGGGTGAAAAGTGGTATTGAAACTGGAGGGATTGAAGGAAATAAAGAATTACTAGACATAATAAAAAAGCCTGATCCAAAGGATTTTCTAATCCAAGAACTAATGAAATTAAGTGATAGTGATGATAAGCATTGTATGGGGAGAATTGAGTTGACAAAATGTGCAAATAGTTTTCGTTGTAAACCAGGGTATTCATTCTTACCAGATACCAATTATGAAACAGAGAATGAATTAAGAATGGTTTCGTGTGAAGGAAGAGGGGAATATGTAGATATATGTGAACCAACTAATAATTGTGAAAGAGGGGGAACGGGTGATTGTCAATTTCCAAGTAATAGTGATGGTGATAAAAAGTGCGCTGGTCCGAACCTAGAGCATAGTCCACCTAGCTGTGAGGATGGTAATTGTAATTATAAAATAGTCGAAACACATTATCCAATTTGGAATGGAACATGTGTCCCTGTTACTTGCCCTGTCTCTGATGAGGTAAAAGAAATATATAATATAACATATGAAAATTGTTCTTCAAACAATCCAAATTGTGGACTATCAAATGTAACCTGTAAGAAAGAAGAATATGATGTTTCAAGCACAAATAAAATGATCTATTGTCGTTCTCCTTTGAAGGTCAGCTCTGACTACCTAACTACAGATTATGAATTAGTCCATACAGGTTGTTCAAAAACTCCCCCACCTCCCACAGAAGCTCAACAAGCAAGGGAAGCAAGGGAAGCAGAAAGAAGTGCAATGGTCGGTGAAGGGGATGCTGATTTAGCATCCGCTCGAGTAAGAGAAGCTGGAATAACAGCAGAAAATATCGAGGAAGAAGCTAGTTTTACTGGAACAACATCTGAAGAACAATTCGCATTTGAAACTGGTGGCGTCGAATTACGAAGACAACATGAAATTGATTTGGCTGCAAGGGAGGAAAATCAAGAAAGCGCCGCCGCTGCAGCCGCAGCTGCAGAAGAAACATCCTCAGAAGATACAGAAGCTGTTCGTGGAGGGATAAGGTAATAAATAAATAATAATATTTAAACAAATAATGCACTATTTATGTAGTTAACATGTTGAAAACCCTTCAAAAACAGGTAATCGATAAACATGATTTCCTCGTTTTCTTACGAGACCTTGCATCAAACCTCAATATTAACCTTAAACATATGATAGAGGATAGTGTAAAAGGAGAAGGGGTCAAAGAAGATAAAAAAAGAAAGAAGAACTATCATAAGGGGAAAAATAAAGTGATTAAAAAAAAAGACCTAATTATCCAAGAACAAAATAAAAAAAGACAGATACTCAATTATGAAGAGGATCAAAAAAAAATTAAGTTTTTATTTGAAGAATTAGACAATGATAATCCATTTGAATCGTTAAAAAACCTTAAGACAGAAGAAGGGAAGAATGACTTTAAAATTCAATTATTAGTTCATTTTTGGGAGAATAAGAAAAAGTTTATGAAGTATATTATCGTTCTTTTTTTTAATCTTAAGGAGATGAATAGTAAGCATGAAATCATTGATAAAGTTGAAAATCTCCTTGATGATTATGATTACCAACTTTATATGATGAAAGAAATGGGTCATATGCTCCCTCCCCTTGATTATTGGAATAATAAAGAAAAGAGATTTGATGAATGGCAATTGAAGGTCATCCAATATGTTCATCAAAAAGAAAGTGTTATTTTAAAAGCCCCAACTTCATCAGGTAAAACATTCATTGCTATGTCAGCAGGTATCTTCCATAAGAAAGTATTGTATGTATGTCCAGCAAAACCAGTTGTTTATCAGGTAGGGGCACATTTTGTTCACATGGGGATGAAAGTTCATTTTTTGGTTGATAATCAATCAAATTATTCTTATGATTCAAAAACGAATATCTTTATTGGTACCCCTCAGGAAATAGAGAATAATATTCTATCCATTGGTAGCCATTTCGATTATGTAGTATTTGATGAGATTCATAATTTAAATAAGGAAGATGATGGAGATATTTATGAAAATTTAATTAAACTCATTGATTGTCCTTTTTTAGCCCTCTCTGCGACAGTCAAGAATATACATTTTTTAAAGGATGCTTTTCAAAGGATTAATCCTCATAAAAAAATTAATTACCTTGAATACAATGATAGATTTATTAATCAACAAAGGTGGTCATGGAATGGAAGCCATCTTAAAAAAATACACCCTATGTGTGCATTTGATTCAATGGACGATCAATTTATTCACAATCAACTTTCTTACACACCCAATGACTGTGCATTGCTATGGGAAGAAATTGAATCCGTATTTGAAGATATCATTGATATAGAGGATCATTCTCCGGATGAATATTTTCCAAAAAAGTTAATTTCATTGAATGATTGTAAGCAATATGAATTATTCTTGAAAGATAAATTAATTGAACTCAATAAAAATTACCCAAAAGAGGTTCAACAAGTGATTGATCATTTTAAGGGCGAACCTTCCAAACAGAGTGATATCATTCAATTTATAAAAAAAACAAAAGAAGCAGATATGTTCCCTATGTTAATGTTCCATACCGATGAAAACGAGTGTCGTTCTATTTTCAATACTATTTATCAATTACTTGATCAACAAGAAAATGATGACTATCCATTTCATTATGATATTCTAGAAAAGAAGCAATCTTTGTATGAGGAGTATTCAAAAAAGAGGGAAGTATATCAATTAAGTATTAAGGTTGGACAAACTTCCAATCCACAATTTTTTATTAAAGAAAAAATGGAACTATATGACCGAAAAGAAAAAGATAATTATATTTCCTTAATGAGTGAGTACTATCAAAGTAAGTTACTAGAGATTCAAAAGAGTGATTGTGTTCAAAAAAAGATACAAGAAGGGAATTTAATCAAAGAAATGAATCAATTCTTATTGAATCCTGATTTTTGCTATCAAGATATATTTCAAAAACATAAGGATTTTATTTTTACTAAATCAAATAAACCTATGGATGCAGATACGATTCGCGAAGTAAGAAGGGAGATCAAAAAAACGCTAGGTATTAAGATCCCCTATGAGAGCCCTTTGTTCCAAATGTTAAAACGAGGAATTGGATTGTACATTGAAAATATGCCCGACGAATACAATTGGATTCTTCAGAAGCTCCTTTCTTCAAAAGAGAT
>MDTG01125930.1_pt1 | contig 18370 bp, 19 predicted proteins | sample 811421 | NCBI WGS metagenome assembly MDTG01 (sample SAMN05326645, study PRJNA326480) | marine metagenome | isolation source: seawater | place: Pacific Ocean: South East | collected 2011 | reverse complement strand
GGCCTCCTGAAAATAAAAATAGTATTGAACTAAATCCCTTGAGGTATATTTAATTATCAAAAATAAAAAATAAATGCTAATCGTAATAATTAAGATGTTTGAAAGTTTAAGAAATTTTCTATTTTCTTTTATGATATCCATCTAAATTAAAATTATGCTATTATAATGATACTGTAAATGAGTAGATTGTTTTTAGTTACTTCTGGATTAATCCTCTTCGCATTTAGTTTAACCACATTGTTTATGTTAACAAATGTAAAAAAAACTCTAAATGTTGATAATATTAGTGCTATTGCGATGCTTAAAGTAGACAAAAATTGTCTAGAAATGAAATCATTTGATCAGGAAGTTGAATGTATTCAATCTATACAGAGTGAAATATTCAATATAATAAATGTGCAATATAATTATAGCCACCTAAGTTGCCAGTATGACAAGTTGCAAGAAGATGAAAAATTAAACTATTCAGATTATGAGCCAAAAATATATATCACTGAAAATGGCGGATGCTGTGTTCTACGGTCTCGTTTTCTTGAAAAGGCTCTTATATATTATGGCTTTGAGACTCGTCATCTTGCTATTTATAGAGCAAATACTTTTAAAGAAATTCTATTCTCACGTGAAATAATCTCACACTCAACAACTGAGGTTAAGACTTCAAAGGGTTGGATGTATGTAGATAGTGTTGATCAATTTATTGGATTAACAAAGAATAATAATCCTATCACTGCCTCAGATTATAAAAATATAGAAAAAAATAAACTTAAATACCAATTTGTGCCACACGAAAAAACAGAATTATTTATTTCATACTCAAACAACTTTAATGAATGGAATGATAACAACAATATTTGGAACGAGAAATTTAATGCCTATATAATTTATGGCTTACATAGTAGACATGGTAATTTTTACTGGCCTAAACTGAAAATTGATATTCCTGATATAAACTGGAATGATTTTAAATTTAATTTTATTTAATTTTTGAAATTTCTGAGTACTCAACCTCATTGATAGTATTTTTACTAACACAAAAAATGCTATCACATCTTTTAAGAGACGAGATTCTATGAGTAAGTAATATAATAGTTGCATTTTTGTTACTCTGAATAATCGAATTAATTACTTTTCCTTCTGTTTCTTCATCTAGGGCATTTGTTGCTTCATCTAAAATTAATATTTCAAAAGATCTATAAACTGAACGAGCAATTCCAATTCTTTGGCGTTGCCCGCCTGAAATTTGTAGTCCTTTTTCTCCAATAATTGAAAGTAATCCTTTTTCCTTGGTTTCGATAAATTTTTTAGCGTTAGCTATTGATATAGCTGTTTCTAACTTTTTAAAATCAATATCTTTTTCATTTTCACCAAATGCAATATTTGATTGAAAGGTTTCATCAACTAGATAAATACTCTGAGGCACATGTGAAATTTTACTTTGCCAATCTATGAGATTCTCCTCTGATAATTCATTTTTATCAACAATTATTTTTCCACTTACTGGTTTTAATAAGCCCATCAATAAATCAAGGAATGTGCTCTTTCCACTCCCGGTTTGACCATAAATTCCTATAATTGAACCTTTACTAATACTTAAATTTAAGTCTACTAAATCATAAGGCGTATTACCGCTGTAACTAAAGTTAACATTTTTAAATATTATCATTTGATTGAAATCAATTTTCGAATTGCCTAAATTCTTAGAACCATGATATGGCGTTTCTAATAAAATTTTAAGTACGTCTGTACAAGAATCATTATTACCTTTCATTTTTACCCATGTTTGATAAACCATTTGAATATTGGGGATTAATTTTTGAGCACCTAATACAAGTGCACCGATAGCGGGTAAAAAATCTAAAAGTTCAACATTATTATTATTAAATATGAACATTACAAAACCGATTGCCGTGCACAAAAGTATAGCTTCAATAAAATACCTAGGAGCTGAATGAAATAAATTCTGAAGGCCAACTACTTCCCTTAGACTAGTATTTTGTTTAGAAAATTGATTTACATAAAATTGCTGTTTATTGTCTAAAATAATGTCTCTTATAGAGTTTAAACCTTCATTAAGATTTTTAATTATATTTGATTGTTGGAAAGAGACTATTTGACTTGTTTTTTTTAGTGCAGAATTTACTAAAATTGTAACTAAAAGATATAAGCTCAAAAGAATTATTGCCGAAAACATAGCTATTTTAAAATCTACAATTATTAGTGCAAGTAAGATTGCTATTAGCATGAAACTAGCAGTAATAAGATTTAAAGTACCTTGTATAAAGTGAAATATTATTGCGTCTACTTTGTCAATTATAGCACTTACAATCTCACTTGAATTTACTTTAGTATGATAAATATAATCTTTTAAGAGCGTTGACTTGTATGTGTTGTTACTAAGTTCTATCCCATATGATACCGCAAATTTAATACTTAAATATAAAGTTAATATTCTTAGAGCTGAGCTGAGTAAAATTATAGAAATTAATAATAAAGCAAGTAAATATAATACATTGCCTTCGTATCCAATAAATTCAATAATGTTATTAATAATTTGATACTGAGTTAATAAATCATTTTGTGTGAGAGAAGCAATAAATGGCATTACAGTAATAACTGTAATTAATTCAGTGAATGCTGACAAAATCATAATGGAAGTAAGTGACAAAAAGAAAAATTTTCTTCTGAAATCAGATAAATTCCATAAGGTTTTAATATTAAATAAAATACTACTTTTCATCAATTATTTCACTTAATGCTTTACCTTTTAAGTCTTTCTTAGAGAGAGTAACTTGTGTCATAGGCACAGGCCATTCAATATTAATTGAATTATCATCCCACTTGAGGCACTCTTCATCCTCAGGTCTATAAATATCAGTACATAAGTATTCTACTTCTGTATTTTCTTCTAAGGATAAAAAACCATGAGCAAGTCCCTGTGGAACCCAAAATTGATTTCGTTTGTTGGCTTCTAAAATTATGGAGTCCCATTGAAGATAAGTTTTAGAATTTTTTCTTAGATCCACTACTACATCAAATATTTTTCCTTTATTAACTTTTACTAATTTGGCTTGTGGGAATTTTTTTTGAAAATGTAATCCTCTAACAACGCCAAAGTTTGATTTAGAGTAATTTAGTTGAACTATATCTATCTCAATGCCCAACGCGGTCTCATATTTGTCTTTACGAAATATTTCATAAAAACATCCTCTATCGTCTAAATAAACATTAGGAATAATTTCAAATGTGCCTAATATTTTTTTGGGTATAACTTTCATAAGTTTTTTAACTAATTAGATTAATTAAATACTCTTTATAGCTGGAATTTGGCATTTTTTTCGTCAATTCTTTTAAATCTTTTGGGCTTATCCAATTGTTTAATAAAGAAATTTCTTCAATACAGGCTATTTTTAATCCCTGTCGTTTTTCAACAGTGTGAATGAATTGGCTAGCTTCAATTAAGTTTTCGTGCGTTCCAGTATCTAACCAAGCAAATCCTCGACCGAGTAATCTTACAGTTAATTTATTTTCTTTTAAGTATAAATTATTTATTTCTGTAATTTCTAATTCACCTCTTGCCGATGGCTTAAGAGTTTTAGCAAAAGAAATTACATTTTTATCATAGAAATAAAGCCCTGTTACAGCATAATTAGATTTCGGTTTTTTAGGCTTTTCTTGAATACTTATCGGGTTATTTTTTTCGTCAAGTTCTATAATTCCAAATTCTTTAGGATTTTTAACTCTATAACCAAAAATAGTTGCTCCGTTTAAATTTTTTCTTACTTTATGAAGAAATTGTGAAAATTGATCTCCATAAAAAATATTATCTCCTAAAATCAAACAAACAGGATCATTACCAATAAATTTTTCACCGATTATAAATGCTTCAGCAATACCGTTTGGGTGATTTTGTATTGCGTAACATATATTGACTCCCAGATGCTTTCCTTCTTTCAAAAGTTTTTGATATAAGGGTAAGTCATCTGGTGTAGAAATAATCATTATATCTTTAATGCCAGCTAACATTAATACAGAGAGAGAGTAAAAGATCATTGGTTTATCGTAAATTGGCAATAACTGTTTAGATACGCTAGAAGTAAGAGGGAACAATCTAGATCCAGAGCCCCCAGCAAGAATAATACCCTTCATGTCGATTTAACCTATAATTAAAGAATTTTAATTATATAGTTAAAAAACAACTATAACAAGTATACATAAAAAAATCGTAAAAATTAATTGATATCAAAAAAAAGACTGTCAGTGTATATATAGAGCAATGGTTAATTTTTTAAAATTATCAGCATCTTATATATTAACTGTGTTAGAGACAATTTTATTCAAAAATATAAATGCACAAGTGAACATTGATAAGCATAGTATATATAAAAATGGTTGGAAAAAAATTAGCAACAATTATTGCAACATATTTCCTTTAGATTACGAGCAAATAAAATATCACTCTCCTTATTCATCATTAATTATTTTAAATAAAGAAACCATAGATAAACTAATAGAAGAAATATTTACCAAAAGCAATATATTGAGTGAAATAGAAAATGAAACGAAAATGAAGTATTGCATCGATTTTTTCCTTTATTGGGAAACTAGAAATATTCCTGAAGATAAAATAAATGATCAGTATTTTGCTAATCTTTGGCATCGGGATAATTTATTTTCAAAGAATGTAATTAAATTATTTATACTTTCACATGATACTGATGAAAATAATGGTCCAATAACCTGGATTGATAAAGAAGAGTCCATAAAATTTGAAAAAAATATTAATTCTTTTAGCAAAGATCAAAAATATTTGATTAAACAAAATACTCTTATAGGTGATAAAGGTGATGCATGTCTAATTAATCCGAATACTTGCCTTCATAAGGCTGGTAATCCAAAAAGTGGTCACAAGAGGCAAATGATTATGTTTCAATTGAATCCGTCAAATGAATTTGGCTATAGAAATGACTTGTACGGTAAGCAATTTTTTCTTGAGCCAAACTTGCCTTTAATTAGAAATATTGGAAGAAAAAAAACAAAAATAAAAATTCAAAAACATACCTAATTTATAATACAAAAAAATTTTTTGTATTATATTTCTTAATCTGATTAGGGATTGTTTTTTTCTCATTAATATTTTCAAGTGAAAATCCAAGACAATTCTCATCTTCCTCAATAATAAAAGCAAATTGATTTTTTCTTAAAACATCAATCCACTGTTTTGCTTTAATAGACATAAATTTATAATCATCCAACGATAAAACGACTCGAAATATTATTTCATTTTCAATGCAGAAGTGTATGAAAGTTGACCCAATACTATCGAAAATACATATATCATTTGCGCTAACAATGTTTTCAGCACCATCATTTGCCTGCGATAAATAAAAGTCATTTTTACGAAATTTATCATAAGCCTTTGAAGGCTTAACTGGATGCATTAAGTTTGTGTATTGTATTTCATTTTTCTTCAATTCGTCATAGACAAATTGCTTATTTAAATTGCTGTGAATATTTTTATAGTGATTAGGCATTACAAGACCATAATATATTGGAAGTGATGTATCCTCAATCCATAAAATTTTTTTTGATCCTTCAGTTACTTTTTTTATTTTACGTTTTTTGAATTTAAATTGTTTTACATTTTTTTTTGAGAAGCCCCATCCATAAAATTCATCACACATTTTTTTTTCAAAATAAGAAAAATAATCAACCTCAAACAAATCATAGCCTCCCCCATGTTGATAACCTTCTATAACCAATTTATTATCTAATAAAAATATATTTTCATATCCTCTAAAATTAAGAAATGCTGCAGCAGAACCTTTCAAGATTAATTCATTTTTGATAAATGGATACTTCACTTTTTTTGACTTGAATACATGAGGCAATTTCTGTTTAATCAAATTTTTATCGCTTTTTGAAAAATCTTTGAAATAAATATCTAAAATTGAATTAATTTTTTCTTCACATAAAATATCTATTTGAGAATTAATATTTTTAAATATAATTTTTGAGACACGGTTAATAAGTTTAAACTTAAAACTAGATAGATTTGCACCAGGTAAAAAAATATTAAACTTAAAAAAATTAATAATTAGAAGTCCTAAATAGGAAAAAAAATTACTTTTTAGCCATCTTTCACTTCTTTTTGGGTCAAAGTCCCTGTACATTTTAAATTCAAATTGATATGAAAATCCCATAAAACTTGAATTTTTGTCTTTGCAGAAACATCTAATTCCTTCATCACCATAAACTTGATGTATTATTTCGAATGAATATAGCCAATAGTGAAAAAGGCTCATCAATTTTTTGCCATTTTTTAATGGACCATAAATTTGCGCCAAATCATTTTTTATAGACTGAAATTTTTTATTATTAGCTTCAAAAAAAGAGAAGGCTTGAGAAATTTCTTTGTCTGAGTAGTTTTTTAGCATATTCATTTTCGTCAAGACTTATAATCTCTTTAAATTTATCTGAGTCAATTATATTTATATCTTTCAAGATTTCTTTTATAATAACAAAATTGTACATAAAATCATGTTCTAGCAGTGAAAGACAGAATTGCCTTTCTGCGGCGTTAAAAGAATTATCTTTAAGTCTTTCAATTTTGGGATATTTTAAATTCTCATATGGATTTTTCTCCAAATAAAAATCAAAACCTTCAATTACACATTCTATATTTTCATATGACGATCTTAAAAAATATAATATTCTGCCAAGACCCATCAGACTACCAAGAAAACTTTGAGGAAAAATATAGTTGATGTTATGAAAACCATCAAGAAGATCTAGATTGTTGTTGCTAACAAAACACTTTGAATATTTATTTATTACTTCTTTTCGAAGTGTCTCGTTCTTGCTTATGACATTAATATAATAAAAATTATTCATGAACAAAAAACTCTTATTAAATGAAGATATATTCCCAGGGTAGTTTTTTAAGAAGATAATTGTAAAATCTTTATATTTACTATTTGGATCGGACAATACATTAGGTCCATATATGTAAAATTTTTCTTTTTTTTTACTTCCAACTACTTTTATCTTTAGGGCCTCTTTTTTTGAATTGTTATCATCTCTGAATATAGTATTTTTGTATACTCCTGCACTTTTTTTTAAATTTTCACTAAAAAACTGATTAATAGATATATCACACATTAAACTCTTTATTTCAAAAAATTCTGTTAAATCATTTTTTGCGAGAGAAACTATGCTCTCTAGTCTTAAAATATTTATATGAAGTAAATATTTAATGTAATTTATTCTTTCATAAAAACTAGAAAATAAAAGAAAATTAATAGTTTTTAAAATATAGATAGCCAACTTGACACCAAATATTCTAACAATATATCTGATACTTATTCTTATAGCTTTTATATCAAAATCAAGATTGTTAAACTTATTTTGATCTACTGAAAGCTCCCTAAATTTTTCTTCATAAGCCATTTTCTATGGGTAACCTTTTCCAATCGTTATATATGCTGATTTCTTACCTCTATTAATTTCGCTATTTGTAATGAAATTTAATTTTTTTAGCTCATTTTTAACTGATAAAGTTTCATTATCTTGTTTAATTAGTTTCCATTTCTTAGGCTCATATTCTAACCAAAATTTTTTATTTCTAAATTGATCAATTACAAAATCAAGTGAGTCTTTGTTTAATCCTAACCACTTTAAAAATAGTTCATTGTAGCCATATTCATTATTTTGATAAAATCTAACTAAATTGCTAGCTTCAGACCTGGTAATTCTTCCATGCCTAATTTCTCTGTTTGCATGATCTGTTACTTTTGAATAACCGTGCTTAATATATTTAATGTAATCGTGCAAATTCAAATAATTATAACAATCTACATGATCATATGTTTCAAATGATCTACTGAATTTTGCCGTTTCATAATTATATAATTCTATCATTTTCTCATGCTGTTTTTTTGGGTCCCATCTTATATAATTATTTAAATAGATGCCTCTAACCCCAATATCTTGAATTTCTGTATCTGATGGATATCTATATTACCAAATGTGTTCTTCTGATATTGATTCAAATGTTGAAAGTAAATCATCAGCCTCATAGCCCATGAGATCATGATCTTTACGATACCGGCGAGTCATTTCAACATTGTCTGTATGTGAAAACATTCCTACTTGCTCTATTCCTTGATGAGCACCCCATATAATAAGAGGGATTTTATATCTTACTGCAGTTTGTACAGGAAAAACGGTCGACCCAGCAATACAATGCCAGTAGATACTTCCAAGTCTCCCTAATGTAATTTTTGTAATTTTCTTAACGGAGTCTGGATTAACATTCTGTATTAAAATATCACAATCAAATTTAGTTCTTAAATTTGATAGGTTTCTTATTCCAAGAGGTGTATTAAAATATTTGTTATAAGTAACCAAAAGCGGTCTCAATTTCAAAATATTTTTAATCATGTGTAAAATAAAATATGAGTCTCCAGATCCACTTACAGGAACTATGCAATCATAATTCAAATTTCTTTTACTTCTGTACTGGTTAACTAGTCTTTGAAGCTCAACCATACGCTCATCCCAAATAATTTGATTTTTTTCTTCATGTATAATGCAACCACTACATACACCGTTATCATCAAATTCTAAACCTAAGGGATGAGTTTCATTATATAAGCATTTTTTGCAATTGATCATATGAACTCCTCACTTAAAAGCTCAGGTTTTCGAATACTTGGTAAATTAATTAAATCTCTCAATTTTTTTATTGGAAGTTCGAAATAATTTAGTGAATTACCAAATGCAACAGCATTTACACAATCTAATTTAAGTATTTCTTCTACTTCAGGGCTAATTCCTAAACCTCCATAAAATATTATAGGCAAGTTAAATATGTCTAAAAGTTTTAAAATTTTCATATTAAATTTGCCTTTGTAACCTTGATTTAAAACATCGATTAGAAGTAATTCTGAAGTATACTTATTTATATTTTCAAGAAATTTTTCTGTAAAATTGTAAGATTTATTTTTTAAATAGTCATAGTGATGTAGTCTATCATTCTCAATTACTACAGGTACTGACGAGATTATTGATTGGACTCCAACTGCTTCAGATATATCTTTTAATAACTCTGGATTATTAATTAGCAACGAGTCTAACACTATTCGTTCTGCTCCGGAAGCAATAACATTACTAGCATGACTTACATTTTTTATCCCGCCAGCATAAATTAGTGGAGTAGCAATAGGAATTGATGATACTGATTTAATTAAATCGAAGTTTGGAGGTAAATTATTTTCTGATCTATCAATATCTAAAATTAGAATTTCATCAACTGCCCATCTGTCTAAATTTTCGGCTAAGCATTTTGCAGATCCAAGAGGAAGGTAATTTTTATATCTAAACGACTGGACTGCTCTACCTTTCTTAAGAGTTATTGAACCGATGATTCTCTTATTATAAAACATTAGTATTCTTTAATAAGATAATTGATTGTTTTAGATATCAATCTTAGTCCATGAACTTGACTCTTTTCTGGATGAAATTGAAATCCAATTACATTATCTTTCTTTATTATTGATGTAAACTCTTCACCAAATGAACTTTTACTCTGTGAATATTTCTCATTTCCGTTGAAATAATAACCATGATTAAAATAAAATTGGCATTTTTCAAATTGTTTTAAGAAACTATTATTATTAGTAACGCTAATTGTATTCCAGCCAATATGATGCTTTTTATTTGGTAGTTGTATAATGTTTCCTGGTATTAATCCTAAGCCCTTACTTTTTACCAATTCAATTGATGAGTCTGTAAGCAGTTGCATTCCTAAACAAATACCTATAATTGGCTTATTTTTAGTATAATTGATTATAAATTCATCGAGATAGTACTTTTTAAGACTATTCATTGCAAATGAGAATTGGCCAACGCCTGGCAGAATTAAAATATCTTTCTCTGCCAATACATTCACTTCGTTTGAGACAATTGCATCATACTCTAGTTTAAGAAGACTTTTTCTCAAAGACCTTACGTTTCCAATTCCATAGTCAACAAGTCCGACTGAAATCATTTTTTAGAATCCTCGCCTACTTCGAACTTAGGCTGTAAAGACCCATCGTTCATTACAGTAAACAAATCTGTATTTGCGGATTTTCTGATATGGTCCCAAAATTCATCATTACTAATATTTATGTAATGGCAAAATGATTTAATGTATTCATCAGAACATTTGCCATCGTATTTTTTTACCCATTGTATTGCAGTTTTTCTATCTATTTTATTTCTTTGAAGATCTTCGTTAACTATCTCAGTAACAAAGCCGAAACCAAATTTATAATATTTAATCATCTGATTCATTATTTGCCAGTTATCATCAAGTGCACTAAGTCCATGTAAATCACCAATTTTTTCAGGATCTTCTTTTCGATTAGTTAGTCCATTCAAATTTGCATAAATAGCATTATTAACTAAGGACCAATCACCCAAATACCAACCTAAATATATTATTTGTAGATCCTGTAACTCAAATTCTTCCTTTGACGGATATTGATACGGTATCAATTCATTTGTCTTAAATCCTAAATCTTTCATCCATTGATTACCACTACTAAGTGTATTGGAGTTTTTCATATTATTTCCATCCCACCCTTCACTACCAAGAGCCCCAAGATCGCCAACTTGCATCGGAGTTTCTCCCCAAAATACAATGGGTATGTTGTAAGCTAAAGCCGCTTGGGGAACTGAGCTGAATAATGCTAGTTCAGAAGAGCGCATATGATTTGAAAATCTAAAAAATGACTCTTTTATAAGTTTTTTCCATATTTGTGGTGATGGGCTAGATACAACCACATCAAAACCTAAATTAATCAAATTTGAAATATTATCTGTCCCAATTTCACTTATTTGTTCTGGTGGATAAGAAAGGGACCATAATAGTGGCTTTAATCTAAGCTTGTCTCTTACCCATAATGCTTGTCTTGTGCTATCTTTACCACCGCTTACACCAATCATGCAGTCAAAGTTTATTTTACTAGATTTAGTTTTTCTACTTTCTAGATAATTTTTTAGTTGTATAAACCTTGTTTCCCAATCTACATCACTCACAGACTCATAATAATTACATATGGAACAATATCCGTCTTCAAATCTCTCATTTGGACGAGTATCAGGTTGCAAACACTTCTTACAATAATTCATATTTTAAATTTCAAAACCAGTGTGTAAATGCTTATTCACATTTATGATATTAGGATATCTATCACACAGATTGATAACATCTATGAACTGGAAATAGTCTCCTAGTGGCTCTAATTCAGTAAAAATATTTCTTATTAACTCTAAATCTTCTTGATAATCAACACTAAAGTAATAGTCAGGTCTATATATTTCTTTTGGAGCATTTATTTTTTTTATTTTGAATTCATTAGGATAATGATGAAACCAAGGAATAATATGCTCTAAATAAAGTGCTGAAACTGTTTTTTTACTAATTTGCTTTAACGCACTCAAGCTTATTAATTCACATGCTGATCCAAAGGGCCAACCTTTAATATGACTTGTAAAAACAAAATCAGCTAATGAATTGTTATATCCATCAATAACGGCTTCGCAAGCATTAACATCAATTAAAGGATCATCTCCTCCTACTCTAATAATGTTTTTAATTCTATAATGTTCAGCAGCTTCAATAAAGCGATCTAATACATTATTTAGAGATCCTCTGAAGCAATCGAAGTGATTTATTTTACAAACCTCGTGAATACTATCGTCATCAGCATCATCAGAAGTTACACATATAACTGGCGTATTTGAAAATTTATTTTTTAGTCTTTGAATTTGCCTAACCAGCATTTGTTTTCCATTGATATCAGCTAAAACTTTTCCAGGTGTCCTACTGGAACTCATTCGCGCTTGAACAAATATAGCAAATTCATAAGACATTTTTAAAGGATTTTAATTTTCAAAATACTTAAGAGTTTTTAACAGAGCTTCTGCCTGTATTTTGCCTTCATCGATAGTCTCATAGTTAGTAGGAAAAAGCATTAACTGTGGTTGTATAGTTTCAGCGTTTGGGCAAATTCCCTTTTCATATGTTAAATTATCATAAAGTATTGGATTATGTTTTTTATAGCGTCCTTGGGATACAACTGGCTCATCATAAGTAAGTGCCCAACATCCAAAAATACTTTCACCACCAGATTCGATAAATTTTGATCTAAAATCCTGCCATTTAATTTCATTATTCATTAGACGTGCTGCAAATGTCCAATAAGTATTTTTGCAACCTTCTATTTCTCTTTGAGGAATCAATAATTCACTTGAAGAGGCAACTTCTCTCATAAGTTTTCCAATACCAGTCCTTATGTTAATAAATTCATCTAGTCTTTCGGTTTGAGCTAAACCCACTGCTGCGGCAACCTCTGGCATTCGATAATTTAGTGCATAAGAATCATGTCTTTTATAGGATGGATCTTGAAATATGCTTTTATCTAACCTTATTCTTCCTTCTCCAGCTTTCATGAGTGCATAGCCTAAGCTACCAAATTTTCTCATTTTGGTTGCAAGATCCTCATCATTTGTAACTACAATGCCACCATCTCCTGTAGTTATATGTTTGGTGTTTTCTGTACTATAGCTTGTTATATCTGCGATTCCTCCTAAAAGTTTATTCTTGTATGTTGAACCATGAGCCTCAGCAGCATCATTTATAACTCCGATATTATATTTTTTTGCAATTTTCATAATAGGATCAAGGTCGCAAGATAATCCATAAACGGAAATTGGCATTATTGCTTTTGTTCTATTAGTTATTTTTGACTCCAAGTCGTTAACATCTAAATTATAGGTATGAGGATCAACGTCTACAAAAACTGGAACTGCATTTGAGGCTATAATTACATCAAAATTACTAATTACTGTAATTGGAGGGACAATAACTTCGTCACCAAATTTTACATCCAAGGCATCGAGAGCTGCGTGAAGAGTACTCGTACCAGAATTAAATGTAACAGCATACCTGGCACCAACTTTTTCAGCAAAAAGCTTTTCAAATTTATTATTGAAATTTCCACCTGTCGAAGAAGTTTCACCAGTAACTAAAACTTCATTTATATACTTAATTTCGTTTCCTCTAAATCTCCACTGATGTTTCATGAAAGCTTCATATTAAATAATTACAAATATCTTATACATCAATTCCAAGAGATATCAACTTTATAGCATTTATTATACTTTCTTTTGATCGCAATATTTTTTTATTCTTGATATTTTTTGTAAATTTATGCAATGCTGCCCTGAATGCTAAAAAAGGATCGTCATGGAAATTAATTTCTCTGAATCCATTATCAAAAATTAGCGTAAGTCTCAAAGGTGATTCAAGGCCCCCAAGACATTGAAGAGTAAATAAAGCCCCCTCACTGTTTATACCTTTCAAACAACAATATTTATCTTCTCTAATTAATTGATAACTATCGACAATAAAATAATCATTTAACAAATATAAAACTGGATCAACTAGATGAATAGAATATTTATCCCAGCTCCCTGGTGCAGTTCCAAATATATATTTTAACTTACCTAGATTTTTCATTTCTTTTTTTATGGTTTCTAATTTAGGATCATAAGCTAATGCACTCCCAGTAAATATTTGCCCACCATAAGTTTCTTTTTCAAATAGCTTATTTGCCGTCTTAATTGTTGTTGCAAGAGATTTATCAATATATATAGGAATACCCAATTTTAAAAATTCTTTTGATAATTCAAGATGGTTTTCATAATCATCTCTGGCTAGAAGAATTCCATCAACTTTTCCTATCATATCTTTGTAATCACTAACAATATTCTTTATGTAGGTAGTATTTGCAATTTTAATACTATCACTTTTATTCTGTGTCCAAATATGTGTAACTTCAGCTTCTTTGATGGAATCATCTGGAAATGAATACTTAGCTAAATAATTTGGAATACTAGAGTAAGGACAAGTTTCCATTAAATTTTTATCATAACCATTAAATATGCTCGACCACGAATAAGGGTGCCCGTTCCCATCCGAGACTCCTATTATCCCTAATTTAATTTTCTGTTTTATTTCCATAAATAAGGATTGATAAGGTTAATATCATTTGAAATAATATCATTTGGATAATTAATTTTTCTATTTGAAAAATGATCAATTATATTTTCAAATTGTTCGCATGAGTCGAAGCCTATTATAATCTTGTCAATGCTACTAATACTGCATGCTAAATTTATACAAGCCGCCTGCGGTGTTATTTTATTTTGCGTTAGCCAATTATCCCATTTTATCCAGATATCCTTCCATCTTTTAAATTTTTTTAATTGTGATTTATAATTCATTAATAATAATCCTTGTAAAAATATTGATCTAACTTGGATTTCAATTTTTCTTCTCTTTAATTTTTTTAGCCATTCTGACTGCAATAATCTTCTATCAATAATATTTAATGGGGCTTGAACAATATCAAAGTACTTAATTTTATCTTCAATTTTATCCAACAAATCAGTGTCATAAATAGAAATGCCAATTTTTTGTACAACTCCCTCAACTTTTAATTGCTCTAGATTTGAAATTATTTTTTCAGCAAATTCAGGTTCAGCAAGTTGATTAGCATCATGAAGTATGAGTCCATATATACTTTGAACTTTTAAGTCATCTAGAATCTTAGATATATTTAACTGTATTTCCTCACTTATATTACTATGATTATTAAATTTTTGAATTTTTGTAGTAATATCCCAATTTGACACACCTATTTGTCCAAGTGTTTTATGAACATCCCCATACCCAACAGCCGAATCAATATTAGTTATTCCAAGAGAGTTAGCTTTATTTAATATTTTTAATATCTCCTCACTTGAGACCCTTCCTATAACATTCTTAATGCCATAGTTCATACCAAATTGTGCACTTCCAATAGAAATTTTATCAATCATTAAAGATTTTACGGAAAGTTTTTATAACTTTTTCTTGATCACTTTCAGTCATTGAGTAGTAGAGAGGAATACTAAGTGAAGAGTTGGCATAGTTTTCTGAAACTGGAAAGTGGCCATCATCGAATCCCATAGATTTATAAAAAGGATGAAGATGCACGGGGAGATAATGTAAGTTAGTCTTTATTCCTTGATTTAATAACTTTTCGTATAATTCATTTCTGGAGTGAATTTTTAAGTAATTTCTATCTAAAGTTATTACGTATAAATGATATGAAGATAAAGTATTTTCAATGATTTTCTGAGATTTAAAGGGAAGATCTTCAAATTGATCATCATAAAAATTCGCTAAGTAATTTCTTTTTTGAACAAATTTTTCAATTTTTTGTAGCTGAGATATACCAAGAGCAGCTGAAATATCATTCATTCTGTAATTAAAGCCTAAATGTTGTTGCTCATAATAAAAACTTGGTTGGTTTTTTCGATTCATAACATTCTCTTCCCTTACAATCCCATGTGTTCTTAAAGATTTCATTTTATCTGCAAGGCTTATATCATTTGTTACTGCCATACCTCCTTCAGCGGTAGTAATCATTTTGACTGGATGAAAACTAAATACAGAAATATCAGACCACTTACAACTTCCAACTTTTTCTCCTTCTCTGAGGGCTCCTAATGAATGTGAAGCATCCTCTATTATCTTAAAGTTATATTTTTTTGATAAATTAAATATTTCTTCTTGCATAGTTGGCTGACCAGCAAAATGAACTGTGATAAGAACCTTAGGCAGTGAATTATTTTTACTTGCATGGATTAACTTTTCTTCAAGACTCAGAATTGAAATATTTAATGTTTGATAGTCAATATCAACAAAATCTACTTTAGCACCACAGTGAATCCCACAATTTGCCGAAGCGACAAATGTGTTAGGAACTGTCCAAAATATATCATTTTTTTTAAGTCCAATAGCAAGACAAGCAATGTGCAATGCAGATGAGGCACTATTTACTGCTATAGCAAATTTTGAGTTAACAAAATCTGATATTTTGCTTTCAAATAATTCTACTTTAGGCCCCTGAGTTAAAAAATCAGATTTTAAGACCTCGATTACTGAAGCAATATCATCTTCATCGATAAACTGTTTTCCGTAATTCATCACAAATAATAGATTAATTGAAAATTAAGAATTTATCACTATACTTAATTTATATTTATTTTTTAGATAATATATGAAAAAAATTGCATTTTTGGGATACAATAAAAGCAAAACAAACCTTATTAATTCTATCGAAAACTTTGAAAGTTCTTGGAAGGTAACGCATTTTAAAAAGAAGGTAACTTGGGAAGATTTACGTAAATTTAACTCAATTATTTCATTTGGTTATCAGCATATCATAGAAAAAGAGGTATTAAGAAAACTTAACATTCCTATAATTAACTTACACATTGGATACTTGCCCTATAATCGAGGTTCTCATCCAAACTTTTGGTCATTTATTGACAATACTCCATCAGGAGTAAGTATTCATGAAATTGATGAAAATATTGATACTGGAAATATTATTTTTCAAAAGCAAATTGATTTCAATCTTTTAAAGAATAGAAAAAAACTTACATTCTCTTCTACGTATAAGATTTTGATGGAAGAAATAGAAAAATTATTTATTCAAAATATTAACGATTTAATAAATGGAAGATTTAAAAGTTTTAAACAAATGGGCGTTGGTTCATTTCACGAAAAAAAACAACTTTTGCCTGTTTTAAATTCGTGGGATCAGAATGTATATAAAACCGTAAGGAAAGCTGAAAAGAAAAGAATACAAACAGTAAAAGAAAGGACACAAATAATTAACAAAATAGAAAATACTCGGAAAAATAATAATATAAATTGGATGAACCTAGTAAGAAACTCCCTAAAAAGTTCTCCACAAAAAACAATTGAAATACTTAAACAGATTAACGTTGACGATAATGGTATATCAAAACTCTTTAAAGAATTAACAAGAAATAGGTAATTCTTTATGAAGTTGGTTAAAAATAGTCCATTTCTGATAGCGGAAATTTCAGCAAATCATTGTGGCAATCTAAAATTAGCAAAAAAACTAATTAAACTTGCAAAAAGCTCAAATGCAAATGCTGTAAAGCTACAAACATATTTAGCAGATACTATGACAATAAAGAGTAAAAAAAAATACTTTAGAGTAAAGTCAGGTCTTTGGAAAAATTATACCCTCTGGGATTTATATAATGAGGCCCACACCCCATGGGAATGGCATGATGAGTTATTTAAATATGGAAAAAAAATTGGAATTACTGTTTTTAGTACACCGTTTGATGAGTCAGCAGTTGATTTTCTCGAAAGACTCAAATGTCCAATTTATAAGATAGCATCTTTTGAAATGACTGATATTCCTCTCATCAAAAAAGTGGCTAAGACGAAGAAACCTCTTATTATTTCTACAGGAACTTCTGACCTTCCCGAAATTGAAGAAACTTTTAATATTGCAATGAAATATGGGTCAGGTGATATAACTCTTTTATATTGCGTAAGCAATTACCCTTCACAAAAGAGTGACTTTAATATCAATAATATAAAAATTCTTAAAGATAAATTTCAATGCAAAGTTGGATTATCAGATCATTCAAATGATCATGATGTGGCTATCGCAGCTGTAGCTGCAGGCGCAGAGGTTTTTGAAAAGCATATTGCTGTGAAAGGACAAACTAGAGGATTAGATATAAAATTCTCATTAAAAGGAGATGAGCTTAAATATTATAAGAATAAAATTGATGAAACTTATAAATTATTAGGTAAGAAAAATTTTTTTAGAAATAATACAGAGAAAAATAGTCGAATATTTCGCAGATCCATATTTTCTGTCAAAAAAATTATAAGGGGTGAAAAATTTACTAAAAAAAATATTCGAAGAATAAGACCTGGGAATGGATTACCGCCTAAATATTACGAAAAATTAATTGGCATGAAGTCACCATTTAATTACAATGAAGGAGAGCCTTTAGGCATTAACCTTATAAAAAAACTTAATATTAAATGAGATCAGGTAATCATCAAATAGGTATTTATTTATAAAACTTTTTTAGCTGTATTACTTAGATTTTAATTTTGATTAAAAAATTAAACTGATTGATAGACTTAAAATCCAAGTTCTTTATTTAATTTTTGTATTTCCTCAATTGTTAGATACTCTTCATTATTAAGTGAATTATACTCAAAATCTATATTGACGCCTTTACCTTCTTCACCCAGCTTATTTTTTGAAAAATCAAAATCATCATTTGTTTGAATCGAGGGCTTTATTACATAATGATTATTAAATTCTAGCGTCAGATGTGAGTCGTCTTTGGGGCACATAATCTCATGAAGCTTTTCCCCTGGCCTAATCCCGATAATTTCAAAATTTTTTTCTGGTGCCATAGCCTT
>MDTG01244483.1_pt1 | contig 18372 bp, 15 predicted proteins | sample 811421 | NCBI WGS metagenome assembly MDTG01 (sample SAMN05326645, study PRJNA326480) | marine metagenome | isolation source: seawater | place: Pacific Ocean: South East | collected 2011 | reverse complement strand
TGCTACGGAAATCAACAAACAATTGAAGAATTACGTGCCGAAAAAGGCGAAAAATATAATGAACTCAAGAAGAACAAAAAGAGCAAGGAGTTCCAAACCCTGTTTTTAAAGTATATTCCAGCAAGCAATTATGAGCCTTGTCGATTGAATGTTGCGAAACCAACAAGAAAATCCGTTCGTAAAAAGAAGAATAAAACCCGAAAATCGAAAATCATAGATTTGCAGAAGAAAAGAAACCCGCTTTGTCCAATTGTTCCTGCGTTGTGTAAATAAGCGCACACTAATATGTTTTCAGTATATGATACGCGAAGTCTGTAAAAAGTCCTATAACGCCCTTTTGTATTCCATGACTTATCAACGAGTCAGTAAGAAACTCAGGGGCACTATGTTTAAGATGTAAAATTACGTTGATTATACAAATGACTAAGAAAAAGAATAATTCCCTGAAACGCAGCCAAATATAATCATGAAACCACCAATCTCTGGTCCAACTGCACATTTCGGAAGACCCACGTGTAAAAAACTCGTCGGCATCAGCAACTCCACAGAGCAATCGGGAACTACAGTTCACCTCGGTGTGTGAAACAAACGCGCGCGATATTTTATGTCGAGTTAGTGTTGAAATAAACAACACTTCACGTTGTCCATCGCGAAAAATATGCGGGGCCAGTCCATCGATGTATCTTCCTTCGCACTTCATTTCGGTATTAGAAACGAAAGGAATGTGGCTAGTTCGTAGAAGGCAATTATAAAGATGTTCCTTGGTTTTGAATTGGTTCTCGACAACCTGTTTAGAAATGTCCATGTCATAATACACTATGTGTAATATACCATTTAACATGTTCAAATCCTCGTCGGTAATATGTTCGTAAACAAGTTTTTTTGCGCATTCGGTATACTCTTGAAGATTTAGTGTGGATTTGAAGTGTTCGCTAATTCCAACAAACATTTGTTCAACGTCGAGATTCTTATTTGTTATGTAAATTAACGCAATAAAGGCACCAACACTGCATCCAGACACGCGACAAACGTTCATTTTATTCGCGTGTTCAAGCTCCTTTATGTACATTGCGATCCCTTGTTCAATTGCTCCATTAAAGGCTCCTCCGTCGAAAACAAGATCAACATCTTTTTTAGATGGTATATTTTTTAAATCGGCTTTGTCAACAAGCGTTTTTACATATGTTTCAAGCAAGTTATTGTCCGAACGCATGATGACAGTATAGTTACTAAGAACATAATAAAGGTATAATTATAACGTGGCAAAACGTATAAAGCGAAATACTTTTACGAACCAAAAGCTTGTAAAATTATTTAAATTGTTTAAACATTTGTCGCGTGATATATAATATATATATACATATCAATGGACAAATCAATGGACAAATCAATGGACGATGCACGTCCTACATGGGAACAATATTTTTGCGACTTGGCTATGCTCACCGCTAAACGGTCCCCTTGTAAACGGTTACAAGTCGGTTGTATTCTTGTTAAAAATAACAGATTGGTCGCACAAGGATACAATGGCTATTTGCCCGGCGCGGCACACGAACAAATAATGAAAGACGGTCATGAAATTGGGACGGTTCACGCCGAACAGAATGCGGTGGCGGATTGTGCGAAACGCGGCGTTAGCTGTGATGAAACAACAGCATATATCACGCATTATCCCTGTGTAAACTGTATGAAGATACTTTGTGCTGCTGGAATCAAAGAGGTAAAGTATATAGAAGACTACCACAATGATGTGGTTGTTGAAACATTTGGAACGGTTTCAAACGTGAACATTTCGAAAATGATCAAAGACTAAATACTGAAGTACTGAAGGGTCGCTATCAAGCTGCAATACAAACCTGCGAATACGATGCTATTCATCAAATATCCAGATAAATTAGGATTGCCGTCTTTGTGAAAGAGTGATGGTAATAACCGAAGCGTGGTTTGTTTAACAATTGGCAGTTGAAATATAAAGTATAGCACGGCTAAAAGAAGCGGTGTCTGTAAGTTATTATAAACCGCATCAAAATTATCTTCTTTCTTCTGCTTGATCGTATTTTCGCGAACAACATCTTCGGTGCGAGTATTTTCTCGAATGTAATCAACATGTTCGGCATTGGGAACGAAGTTGGGTTGCATATGCGCGTCTTGCGTAATATGAACTTGAGATTGTGGGACATCACGCGACTCAAGTCCTAATGCTCCTGATGCGACCGCTTCTTGGACACTGGAAACAAACTGATTGACATTTTCACCCAGACCACTGGGTCCTGCACCGCCACTGGGTCCTGCACCGCCACTGGGTCCTGCAGCAACAGAGGCAATATCCGTTTCTCTTTGTTCGCGCAGATTATTAATAGTGCTGTCGATCTTAACATTACGTTCAGTTGTTTTGAGTTGTACGTTTCCCCCTTCTGCCTGTGGAGAGATGGGCAAATCTTCTAGATTAGTCGTTTCAACCATACGATAATATATTCGAATTTAAAATATATTATCTTCTTTTACGCAAACATCACCTGCTTGTGTTTATCCGGTTCACATTTGACGGAACGTTCGGAGAACTTGTAGCATTTATCGTCGTGCTTGTAAACATTCTCTTTCACATCATCGAAGGATGGCGCATTAAACACCATACAATTCCGGGATTCGCATGATTTTCTAAATATACTAGCAAGACCAATACCAAGAATCACAGAGACAATACATTTGCCCGTATCGGTTTTCAAAGATTTCAATGCGTTGTGAATCATGTATATATACAATCAATATTTAGTTTTGAACAGGAATTGTCTTTGCATTTTTATCGCAATTAACCTGAACGGCATCAAATTTGAAACACGAACCTGCCTTATCTTTGTACTCCACATCGTTCACATTCGAAGGTGTAGGGTAAACATATATTACCGTTGGAGTCGGTACAGACAAATAGACAAATAATAAGCCGACTGCCAAACTAACAATAAAGTAAGGAAATGAAAAGTATTGCGTCAACATCTATATATAGTAAAAGATATAAATATACCCGTTAGGATTGTCATGGAAAAATAACTGTATAACTGTATCTATTCTTCTGGTCGGGGATTCGTAGTGCGGACAAACATTGTTTCATAAGTGATTGGTTCTTGCAACAAGAAAGCATCCATTTTATCTTTCACTCGTTCCACAACGTTTCGCATATACTTTAATTCACGTTTCGTCTCATTTATTTTGTTCAATTCACAATATCTCTCAACCATACTGGTGATGAAAGACTGATCATTCTTATCGTTCAACAGATACTCCTTGCCGGTTGTTTGAATATTGTCAATTTCTTCGAGCACAGTTTTTTCAATTTGTTCCAGTTGCTCCTTTTTCCCTTTTTCGTCAGTTTGGTTGTAATACATTATTTTAGCATCATGAAGCTGTTTCGTTGCTACTTTTATTCTCTCCTTCAGTTCACTGAACATAGTTAATGTGCTGTTTTCATCCGTGTAATTAAACAAATAATCAAGTTTGATAGTAATCATGGTTGTCTTCAATGTATTTAATGTCGACACAAATTCATCTTGGATATTTCGAATGTTTTTGTATTGACCTACATTGACACTGTATTTATTTGCAACATTGCACGGCGTTACACTGCCACAAGTGACGCTTAAGATTCCCATGTCATTTTTGAAAATGTTGCCTCCAATTTTCCCACAATTAAAACACTTGGATTCGGCTTCTATATTCATTATTCTCGTCCTTTTATCTTTTCGACTCAATAACTCGTTTTTTTTTACGTTTTGCTTCTGATCATCAAGTTTGTTTTGATAAGATGATTTATATTTATAATACTTTCTTATCGACTCTTCGATGTCAGGGTTCATTATGTTATAATATATAATCATTATTTTTTCATTGCTACAATTCATATCAGGCTTGTCTTCTCAATATCTCGGCCTCCGGATTGTTGTCCCATGACGGCATGTTTGTTATCATATTTCGGTTGTTTCTCTCTTTAATTGATGACAAATGCTGCAGTTTCGAAATAATATATTCTTGCTTCTTTCGATTCTCCAATGCGATTTCTTCTGGTCTCTTCCGACCCTTGTATCTGTAAATTAAGAAGCTAGCTACTCCGCCTACAAAAATCAAAGTCATTCCGATATTATAAAACAGATTTATGTGTCGTTCCTTGAATTTACGACTTTCTTTAAGCGAGCATCCTATGAAATACTTAACACCAGGTTCACACAACGAGGGGTTCTCCATAATTACTACAGGTAAATTATTGAAAAATATTATACATAATATCTATAATGGATGAGACAAAAAGTAAACCGCCTAATCCGATGATGGCAATGGCGTGGTTTTCTCTTATTACCACCGTGTATTTTATTATTCGTGTGTTGAAACCAGTAAAAATAACAGACCAGGGGAAAAAATCCGACCAAACGTCAAAAATATATTTTGGTATGTACATATTATTTTTAATAATTGGCGAGTTGATTATTAACATTGAACTCACAAAAACTATGTGCGGTGTGGAACAATATCCAACTGCATTTATTGTTACGGTGATTCCTTGGGTGATAATATTTGGAATTCTGATTATAATGTTAATCATGTTTCCAGGATGGTTGTCGCCGTTTTCGAACACTTTTGGATATGGTGTTGCTAAATTGTCGGGAATATCAAAGACAATGAACAAAATATTTAAAGCACAGGTCGCAGATCAGTCGGGTTTGTCGGGTGAAATGAAAAACGTGCAAGAAGCTTTAGCAAATATCTATAAGGACAAGTCACTCTTGATAAACGAGATAACAACGGAAAATTTCGAAACCTTCTGGACCAAAATGAGCGTCCTCTTCCGACCAAATGTTAAAGGAGATACAGCACTAAAGAACGAACTATTTCATCATGTTTTGACAAAGCAGATCACTGCCGAATATATTTGGTATATGCTTACCGGAGGACTAGTTACTTCTGCCAGTTATAACTTTCTAGTGAATACTAGGTGCGAGTATTCAACCGCAGAACAAGAGAAAAGAGCGAAGGAATATGCAGATTCGCAGAAGAAGAAAAATGAAAATAAACCTGCTAATAAAGTCTACACAACGTATGAATAGTTGAATATAAGTCATTTAGAAGTCAACCAGTCGGGGAGCAGTCAAGTAATAAAGGACCGAAAAATAGGACGTGATGGCGAGCGCTATCGACAATAACCATCCTGGTATCACTGTTTTATTCCTAAATCCGATTCCGAATTCGCGTAAACTGCCGTCCTCGTTGTAGAGGAATGCGGGGCGCATTGAAACTGTCAAGAAGAAAAGTCCTAAATACAAGATTATTGAAATCAAAGTAATGTTTCGGCGAACCACATATCTATTCATCTGTTTATATAAGTCGATGATTTTTTTTGTTATGATTATGATTAATCATAACAACGGATTAATCATAACAACTCATTAGTTCAAACATTGGCATTTTAAATACATGTTCAATACATGTTCAATACATTTCATCACCATCATTGTTTTCATCGTAACCATCATCGTCGTATTCGCTAGGAATTACAATCTGGTCAATTTCTGCCTGCATATCATCTTGAAGCGTATTTTGTATGTTCTACACATCGGTAATATCATTTTGCCGCTCTTGATCGTAAGTATCTTGGTCGTATACCCACAAGTTTTTCTGCAGCCCTTTACCCCACTCATCACCCAGTTTTGCGTATTTTTTTAAATTGTCGACTTCGCGTGCTTCGTCGTCCATGGCACCAAGTCGATTCAACTTGTCCATCTTTTCCTTTTCTTTTGACCTGTTTATCCGTTCAACTAGTGCCGAATAGGTGTAAACAGTTTTTTTCTTTTCTGCCGAAATGAATTTACACATCGCACTGATTAGGTCTGTGATGAATGACTGCTCACTCAAACTAACATCAACGTATGCATTAAGAGACTTGAAGAAACAGTACTCAAATAAGTCTTGAACGCTAATCCGGGCGCTTGGGTCATCACGAAGTATCTTACGCGCTATCACAAAGTATTCGCTTATCTGTTTCAAAAATGTATTTGTTTTTTCATTCAATACACTTGCTGCGTTATGCTTTGAGATATCATTTATCTTTGAAAACTTTTTCAGTATTTTGTGTTCAATGTCGTATACGTGGTTTTCTGACAGATTCCAATGTTTGGGTATTACATTCGAACTATAAACATTCTTTCTTGATAGGATATTTGGAAACACACAACAGATATATCTCAGACTATTCATGCTAAATGTTAGTTCATCAAACGTTGTTTCAACAATTTCTTCATTCTCATCTATGTAATCATCCCCGAAATCTATGATTGTTTGAACGTCTTTAACGAAGTCATTGAATGAACGATTTGACATATTTGTTCTCACCGCATTCAAAAGGTTATCTTTTAATGATGTGATTGTATTGATGGAATCGTTTTTGTTACCATATATTATTTGAAAAAATTCATGTTTCCGAATGTTAACTCCGTCGTTGCTATCTAAATCACTGTCCTCGTCGAGGTCCGGCTGTTCATCTTCATCGGTTTCGTCGTCGCTCTCATCGTCATCCATCTGCTTATTTTTGTTCATTGTTGTCAATTGTTGCATCAATGTCTCCTCGTTGTCAAGCATATCGCCGGAAGTGGAGGCGGTGAGTGCTATGATATTACGTCGACTCTTGGTTGCAACCAGATTCATGAGATGATCCAACGAATATTTCACATTATTTGATTTTAAATCTTGTATCTTTTGCTCTGTGGTTTTATTTGGATTCTCATTGTCTTCATCTTTGCAAAATGAACGCAGTTCTTCGGCTTCGCTGTTACCGTCACATAAAGTAATAAATGCGCGGTAAATAGTATCTTCGGAAAACTGGTCCAATATTTTGGGGAATTTTGTTTTTGTATCAGAAGAAACAAACAGTATTCTTGCCACACCCAACTGTTTGGCCCTCCTTATCGCTGTGTTCACGCGGGCTTCCTCATTATTCAACTCGGTAATAGAAGGATTCTCCCTTTCAAAGTATGCAAATGGTCGTTTATCGTCATCCCAACAGCATGCGTTTTCAAGATACGGTTCCTGTGCGGCGTTGGATAAGATTGCTCTTTCATTGGCTACATATTTCTCGACCGTTTCTTCAATCAAAGATTGAACCTTAATTGCTAAGAAAATTGTCTTTGTTCGCATCGCATTAATTTTATTATGTTGCAACTTTTTCCCGCTCCGCATGTTTCCCTCAAACTCTTCTAAAAACTCCGGTGGTATAGTGCTAATCGTCTTTATATTTACTCGAGTCAGTAGAGGAAGGAAACCTGTTTTGGATCCTGACTCTTCATTAATTTCCATATTTTTGTCAGTTGTCATGTTTAATAAACTTGCCCGCTTGTTTGCAATTCGCGATTTCACTTCACCCGAACGAACAATATGCTTTTGCATCATATCTAACATTTCCTTTACCATTGTTTTGGGTTTCGTTCTTTGAATCGCATTCCACGGTTCGATTGAGCTTTTAATTTTATTTGCAACGCACGCGATATACTCAATGCCCTTTTGATTACCTTCCTCGTAGAGAGGATAACCTTCGAACGATTTGATACAACCTGGATGTTGCTTACCGCTTCTGATTCCTGGAATACTCGTTTGAATGACAACTAGTAAATGACACAACGTGAGGAAAATTATTTTTTTATTTTTGTATGTTTCATACGGCTGCAGTTGTTTGGAGCCCTCTTTCTTCATGGTCTTTTCTCTCGCCTTTTCGTACTTCTTCTTGTCAAAAATAACCTCCCGATTATCCATCATTTGCGTAACGCGTCGCACGATGAAATCAGTTTCTCCATCAAATCCTACACCTAAAAATCGCTCCATCGCGTTCGTCACTTGGACAACCACGTTGGAATCAGGGTTTTCATATTGCACTCTTTCTTTTTGGTCTAGAAGAACCGATTCATCTTCTAATATATCGCGCGTGTTAATTCGAAAACCTTCTTCTGTGTATCCTTCTTGTGCGTCAAAAGAGCGCTGTGCAATAGTATAACCACTATGTTTATCCACCCAAACGGATTCGTCGTCTCCCAACACACCTTGCCTATCACATATTCTCCCAATAGCCGCCAGATAATCTTCCCCGTTTATAAAAGCAGAGGAAATTTCCTTGTAGAAAGAAGGTAGAAGTTTTATCTGTGTTTTCACACAATACAACCACCATTTACTCTCGCCATCATTAAGATTCGAAGGACGGGTGAAGTTATTAATGAAACGAGCAATATTGCCCTGCTTCTTTGCGAAATCAGATTGGCCAAGAATCGCGTCTCGTATCGTCTCGTATGGTGAGCGTTCTGGTTCTACAGATGGATTCATCAATACATCATCGTCGTCGTTCTCCTCGACTAACGAATTTTGTTTACGTTTGGCTACTTTGGCTGCTCTTACTGCAATAGCAAGTTTAAGAGCCTTTTTGTAAGCATTTTCGATTCTCTTTGTGATTTCTTTCTTTTTAACTTCGAGAACCGCATCAAAATTACGAATGATTTCTTCTTCGGCATCGTTTTGAAGATTGTTTCTTGCCATATCATTATTCATACACTTGTCGTCCACCGAAATACAGTTCTTATTAAAGTTACAAAAGAGCTTGGTTTCGTCGTTCATGAGTCCTTCATTTACGGTTTGATCTGCCATCCATTTGTCGTTAGTACGCACGTAATATTTCAGCGACTCTTCGTTCTCCAGCACGGCATAGTCTCCGTTTTGAATGACTCGCTTACCAAAAAGCATTGCGGCGGCATCACGCGACGCCTCGTTCGCGCTCAACCCATTTACCTGCTGTAGCTTTAGAGATAGGAATGACTGTTTTTCGTTTTCACTGATATCTTGTAGTTCGGTGTCGTACTCTTTGATTACGTCATAATATGTGTTATCATATTGTTTATCAAAATAAATATTAGTTTTATCGTTATCCGACTGCAACTCATCAAATGAAACATACTTTTTCGCAATGACATACTTATTACATTCTTCCCCATTTCCATCAATGTTACTGGCCAAGCTACGTTCTCTTTTCTCGTTCACCAACTTTTCGACTTCCTCAGTTCGGGAAGGATCATTCGAAATAATCAATGAAGTTGCAATCATTGAAAATGCGGCATTCAATAACCGACATCCATCAATTGCCATCATTCGAGAGTATAATTCGTCGTCGGTAAATGATTCCGACACAATATCGTATCCGTCCATGACCTCTTTATATATGTTTGGACTCATTTCGAACATGTATTTCAATCGTGAGTCTACGTCGCTTGATTTGACGTCTAACACGGACAACGCGGATTTATTAAGATTCAACATTTGTTTGTGCTCTTTGATTTTCTCATTCACGAACTTTATGATATTGCTGTATTGAATGAACGATATGTCTTTTTCATACACCAAAAATGGTTACAAGTATTTGATAACATGAAACAACGACAGTCTACCTTCAATCCGCGATTTTAACAGGTTGAAAAGGTTTATGGTTTTGGGCACAATGTTGTCGAGGTATTGACGATATTGTTGTTCATTCGATATGTTGTCGGGCTTTTCGTCGTTGGTAGCTGGTTTAAAGTGGGTTATGTTTTGGATGAAATGCGATTTGTCGTATGCATCTACAGGAGAAGTGGTGTCTACGTAAATTTCGTTCACGTCGGTGTTTTTCTTCAACAATCTCCAATACTCGAGAAATGAACGGTTGAGATCAGCCTTTACCATTATATTGGACCCTGGCAAACTGACGCGTGAAAATCGAAGTGTTGCCTCAGGAAGTGCTATGAATGATTTAATCATTATCTTATCATTTTTAGTTGCCTTTTTCACGCGGGTGTCGAATTTATTTGTTTCTAAAATATCAAGTGACGTGGTATAATCTTGTGCAAAGAACTGGATTTTTTTCATATTACCATCAGGCATGGCACCACATCGGTCTTTTCCCGTCACGTTGGTTTTCTCTCCTTGTAACACAGAAGTGGAGAAATCTTTTGAGGAGAAACTTCCAACATTCGGATTATCAATAATCGCGGTGATTGGAGTGACCACCTCTTTGGTTGTCATCGCCTCACTCGAATACTCGTCGTTATCGTCAAAATTGGTGAAAGGCGTTGACAAAACATGTGTTTTTTTTAGAACGCCAATGTATTTATTTTCGGTGCCAAACGTGTTGTTTTTGTAGTTCTCCATAATTTCATGCTCTTCGCTTCGTACCTGCGCTAACGTGTGCGGCTCTACATCAGGAAACGCCTCGTTAATCTCGGCGTCAAAATCGGCGTCGTATATTTTCTTTTTCATCGTTGCAACAGGTAATATCCAAAAAAGTTTTTTATTTATTGCTTCAAGGGATTCAACAAGCGGCTTATAATTAGCACCATGCGTCTTTGATTTGACCGCATTGTTTTGGTCATCAAAAACCGAGTATTCGTCCCTTAGTTCTTTGAAACGTTCAATCATGATATGTATATTATGAAGCACCTCCGGCGTCCTATCAGCGTTAGGAAGCGTAGATAACATCACATCTAACATGTCGTCGGTTTGTTTCTCGATTCCATATCGCTGTTCTGATTCTGGCAACTCAACAACTTGCGAAACACGACCTAAATCCTCCCCAAACTCAATGTCACCCAATGCGAATACCAGCTCCTCTACTTTCACATCAGCAGCAGTTTCTGGTCCCTCTTCAGCATCTGCGCCTTCAGTATCTGCGTCTTCAGTATCGGCGCCTTCAGTATCTGCGCCTTCAGTATCTGCGCCTTCAGTATCTGCGCCTTCAGAATCTTCTTCTCCCTTTTCTTCATCTCCTATTACCGGTCTTGTTATTTCCGGTCTTGTTATTTCCGGTCTTGTTGTTGTTGTCGGCGATGGTTTCTCTCTTATTTCAATCTTTGTGATTGGAATGTCTCTAGGAATCCCCTTATAAGCAAAATCAATGTAAAGAACATCCCCGTCAATCGTTTTTATTTCTATTTGGTCGTTGTTCAAATCGGTGATTTGACCAATAACAATGGTTGGTATTTCTCCTCCCAAATGAATGTTGATCCATTCATTTTTGACCAATCCATTTTGCGTCGCATAACCCGGATCATCGCGTCGGTTCAATATGTTGACTGCCGATATGTTAATGTTATCTAATATTCCATCATTAATTTGTAGTGTAACATCGGTTGTTTCATTTACTAAATGTAATTTATTTGAATCAATGTATTTGACGAACAATATCTGTTTGTTGATTGCGTCATCCTCCTGCGCTTCAATCTCGATAATATCACCCAACTGAAGAATAACCCTGTCTTCCGATTGAGATTCTTCGCTCATTATCTTATACATACAGTAGAAATTTATATCAAAAACAAGATTAAAACATTATAAAGACAAAATGGTTTTTGCTATGTAAGTATCATGGTGACTTATGATTTATCACTGCTTGAACGAGATGAAAATTTTGATGGAAGCAAAACTGGAAACGCAAAAGACAGTCAGGGGTTTCCATCACAGGAACATGAGACATTAATAAAATCTGGACATTTAAGAAGTCGCACATCTCAATACAGAGAGAAACAATATTGTATTATTCGTTATATAAAAGAATCATTGGATTCAAATAACTTTGGTAAGGTTGGATTATTCAGGTCTGTTATATCGCGCGAGGGAAATATTAAGGTTTTCGCACCACCTAAAGGAAATGATAGCGAGGCGTTCTTCGCACTGTTTCCATTGAACGAGTGTGTCGTGGAACAGTATATTGAAGGCACAATGATCAATATGTTTTTTGACGGAGAATGGGAAATAGCGACTAGAAGCGACGTTGGTGGTAATTTCGGCTTTCTTCAAACCAGCGATGGTGAAAGCGTAACAACGTTTCGTTCGATGTTTTTGGAGGCTTGTAATCATGCGAATTTTGACTTTGATAACCTCGATAAGGATTTATGCTACTCGTTTGTTCTACAACATCCTAAAAATCGCATTGTAACACCGTTTAATGAGACAAATATTTATCTGGTCGCTTGCTACAAAATAGACAACGAGCACAAAATAGTGCACGTGGTTCCGGTTGAAGACGTAAAACATACTTTTGAACACTCACAAATTTCCTATCCTCAACCTATCTTTAGCACTGCAGATAATTACGATGAAATCAAAAAAATGTATGCGTCATCAAACGTTGACTATACACACGTGGGTGCTATGATTCACCATCAACGTTCCGGAGCGCGAACCAAAATAAGAAATCCAAACTATGAAGCGGTTCGTAAATTACGAGGAAACAGTCCTAAAGACCAGAACAGGTATCTTATACTGAGAAGTGAAAGGAATGTGATGAAATATTTGGAGTATTACCCAGAAGATAAAGCCATTTTCGAGGTCTACTATAATCAAGTAAATGATTTCACAAAGGATGTTTTCGAAAACTACGTTAAATGTTACATTCAAAAGCAAAAACCTTTAATTGAGTATCCGTATCAGTTTCGAACACACATGTATATGCTACACCAAATATATCTCACACAGTTGCGTGACAACCGCAAACATGTAACGAAACAAGTTACTATTGATTACATCAACTCTTTACCTCCTACCAAATTATTGTTTTCGTTGAATTATAAACCCGATGAATAAATGCTTTATGCGCTTTGTTGAATTTTTCGCTAAGGTAATTTTTCCATTACGATGAATAAGTTAATCATCGCAATGAATGAAGTATATTACTTTACTCGTTTCTGATCTGAAGAATTTGGTAATAGATGTATAGCCCGTAAAAGTTCTTGGCAACAATGTCAAGCAAATTATAGCTGACATTTTTCAGATTGGCCGGGAACGCCGCCGCAACACCGTACAGACTCCACACACTCAGTAAAAACACAAATAATCTCTCTCCCAAAATAGATTTCTTGCCAAAGTGTTTGTAGATTAACTCGAAAGATTTTGCGAAAAATACGAACCCAATTGGAATTGATATGTATTTCGATATGATATTCACCTCACCCAAGAAACCAAACGCCAACATACCCAGATTATAAGCAAGTATGGATATTATTTCTCTCTTGTTCTCAGATAAAAATTTGCGCGTTTCGACCGGTTCCTCTTTCAGTTTGCCGTTTTCCTTCTTCTCCTGATATTTCATGAACATAATGGTGGATAAAAGCATCGTTGGTGTCGTGATCACCCAGTCAATGTATCGTCGTGAGGTCATCTTATTAACGTTCATCACGGCGTAGGCAATCCATATGTAAAAGACCATCTCCACAAACTGAACGACCGTTTCAAGTGCCAAAATATCCGACAATACCTTGTGTTGATCCGGAATCGTTATAAAAAATGCCTGCAACGGGATTAAACTGGTCACCAGCTGCATGACGAGTGAGAACCAAATGGTTTTTGTTACCAAATTTTTGGTGGCATTCATTTATACATTCAGGAGAGAAATAAAAATATATTAAACGTTGAAACCGGAACCATAATTATCGTATGCGTAGGATGCTATTATTGTTCCTCATCTGGAAACTCACTACTAATTTTACCAAAAATATCCGTTGCAGTATTGCAAACCTGTTGAATTAAATCTTCGACATCTTTCGAGGTTTTCTCTTCTACAAACGCTATTCGAATTACGCTCACGTCGATGTGCGGATGAGGTTTTCGAAATCCACAGTAATTCAAAGGGCGTTTATCGTTTGCGGCACCACTGTAATGGTCATTGTACAATACAAATTCAATCACTTTCCCCAGTGTATAATCCTCCCCTTCTAATACGATGTCATAAGAATTGGGAATAGTAGTGTTCGAAGCAGAAACGAAACTTTTCTCCACCGTATCCCGTTTGAACTTTTCGATTTTTTGTAACATCACGTCGATTGCCTTGCGAACAATAGCATCTGATTCAAACTGTCCCACCGACTCAACAACAAAATCAAACGAATCAGATTTTACTATGCGTTTTCCATCTAACAAGCGCCAGTCCATTTCCGCACCTTTTATTTCTTCTTTAGTTTTGCCGCCCCCTTCCATTTCTTTTTGGATAGTATTCCATACTTTTTCAATTTCCTCCTTATCAGGCGTAGCAGCGTAAGCACACGTTGATACAACATTAAACGCACCATCTTGTTTGGCCGTGCCAATATCGAATTTTAGTGTTAGCTTGACGTGTTCGCCCAGCAAAACGTCTGAAAGTTTCGGCCTCAACCGCACAATGTCAATGTAATCACCAGTAATTTTGTCTTTAGGAAATATTTCTGCTACCACCTTTTGGTCAAGGTAACTATCGGACTCCACATTTTTTATTTTAAAGTCACCGGTTGTTGCGTAGATAATTTCTTCCGTGTTGTTGACAACGTCAAGTTCAACCACATGTTCTTGGATCGGAAAGTTTACATCAGTAATATGAATCGGAATACAACTTAATCGTTGTTTGATAAGTTCATTATTCATACGCGACGTGTTTGTGTGGATTGTGGCGACGTTTGCATCGTGAGGTGTTGTGCGAAACACTACGCATGGAATTTCTGAGAGCATTATACGGCGAAGAGCATTAGCAACGCTGACATTTGCCTTCGAAAGAGTAAATCTCAGATAATCATTCTCATCATTTATTTTATCGGATACAAACGGCTCCATACTTTCTTATACTATTATAAAATATAATTAAATCAATTTTGTTAAAATTAGTTTAAAATGACGAGAGTTAAAATAATCACGGATATATAATGAGTTGCATCCTTTACTATAGTAACTATTCTGATAGTTGTAAAACCATGTTACAGGTTTTATCCCAATCGAATGTTAAAGATGACATGCATTTTATAGCATTAGACAATCGCGTGAAAAAACCAAATGGTGCGACTTATGTTGTCTTGTCCAATGGTCAGGAAATACTCTTGCCACCAACAATAACAAAGGTCCCGGCACTATTACTTCTCAACCACGGTCATCGTGTGTTATTTGGGGAGGAAATATATGACCATTTGAAACCACAGCAGGAAGAAATGAAGCAGGTGGCAACCGAACATAATGGGGAACCGCATGCTTTTGCACTTGGTTCGAATGGGTATGGAGTGGCTTCAGATTCGTTTAGCTTTTTGGATCAAGACTCGGGCGAACTGTCCGCAAAGGGCAACGGAGGAATGCGACAACAGCATCATTACGCCAGTATAGAGGATAAATTTAACATAGAAACACCACCAGATACTTATGCGGCAGATACAATCGGTTCTGTCTCGATGGAACAACTTCAACAGAAGAGAAACCAAGATATGAGTAATTAATAAAGGGATAATACAACAAAATCTTGATTCGGTGATTTCCACAAATATTTGTTAAATTTATATGTTCTTTTTCGTTTATTGATTTAAAAAAAAAGAACATATAAATGTAATATGGACCCGCAAATGATTCTCAAGACATTCAACGATCACTTTATGGAATTTATTGATGATGTGCAGTTGGTGTTTCCGAACAACGATGACATCGCAACAGTGAGAGAATCACTTGTTTCGTTCAGAAAAGCGAACCCTCGCCTCATTTTGTTAACATTTAGACAGAGTGTTATTGGACGCTATCGTGACGAAATCATGCGCGGTGATATCGAATTTTTCGTGGACAAAGACTATAAACAAGATGTAGGTAGTGTTGGAAGTGCGCAAGTCATTTTAGAAAAGATTGACTGTCTGCGTCAACCGATTAGGGATATGACAGAACAAGAACAAGAGAAAGTAATCAAATACCTTCAAAATTTAACAAAACTCTGTGAAATGTATCAGCAATAAATTATTGGAGTATATGATTATGATTATTATATTAAAGACTGAAATCTAATAATAATATACTACATTATACAAATGATAACAAAAGTTATTTTTTCTATGATTATGATGTTAAATAATAATTACAAGGTCAACTCATTTATACATTCAAACCATATCATTACAAAAACAACAAAAACAACAAAAACAACAAATAGAATCATGTGTTTACATGACAGTGTTGGTAGTTATGTTCCTGATATAGAAAAAAGAAATTTGATGAATAATATACTTGTTACTAGTTTATACGGTTCTTGTGGACCTCTACTATATGGTTATTTTAATTTTTTTGCTCCTACAAATTTAAACAGTAACCAAGGCGGTTTGATCGCAAAAGACAAGAACGGCATTGAAATAACATCAGAAACATGGTTGAAAACTCACTCTTATCCTAGCAGAGATTTGGTACAAGGATTGAAAGGAGATCCCTATTATTTAATAACAACAACAGAAGAAGGTAAAGACAAGTTAGAGACGTATGCGTTAAATGCGATATGCACACACCTTGGATGTGTTGTGCCTTGGAATGTTGCTGAAAATAAATTCATGTGTCCTTGTCATGGTTCACAATACGACAATACCGGCAAAGTAATTCGCGGTCCAGCTCCACGGTCTCTTGCGTTAGCAAATGTGGAAGAAAAAGATGGGATGCCGGTTCTATCTCAATGGTCCGAAATTGACTTTAGAACAAACGAAACGCCATGGTGGCTTTGATAATTTTATATTTTTCATAAAAAGAGTTATGAAAATTATGACAACACACGAATATAATTATTTGGAATAGTTTGATTTAAAAGTATAAACAGTGTAACCAAATATGTCCGACGCTAGTACAAATGAACGACCTGTCGGAACCGACGAGTCAACGGAGCAGGACTTTGGAAAAATCATCTTCGATTTCTTGAGAGATTTGTTGAATACTTACCCCGAGATTGCTCCTTTGTTGAACGACGATTTACTCGCCATTGCGCGCGGAAATGATAACAGTGATGTTACCGTTGAGCATGTTTCTAGAGTAAAACTTGCTTGCGAGAAAATTTATCCCGAGAAGTTTTTCGACATTTTATATCAAAACGCGAAGCTATTTGACCAAGAGACCCCTCTGGAGCTTCTGCCTGGCATTGATTTTCGTCCACTTTGGAAGGAAAACATTAGTGATAACACCAGAGAGACAATATGGAAGTATTTACAACTCATACTCTTTTCGGTAGTGTCCAATTTATCTGACAGCAGTTCATTTGGCGACACTGCAAAGTTGTTCGAAGCGATCAATGAGGACGACTTCAAAGCCAAACTAGAAGAAACGATTTTACAAATGCACACGTGTTTCGATGTGAGCGGTTCCGCGACTTTCGATTCGTCGGGTATAAACCTTGAAGATTTGCCGAATCCCGAATCCATACATGAGCACGTAACCGGTATGATGGACGGGAAACTAGGAAAGCTTGCCAGAGAAATTGCGGAGGAGACGGCAGGTGAATTAGAGGTTGACATGGAAGACGAATCGTCTGTCGGTGATGTATTTCAGAAACTACTCCAAGAACCAACAAAGTTGATGGGTTTAGTGAAGAAAGTTGGGGGAAAACTAGATGAGAAAATAAAGTCGGGAGAGATAAAGGAAAGCGAATTATTATCCGAAGCAGGGGACATTATGGAAAAGATGAAAGAAATGCCTGGAATGGCCAACCTTCAAAATATGTTTGGCAACATGGCTGGTGGCGGCAGCGGTGGTGCTAAGATGAACGTTGGAGCAATGCAAGCGCATCTAGAGCGAAACATGAAGGCGGCCAAACAGCGCGAGCGGATGAAAAAGAAGGCAACGCAGAACGAATCGTCACATGGCACATCATCCAACGCGAACCAACAACAAAACGAACAAGATGTTCTTGATTTGGAACGTGCAACGCAAGAGGCAAACGATGCGTTGTTTTCTCTCTTGCGGTCTGAGGGTATGAGTGAGGAAGGGATTGAGAAGCTTGTGTTTTCTACCGGCGAAACATATCATAAGTCGCGTCCTGGCGATGCACCGAACGCTCAGGGCACACAAGAGGTTAAGAAAAAGAAGCGAAAAAAGAAAAAGGGAAAGGGTGGCAAATAAAAATACCTTCAAGTATATATAATGACTAAATTTTGGTTGGTCGATCCGACAGTATTAATGAAAGAAGGCGATGTGTCAAGCGTGTGGCCTTCTACCAAAATGGACACAAACGAAAAACTGAACGCCATCACGCGACTTACTATTATCCTTACCATAACAGGATACATTCTGACAAAGAAACTCAAAATTCTCGTTTCGGGCATTGTTACTGTAGTCGCGATTGTCATTTTATATGGAGTCAAAAATATGGAACTTACAAAGACACTTCGCTCAGCAACTACGAATGAAGGGTTCGAAAACCATCAAGATTCAAAAGGCCTTAAAGAATATACCGAACCGAACCCCCAAAATCCAATCATGAATGTGATGATGCACGAGATACATGATAATCCCAACCGTAAACCCGCAGCACCATCGTTCAATCCAGTTGTAGAAACAAAGATAAATGAGGCGACCAAAAAATTTGTT
>MDTG01328159.1_pt1 | contig 18373 bp, 17 predicted proteins | sample 811421 | NCBI WGS metagenome assembly MDTG01 (sample SAMN05326645, study PRJNA326480) | marine metagenome | isolation source: seawater | place: Pacific Ocean: South East | collected 2011 | reverse complement strand
GTACAATTTGAACCTAAAATTAAACAATAGGAGAGTTCGCATAGAGGCCTAGTGCGTCGGTTTGCTAAACCGATGTCGGAATTATTTCCGACCATGGGTTCGAATCCCATACTCTCCGCCATATCATTTAAGGAATATAAAAAAATATGAAAAATTTTCATGTTTCAACTGTTGGTTGTCAGATGAATGTATCTGATTCTGAAAGATTGGCTAGTGGACTAAAAGAGCTTGGTCTTGAAGAAAATGATAATGTTAATTCTGACTTAGTTATTTTAAACACATGTGTGGTAAGACAAACTGCTGAAGATACAGCTACTGGTTTGCTAGGGAAACTTAAAAATATAAAGAAAAAGAATCCCTCTATGATGATTTGTGTAATGGGATGTATGGTTGGGCCTAAAACAGTTGATCTAGAAAGAAGGTTTCCTCAAGTAGATATTTGGGCAGCTCCCCAAAAATTCGAAAAGATTATAGAGCCTGTTTCTAAAAAACTTGATAATAATTTGGATGGATGCATGCCTGACTTAATTCCGCTGCAGCCAAAAATTGCAAGCTTTGTACCTATAATTCATGGGTGTAATAAATTTTGTTCATTTTGTATTATTCCTTACAGGCGGGGAAGAGAAATAAGTAAAACCATCTTAGAAATTAAAGATGAAGTGACTAAGCTTATAAGAAGGGGGGTCAAAGAAGTAACTTTGTTGGGGCAAAATGTAGATTCTTATGGTCATGACCTTTCACCTAAAACAGATTTAGCAGATCTTTTAAAAGAGATAGACTCTCTCGATGGATTAAAAAGATTAAGATTTTTAACTTCTCATCCCAATGATATGTCGTTAAAAATTATTAAAGCTATCAGAGATTTGCCAAAAGTATGCGAGACTATAAATTTACCTTTTCAGGCAGGCAATAATGATGTGCTAGAGAACATGAGAAGAGGCTACACAAGGGAAGAATATTTAGACAAAGTAAAAGAAATAAGAGAAACCATACCTAATGTTTCAGTTACAACTGACCTAATTATTGGATTTCCCGGAGAAACCAAAAGTCAATTTAGAGATAGCTTAGACATAGTGGAAAGAGTGAGGTTTGATAAAGTTCACGCATCTATATATTCAGATAGGCCAGGTACTATTGCATCAAGAAAAATGGGAGATGACGTTAGCAGAGATGAAAAGAAGAGAAGAATGGCTGAAATAGTAGAAGTTCAAAAAAATATTAGCTTGGAATTAAATACTGCCTTTGAAGGTACTAGCCAAATAGTTTTGGTTGAAAATAATTCTGAAGGGATATTTTCAGGTAGGTCAAGATTAGATAAACTTGTTTATCTAGACGGCAAAGATGTAGAGGTTGGTGATTTTGTTGAGGTAACAATAACTGAAGCTAGAACTTGGTCCCTTACTGGCCAAGTTCAGAGAAAAATAAATAATGAAATTGAAGGACAATTAATTGAATATTAAATCTTATCAACCAAGAAAGTTATCTATACCTGTGACTGAAATTGAACAGGCCTCTTTTTGCCAATTAGATGATAATTTAAGAAGCAAGACTCTTGAAGAAGAATTCAAATCCGGTGTTAAATGGCAAAAGGTCCCAAATAGATACTTAAAATTAAGCCCAGAAGAAATTGATTCAGAAGTGAAAAGAATGAAATCAATTATTGGCTCTAAATTATATATTTTAGGTCATCACTATCAAAGAGAAGAAGTAATAAAATTTGCTGATACAACCGGAGATTCCTTCAAATTATCACTTGAAGCTTCAAGAGAAAAAAATGCTGAATTTATAGTTTTTTGTGGAGTTCATTTTATGGCAGAAACAGCGGATATATTAACTTCTGTAAATCAAAAAGTAATACTCCCCAATATGGCAGCTGGATGCTCTATGGCAGACATGGCGCCATCTGAAGATGTTCAGGATGCATGGGATTTTGTCTCATCTATTACTAATAGTTACATACCAATTACTTACATGAATTCAACTGCTGCAATTAAGTCATTGTGTGGAGAAAATGGAGGTTTAGTTTGTACATCAAGTAATGCAGATAAGGCATTTGCTAAACATATTCAAAAAGGTAGCAAAATATTTTTCTTTCCTGATCAACATTTAGGGAGAAATACTGCGCTTTCTCTAGGTATTAATTTAGAAGAAATTAAAGTTTGGAACCCTTTCAAATTAAATGGAGGACTTTCAAATCAAGAGATCAAAGAAGCAAAAGTATTAGTATGGCAAGGTCATTGCTCTGTTCATACTAGATTCACTTTAGATCAAGTAGAGGCAGCCAAAAATGATAGAAAAGCAAAAGTTATTGTTCATCCTGAGTGCACAAATGAAGTTGTAAAAAGCTCTGATTTTACTGGGTCTACTGAATATATTATTGATGTAGTTAGTAATTCAAATCCAGGATCAGTATGGGGGATTGGCACTGAGATTAATTTAGTTAAAAGACTTGCGTCTGAGAATCCGGATAAAGATATTTTTTGCCTTGATCCAATTGTATGTCCTTGTGCAACAATGTATAGAATTCATCCAGCTTACTTACTTTGGGTTTTAGATGGAATTGCAGCTGGCTTAGTTATAAACCAGGTAGAAGTAGATTTTGAAACTAGAGTTAACTCAAAGATAGCTTTAGATAGGATGCTGCAACTCTAGTAATGAGATTTACAAATTTTGAATCTATTGAAAAATTAGTTGATATTGCTATTAATGAAGATCTTTCAAGCGGGGACCCAAGCACTGAAGTTTCCATAGATGATTCTTTAGTATTAGATTTTGAGTTAATACTTAAGGAGCCGGGGGTATTGTCTGGAATAGATGTGGCAGAATTTGTATTTAAAAAAGTTGACCCAAAAATAAAGTTTCATTCGTTAATTGATGATAGATATTCAGAACCAGGAGTCTTTTCAAAAATTCATGGCCCAGCTAAATCAATTCTTTCTGCTGAGAGAACAGCTTTAAATTTCATGCAGAGAATGAGTGGAGTTGCAACTTCAGTTTATGAGTATAAAAAATTAATTAGTGATCTTGAAGTTGATATAGTAGACACAAGAAAAACGATTCCCGGATGGAGAATTTTGGATAAATACTCTGTTCTTGCAGGCGGTGGTTCTAATCATAGAATTGATTTAGGGCAAATGATTATGCTGAAAGATAACCATCTTAATTCGGGGGATTTAAATGAAATAGTTAAAAGGTCAAAACATGAATATCCTGAACTTAAAATTGAGATAGAAGTGGAAAATGAATTTCAATTAGATGAAGTACTTTTTTTGCCTGTAGATAGAATAATGCTGGATAATTGGGATCCAAAAAAGGCTTTAGAGGCAGTAAAAAAAATAAGATCAAAAAATAAAAATATAATTATTGAAATATCTGGAGGAATAAATAAAGAAACTTTAAGAAGTTATGCCTTGTGTTTGCCAGATATTATATCATTAGGATCAATTACACATTCTGTAAATGCATTAGATATTAGCTTAGAAGTAGCTTAAAAAGTACTTCTGGGAGACTTTCTGTCATTCGAGTCAATACTTATAGATAAAGGGCCCCAATTATTTAATTTCACTTCCATTTCTTCACCAAAAACCCCTGTCTTTAAAAAAGGATGTTCTTTTTTTAGATCTACTATAAATTTCTCATAAATAATTTTAGCATTTTCTGCATTCATTGCATTGCTAAAATCAGGTCTATTACCAGATCTTGTAATCCCAGATAATGTGAAATTACTTATAACTAAAATCGAGGCTTTATTATTTTTTACAGATATATCTAATTTTGAAGAATTACTAGGAAATAAACGTAAATTAACTAATTTTCTAATTATGTATTCTGAATCATCATGCGTGTCAGATTTAATTATGCCTAATAATACCAAAATTCCTTTATCAATTTTTGAGTAAATCTTTGAGTTAATTGAAACAGAGGCTGAGCTAACTCTCTGAATTAGCGCTATCATTAATCAGTTTTTTTTGATTTATTAGATTTATTTTTTGCAGCACTTTTTTTATCTTTTTTGGAATTATCCTTAGAAGTTTTTGATTTAGATTGACTGCCAGATGTTCTGTTTGAAGTCGAATACCACCCTGAACCTTTAAAATGAACTGAAAATGAACTAATAATCCTTTCCCCATTTTTATTGCATTCTTGGCATTTAGCTATAGGTTTATCACTGAAATTTTGAATTATTTCAAATATTTCAGTTTTGCAATTTTTATCTAAGCATTTGTATTCGTATATTGGCATATTATTTGAAAATTAATTTTAACCTGACTGATTATAAAAAATTGACTTTAATCTCTCAACTTTTATATTAATATCTTTATTAATAATTAAGCAGTCACCTGTAACCTCGCCTATATCTTTTGATTCAATATTATATTTATTTGCTATTTTTAAAATTTTTTTTATATTTTTGGGGCTACAACTAACAATTACTGCAGTTCTATTTTCACCAAAATAAATGGATTTTTTATTAGTACCGTTTAGTATTACTGTAGAGCCAATTTCTCCTAATATACAACTTTCGGCAATTGCCGTGGAAATTCCTCCAGAAGAAATATCGTGAGCAGAGTTAATTAGTTTATTATCAATTATTTCTAATAATGAACTTTGTAGACTTGATTCCTTTTTTAAATCAATTTGAGGTGAGCCAGAAAGTTTACCATCAAATATTTTTTGATATTCTGATCCCGACAACAAACTATCTTCATCTTGATCAACTTTATCTCCAATTAAAATAATTTTATCTCCAATATTTTTAAAAGATGCGGTCACAACTTTTGAGTAATCGTATATATGACCAATTGCCCCTATTATTGGAGTAGGAAATATTGGCTTTTCATTTGATTCATTGTATAGGCTCACATTTCCACTAATTATAGGAATTCCAAATTCTAAACATGCTTTTTTTAAACCTTCTATAGTCTTGGATATTTGATATTGAACGTCCTGCTTTTCTGGGTTACCTAGATTAAGTCCGTCTGTTAGCCCTATAGGTGTTGCTCCAGTACATATTATATTTCTACATGCCTCTGCAACAGCCATAGAGGCTCCTATTTCAGGGTCTAAATAGCATTTTTTGGAGTCACAATCTATGCTAATTGAAATCGCTTGTTTATCTTTTTTTAATCTTAAAACCGCTGCATCTGCCTCACCTGGCAAAACAATAGAATTTAGTTGAACTTGATGATCAAATTGGCTATATATATCTTTTTTTGATGATATATTTGGTGATTTAAGAATCAGTTCTAAAACTCTCCCCATATCATCAATTATATTTTTTGAAGGAATATATTTTTGAATAGTACTGATCCATTCTGGCTTTTTATTTGATAAAACATAAGCAGGGGCGTTAGTAAGAATTTTTACAGGAGTATTAAGTATTTCATTACCCATATGAATTATTTTTACATTTTCTTTTTTATTAAATTTTCCAATAGTATTTGCTTTGAGGTCTCTATCTTGAAAAAATTTTAAAAAAGCATCTTCACTTTTTGGATCTACTATGACCAGCATCCTTTCTTGTGATTCAGAGAGCATTATTTCATAAGGAGTCATGTCATCTTCTTTGGTATGAACTCTATCAAGATTTAATTCAATTCCAAGATTACTTTTTTCAGCAACTTCTATTGCTGAGCTAGTTAGGCCCGCTGCTCCAAGGTCTTGCATTCCAATTATACCTTCCATTTTTGCTGATATGAGACAAGATTCTAATAGAACTTTTTCCAAAAAAGGATTTCCTACTTGAACTGCAGATCGAGAGTCTGACCCTTCTTCTAAAGACTGAGAGGCTAGGCCAGATGCTCCATGAATACCATCTCTTCCTGTGTCTGCCCCTACTAATATTGCAAGGTCACCTTCTTTGTCAGCTTTAGCATTTAGTACTGGAGAATTGCTGTCTATAATTCCAACACACATTGCGTTAACTAAAGGATTAGTTGTGAAACATTCTTCAAATTCTATCTCTCCTCCTACATCAGGGATTCCTAAGCAGTTTCCATAGGTTGATATTCCTTCCACAACTCCGTTTAGAAGGTATCTGTTTCTTGGGATATCTTGAGGGCCAAATCTCAGTGAATTCAATAAAGCGATTGGATAAGCCCCCATTGCAAAAATATCTCTGACAATGCCACCTACTCCTGTTGCAGCACCTTCTTTTGGCTCAATAGCAGATGGATGGTTATGAGACTCTACTTTCATTACAATCTTTAATCCATTTCCTATATCAAGCACTCCTGCATTTTCTTTACCCATTTCAGAAAGTACCTTATTACTTTTATTGGGAAGCTCCTTTAGTAAAAGTTTAGTATGTTTATAGCCACAGTGCTCACTCCATAAAGCCCCAAAAAGACCTAATTCTAGTGGAGAAGGCTGTCTATTTAATAGTTCGCATATTTTTAAATATTCAGCTTCAGATAGAGCTATTTCTTTTAATAATTTTTTATCTATCATTATTTAAATTGAACTGATCATTGATTTAAATATTAAATTGCCATCCTCGCTACCTAAGTCTATTGAGCAAGATCTCTCTGGATGAGGCATCATGCCTAATACATTTCCATTTTTATTAACTATTCCAGCTATATTATTTATTGATCCGTTTGGGTTTGATTCATTATTAATTAGGCCAGACTCTGTGCAATATTGAAAAGCAATTTGATTATTTTCTAAAATAGTATCTAATGTATTATCATCTGCTTGATAATTTCCTTCGCCATGAGATATAGGAATTTTTAAAATTTTATTTTTAGGAATTAGAGAAGTAAAAATTTGAGATTTATTAGATTTTAGATTTACAAAACTGCAATTAAATTTTAAATTTCTATTCCTAATCAATGCACCAGGTAAAATTCCTGACTCACACAAAATTTGAAATCCATTGCATATGCCAATTATTGGCCTGCCTTCATGATTAAATTTTGTAACATCTTTCATCACGGGTGAAAATTGCGCAATTGCACCTGCTCTTAAATGGTCTCCATGCGAGAAGCCGCCAGGTAAAATAATTGCATCTATATTCTTCGGTATTGAATCTTTATGCCAAATATAAAAAGATTGAACTTTTTTAAAAGAAGATAAAGCAAATTTGCAGTCCCTGTCGCTCCAAGTCCCAGGAAAAACTATTATTCCAACATTCATACTAGAATGTTATATCTGAAATAGGTAAATGGTAAGTTTATTTTAAAATATTAAGGATAAATTCAGGGAAAGATAAAGGGAAAATATTAAGTCTCTTTACTTTTTCTTTTTTTATTGGCCATCTTTTTCTTTTTGAGAGCACTTGGGGGCTCAAAAGCCTGCCTTTTTCTAGTTTCAGAAAGAATACCATTTTGTTGTACTCTTCTATTAAAACGTCTTAGCATGCTATCAAAAGCTTCGCCATCTCGTTGTTTTACTTCTGTCATTATTTCTCCTAATAAATCAATGTGAAAGTATACATGTTGTTTTCCTAAGGTTCAACAATATCTTAAAGAGTGTTTATGCAATCTTGAATTCTTGAAATACATTCTTCTAATCCAAGTATTTCAATTGATTCAAATAATGGAGGGGAAACTTCAGAGCCAGTAACACAATTTCTAACTAAACCAAGGTAGTCTCTAAGTTTTAAGTCTAGCTTTTCACAATTACTTCTCAGCAACAACTCTATATCTTTATGGCTAGTTGAATTTCTTTCTTGAAGTTCATTGAAATCATTTAGCAGGTTTTCTAAATTATTTTTAATTTTACTGTTTTCTAAATTCCCACATTTTATGATGCTCTTATCAGGTTTATTATATTTAAAGAAAAATTCAATTGATGGGTAAATTTCGTCTATAGATTTTATTCTTTCTTTAATTAAAGGGATAATTTCTGACAATTTATTTTTATCAACCAAATCCGAATCATCTTTTAATTCTTTAGATAATTTATCAGCAGCTATTTGTATGAGGTCTTTATCATTTAAAGACCTAATATGAACTCCGTTAAGCCAATTAAGTTTTTCAGGATCAAATATTGAAGGGCTTACGCTTAATCCTTTGAAATCAAATAAATCAATTATATCTTTATACTTTAATACCTCTTTGTCATTTCTAGGAGACCACCCTAATAAAGCTATGTAATTTACAAGAGCTTCTGGCAATAGGCCGCTTTCCTTATATTCGATTATTGAATTAGCTCCATGTCTTTTACTTAGTTTAGCTTTGTCTTTTCCAAAAATTAGAGGCAAATGGACAAATGATGGTGGGTCAAGACCAAGAAATTTATATAGCATTAAGTGTTTAGGAGTGCTAGAAATCCATTCTTCCCCTCTTAGAACATGACTGATATTCATGCTTGAATCATCAACTACGCTTGCTAAATGGTAAGTAGGCATTTCATCAGCTTTCAAAATAACAAAATCATCTATTTTAGACAGATCAAATTTCATAGGTCCTCTTCTGAGATCTTCGAATTCAATATTTCCTGAAAGAGGAACCTTTAGTCTTACAACTATAGGAAGACCATTTTTTTTTGATTCCTCTAATTCTTTTCTAGGTCGATTTCTTGAATATCCATTATAGCCAGGAGGCTTACCTTGTAACTTTTGCTCCTCTTTCATTTTCTCAAGATCATTTGTGGACAGATCGCACATATATGCATTCCCATCATCTAGTAGCTTGTTAACGGCATTTATATATAAGCTCTTCCTTTGAGATTGAGTATAAGGTCCGTAATCACCTCCAATTTCAGGGCCTTCATCATAATTTAAACCTAACCAATGTAATCCCTCAATTATGTTTTCAATTGATCCTTCAACTTGCCTTTTTTTATCTGTATCTTCAATTCTTAATATAAATTTCCCATTATTTTTTTTAGCAAATGCCCAATTAAATAGAGCTGTCCTCATTGCTCCTAAATGAGGATCCCCTGTAGGGCTTGGAGCAAACCTAACTCTTATTTTTTTTGAAGATTTATTATTCATATTTATTTTAGTATCTCAATAAATTCTTTTGGTATATTGTCGTGAATTTCTATTTCCTTATTATTTGCAGGATGATTGAATTTTATTCTAATTGAGTGCAAATACAATCTTGAAGTATTATTTTTATTGTTTGAATATAGATTGTCACCAATTACCGGGCATCCTATTGAGCTTAAATGAACCCTGATTTGATGCGTCCTTCCTGTTAAAATATTTACCCTCAACATTGAAAATTTTTTATTTTGATCGATTTTTTTATATGAGGTATAGGCATTTTTTCCAGATTCAACTATGGCTCTTTTAATTTTATTAGTAGGATGCCGGCCTATTGGAGCTTCAATTATACCCTTATTTTTAATTGGCCCACTTACTATTGCTATGTATTCTTTTTCAATTTTCCTGCTTTTAAACTTTGACTTTAAACTTTCATGTGCTCTATTGTTCTTTGCAATTACCATCAATCCGGAAGTTTCCTTATCTAATCTATGAACTATTCCTGGCCTTTGACTTTCGCCAACGTTTGCAATCTCTGGATATTTTTCTATTATTCCTGAAACAAGAGTTGTGCCCTTATATGTGTTTGAAGGATGAACTATTAAGCCTTCATTTTTAGATAAAACAATAAGCTCATCGTCTTCATATCTAATATCTAAATTTAATTTTTCTGGTTGTATTTTAGATTCAATTTTTACTTCTTCAATGTATATTTCATCTTCATTGCTAATTTTTTCAGAAGATTTTGACACAGCCAATCCATTTTTCTTAATCATTCCTTTGCTAATTAGTTTTGACACTTGGCTCCTCGAATAAGAGGTATTATTACTTACAAATAAGTCAATTCTTATATCTTTGTCATTTTTATAAATTATCTTTTTCATTTGCTTTTCTTTCTTCTTTCCAGTTTACATAGAGATAAAAAGCAAGCATTGCCATTCCCACGCTTATACAGGAGTCGGCAATATTGAATACTGGCCATGCACCTACATCTATAAAGTCAGTAACTGAACCAAGCCTTATTCTGTCAATTATATTCCCAAAAGCTCCACTTAGTTGCAGAGAGATTGATATTTCTAAAATAATTGAACCTTTTGCGACAAATATTAAAAAATACATTATTAAGATAATCGCAAATATTCCAACAATTGTTAAAAATAGATTCGCATCTTGAATTATACTGAAGGCACTTCCAAAATTTCTTACGTGCGTAAACCTAAAAAACCCTTCATCAGGAACAGAACTTCCAACTTTAAGAGTCCTTATTACTATTTCTTTTGAAATTTGATCAAATAAGAAAAATACAATAATTATGAGTGGTATATAAATTTTTTTAAATTTAGATAATATTTTTTTCATCACATAGCTAATTTTGTTAAACTAAAAGTCTTCTAAAAGTAATTTTATATTTTTAAACAAAAATAATTAAGGGGAAAGTATTTTGATTGATTTGAGAAGCGACACAGTTACGAGGCCTACAGAAGATATGAGAAAAGCTATGTATGATGCTGAGGTAGGTGATGATGTGCAAGGGGAGGATCCGACAGTTAATGAACTTCAAAACCTTGCTGCTGAAATTACAGGAAAAGAGAGTGCTTTGTTGGTATCTTCCGGGACTATGGGTAATTTGGTTTCATTGCTTACTCTTACTAATAGGGGAGAGGAAATTATTTTAGGCGATCAATGCCATGTTTATGCATGGGAAGGCGCTGGTGTACCTATTTTTGGAGGAGTGAGCTTAAATGTAGTCAAGAATGAAGAAAATGGAACTTTAGATCTAGACGAAGTTAGAAATTCCATTAACCCAAGAGATGATCATAAACCTACAACTTCTGTGGTAAGTATAGAAAACACTCACAATCAATGTGGAGGATACCCTGTTAGTGAGAGTTATATTAAAGATTTAAGAGATGTTTGTAATTTAAATAATTTAAAGATCCATATGGACGGCGCTAGACTTTTTAATGCCGCAATTGCATTAAATACTGATGTCTCTAATTTAACAAAACACTTAGATACTGTAACTTTTTGTCTTTCTAAAGGATTATCCTGCCCAGTTGGGAGTATTATTTGTGGATCAAAAGAAATAATCGTTGAAGCAAAAAGGTGGAGGAAAGCTATTGGTGGAGGAATGCGTCAAGCTGGAGTATTCGCCGCATCAGGGATTGTTGCATTAAATAATATGGTAGATAGATTATATGAAGACCATGAAAATGCTAAAAATATTGGCAATGGTTTAGCGGATATTGATGGAATTGATATTGATGTTGATTACATAAAGACAAATATCATTCGATTTTCTTTGAAAGATAAATCATCTGACATGAATAAATTTAAAAATGGCCTCCTAGATAATGGGGTTATGATAGCTCCAGCCGGAAATACTGTTCGAATGGTTACTCATCGCGAGGTTTCACCTAATGATGTCGGCCTTGTTATAAGAGCCGTATCAAAATCTATTCAAGAGCTTTAAAATGATCATTGGTTTGATAGGGCTTATGGGTTCAGGTAAATCTACCGTTGGTGAATATTTAGTAAATAAAAATTTCACAGTAATTAATTTAGATGAATTAAGTCATAAAGTTTATGAAAAAGGGTCAAAACAATATGAAGAAATTATTCAAATTTGGGGGAATAATATTTTAGATAATAGTTTAGAAATTAGTAGGTTTGAATTATCAAGAAAAGTTTTTGAGGGGGATAGTTCATCTTTAGAGAAGCTCCAAAAAATTGTTTGGCCAAAGTTAGAGGAATTATTGCAAAACACGCTTAATGAATTAAATAAAGAAGAGATAATATTTATTGAGGGCGCACAAATTGTTAAGAGTGGTTTTAATAAATACTGTGATGAATTATGGTGTATTGTTGCATCTATTGAAAATATTAAATCTAGGTTAGAAGAAAATAATAGCCCAGATTTTCTAAATAGATTAAAGATACAAATTGAAGATTATGCACAGTTAAGCAATATTAATGAATTTATTTATAACGATTCAACCAAACAAGAACTTAATAATAATGTACAATTCCTATTGGAAAGAATAAGAAAGGAATTCTAATGGCTACTAAATCTTCAAATTCTAAAAATTATAAGATCGAAGACTATTCAATTGATAAAGAACCATTTTATGTACCTGTTAGTGATGAAATTCAGGTATTTGAATCAGCTTATAATCAAAAGGTTCCTATTTTGCTAAAAGGTCCTACAGGAACTGGTAAAACGAGATTTGTTGAATATATGTCATGGTATATATCAAGCAATATGAAAAAATCTGTTCCTTTGATAACTGTTGCTTGTCATGAAGATTTAACAGCTAGCGACTTAGTTGGGAGATATTTAATTGATTCATCTGGTACTAAATGGATAGATGGTCCATTAACAAGAGCCGTAAAGAGCGGAGGAATTTGTTACCTTGATGAAATAGTTGAGGCACGAAAAGATACTACTGTAATTGTTCATCCCTTAACTGACCACAGAAGGATATTAACAATTGATAAGCTGGGGGAAGTTGTAGAAGCCGCTGACGAATTCTTGATGGTTGTTTCCTATAACCCTGGTTATCAGAATGCATTAAAAGATCTAAAGCAAAGTACAAGGCAAAGATTTGTTGCTATTGAGTTTGATTTCCCAACTCCTGAACAAGAAGCAAAGATTTTAAAGGAAGAGGCAGGAATAGACGATTCGACAGCAGATTCATTATCATCGCTAGGTGAAAAGATTAGGAATTTAACTGATCATGGGCTCTCAGAGGCTGCGAGCACGAGAGTTCTAATATATGCCGGGAAATTAATTAAAGATGGAATAGCCCCTAGAAGAGCTTGCCAAGTAGCAGTAACCTGGGGAATAACTGATGATAAGAAACTTTATAGAAGTATTGAAGAAATTATTAGCGCAATATTCCCATAGATTATGGATAAATTAAAGGAATTATTATCTAAAGATTCCAGATATGAATATGAAAATATAAATAAAAATTCGAAGCAAACAAATGCTTCTGTGTTTTTGCCAGTCCTTTTTAAAAATGGAGATTATTCAATTTTACTTCTTAAAAGATCTAAGAATTTATCCGCTCATAGTGATGAGATTTGTTTACCTGGAGGAACATTTGAAGAGAATGATTTTAACTTATTAAACACAGCGTACAGAGAGATGACAGAAGAGACAGGCGTAGCTCAAGATAATGTTAAGTTAATCTCTTCTTTAAGTAAGGAAAATACGAGAACAGGTTATATTATTCAACCTTTTGTAGTCTTATTAAAAGAAAACGTAAAAATAAAAGTTGATGGAAAAGAAATTATTGATTATATGTTTTTATCTATTCCGGAATTTATAAATAATAATAATATAAGGGATTATTATTATTTATCTAACAATCTATTAATTAGTAAGCCAGCATATATAATTAATAATCAATTAATTTGGGGAGCCACAGCAAGTATAATTAAAGAATTTTTAAGTATAATTACTGCAGATAATGAAAGAAATAAAAAATAATTTAAAAAAATATAATTGGATTGACACACAAGAATTAAATGAGACTTTAAATACTTTGTTTGAAGGCTTAAATGAGTCAAGCCTAAATGAATGGGGCAGTATAATTTATTCATCTGTAGAAAATACTGATATTAATTCCAGTCAACAACAATATGTTTTAAGTTTAATAAAAGAATCTCCAAATGTTTTCCGGTCCCTCCCTCAAACTCAATTTATTGAATGGGCAAAGCAGTCTAACAGAATTGCTTCTGAAAATTCTGATTTGGGAAAGATCTACGTTGATAGCTCGACAGACATACTTAAGAATTTAAGGCCTAGGCATTTACTTGATTGGGGTAACCTTGGGTTAAGCTTGTTTAAGTCATCAAAAAACTCTTCCTTGTTAGCTAAAAAATTTTATAAATTGTCCCCTGAAATTAATATCGCCTCTTCTTATGATGATCTTGAAAAATTAGTGGATACTTGTAAAAGAATTTCTACAAGAAATGTTGATTATTCCTCAAAAACTATTGATTGGGTATATAAAATTTCTCAATTCAGTCCCAATGACTTAAAGATGTGGAACGAAATTATTAATAAAGTTTCAAAAATACTTATTAAAGATTTTGAAAAAATATTTCAATTGCTGGCAGAGAATGCTGATTTGATTAATCAAAGAAAAGAGTTCATGAAATCACTAATTATTATACTGGATTCTAATCCTCAAGATTTCTTTGTAGTGATTAAAAAATCAATAGAAATTTTTTCAGATATTTCTTTAGATTATTCTGAAGAGTATGAAAATATGCTTATATCTCTTACTGCTAATAAAGCTGACCAAGTAAAAGGGTATTCTTTGAATTTTCAAACTTTAAGGCGAGGACTGTCAAAAGAAAAATTTAATATTTGGTTTAACAATGGGATAAGCATTATAAATTCAGGAAATAATGCTGAAGGATATTTTTCTTTGGATAGCCCTGAGTCAAAAGCATTATTTAATGAGTTAACATTTTCGGTAGATTTAGACATCGAAAAAGATATATTAAAACTTTATTGTTGTGCTTTAAGTGGGCAAGAGCTAGGGGTTCAAAGCTCAAATATAATGGTTGATAAAGAAATTGGTTGGTTTAATTCTAATTTAGCTACAACTGAAGGATCTACAATCTATTTACCTGAGTCTATAAAAAAATTTCCTGAGAGAGATAAAAATTTTTCTTGGTTAAAAGTCATAGCCACTCATCAGGTAGGTCATGTCGAATTTGGGACCTTTAAGCTTAAGCTAGATTCTGCATCTTCAAAATTTAAAGATTTAAGATTTTCATTAGTGAAGAAGTTAGAAGAAAATTCACTAAATAATACTACAGATATAACTGACATGACTAAGTATTTTAAATTATTTGAAAACTCAAAGTTAGCTCAAGATATTTTTTCAGTATTTGAAGCTTTTAGAGTTGATGAAAAAGTTCTAAATAAATACAGAGGTATTTCAAATTCTTATAAAGATGTTAAAGAAAATGCATTGCAATCTAGGCCTGAGGTTGAAAACTTGCCTGGCAGAGAACTTCTAATTGAGTTAATAATTAGGTATAGCCTAAAACCACAAAAACTAAAGGCACCAAAGAAGCTTGAATCTCAACTAAAAGAACTTCTAAATCTTTTAGTAATTTTAGGAGAGCAAGATTCTGGAATTGAGGATACTGCAGAGGCAACTCTAAGGGCATATAAAATATTGATGGGTGTTAAAAATGAATCTCAGGATGATTTTGAAGAGTATGACTTTGAGGAAGATATTTTTGAAAAATTTGAAGATTCTTATAATGACCTCTTAGAATTCTATTCATACTCAAATGAAAACTTATCAGATAGCGATATAAATAATAGTACTGAAAACAATAATGAAGAAGAGTTAGATAATTATTCATCCCCTCAGGAAGTAGAGCATTGGGGGGAATTTAAGCCGGAATTGTCTCAATTATTACTTGAAATGAGTCTTGGAGAGGCTGAATTTTCGGACGAAGGGGATTTATCAGATCTTTCAACAGAGCAAATTGAAGAAATGTTGAAAGATTCTGTTGATGATAATTTAGATGAAAATGCTGACAATGCTGTCGAATCAGAGATAACACAAAATTTAGAGGAAGCACTTAATGAAATGCAAACTGAAAAAATCGAAGATGATCAATCTAAATTTGCAGACAGGTTTGATCATTTTGATGAAGATGGTAAAGCACTTGAAGTTGTTGAGGATAATCAATTTCTATATGACGAATGGGATTTTAGAGATGAAACTTACAAAAAAAATTGGTGTCTTGTTAATGAAAAGAAGATTGGAGAAGGTGACCTCCAATATTACGAAGAAACCTTAGAAAAATATGCTGACATTGTTGCCGATATTAAAAAACAATTTGAATTAATGAATCCAGAGACATACAGAAAAATTAAAAGACTTGAAGAAGGTGAAGAGCAAGATTTAGATTTAACTGTAGAGGCTATGGTTGATTTAAGAGCAGGAATTAGCCCGTCTGAAAAACTTTATTGGCGAAGAAATAAAGTAGAACGAAGTATATCAGTAGCCTTTTTACTTGATATGAGCGCTTCAACAGCAGAGGCTATAGATGATACTGATAGCTCCAGAGATGAGTGGTCTGCGCCTGATAATCCGGAAAAGTATATGGAGTGGCTTAGAAAGAGAAGATCTCAAGGCTTTAGAAGATCCTATAAGAGGATAGTGGATCTAGAAAAAGAAGGATTAATTTTACTTTTAGATGCATTAGAAAACTTAGGCGACACATACGGCATATTTGGATTTTCAGGATATGGAAGAGAAAATGTAGAATATTTTACAATTAAAGATCTAGATGAAAATTTTTCCCCATTAATTCCAAAAAGAATTGATCGTATTAGTCCTTTGCATGCAACTAGAATGGGTCCTGCAGTTAGACACTGTACTCAAAAGCTATTAAAAACTGAAGAGAAATCAAAATTTATATTTTTAATTAGCGATGGAAGACCTCAAGATAGAGGGTACAGTAGAGAGGGTGTAGAAAAAGAGTATGCCGTTAATGATACCAAGAAAGCTTTGCTAGAAGCTAAAAATCAAGGTATTACAACTTTTTGCTTAACTGTTGATAAAGAGGGGCATGATTACATGAAAAGTATGATGGAAGATTTGAGCTATGAAGTTTTAGATGACATAGCTTCCTTGCCTCTCAGAATACCTCAACTTTACAGAAACTTAACCTCTACTTAATTATTTGATTAATATCTTCAGCCCATATTTTTTCAACTAATACCACGTCGTTAGAATCTTGGAAAACAGCATTAATTTTACTTTCTTCTAAATTACTAAAACTTACAGTTACAGGTTTTATCAGTAATGTCCCTTTTTCAGTATATGTATTATTTCTTAAATAAATATATGTACTGTCCTTTGTAATGCCGTAACTTTCAAATTCCTCTTCAGTCTCCAGTCCTAATCCTAAAACATTTAATATTCTAGGTTCCTTTAGTAATTCAATTATTTTATTCACTATGGTTAAATCTGCATTTTTATCACCTTCACAAGGCTCTTTTTCGATAATAGGATTACCAGAAATTTCATCAATTATTAAATCGCATATTTTCCATTCGCTGCTAACATTATTAAAAATATTTCTTCCGTAAGCAGAATAAAGTATGCCTGACTTATATACTAAAATTTCATCTATATTTTCAGAGTCAAAATTATAAATCCATTTTGGTTTTGGTGGATCCATTAGCAAATTTTGTAAAGCTCTGCCGTATGATGCGTTTAATGTATGAACGGATTGTTGGTTTTCAAGTTTAACAAATTGATATGATTTATCTGAACTTAAAATTCCAAAATCTATCAATATTGGTTCAGCGTCAACAAATTCTAATCTTACTTTAAGGGAAGGATTCTTTAAACCAAACTGCTCTAAATTTTTTGATTTCTCTTCACTTAATGTTCTTTGAATTAATGGACCTTTTAAAAGATATGTAATTCCAGACCATCGAGTAGGATTTACAGGATAAGTACTATTATTTTCAATAATATTCCAAGAATCATTAGATTTTTCAAATCTAATTTCATTTCTGTCTCCCATAAAATCTATTGAAATTATTTGGTCTTCCGGGGCAGTATATAAAAAAGATTTAATAATCTTTTCAGATCCTTGGACATTATTATTAGTATTTGTGTCTCTTAAGAAAAATACTGCTAAAGGTATTGAAATAGATATGATAATAATAAGAACTAGCGAAAATTTAAAATTCATTATCTTCTTCGCCACCAAGACCATAAGGCGAGAAATATAGAAATTACAGGCAGGAATATCCATCCGCTCCACCTAACAAAATTTCTTTCATCTTGAGTTAATACTAATTCTCTAAATACTTTGATTTTAGGTCTTATTGAAATCAACTCTACATCGCTAGTCAGCCAGTTAATAGAATTAGCAAAAAGATCTTCATTTTTAGCTGAGAATAAAAATTTGTTACTTGCAAAATCAGTATCGCCTGAAATTATTAATTTTGATGTTACATAATCTCCTCTTTCATTTAGCACTGGAGATTCATTTATAGCTGCTATTGATTCTACAGCTAGAATTATTGGCAGTGGGCCAGCAAGTTCAGATTCTCCATCAAAATTAATTGATTCATTTGATGTCTCTTCCCAGCTATTTAAAGTAGTATAAGCTATTGGTTCAGCTTTAATATGAGGCCTTCCGTTTTGAGTAATTTTTATTTCGTCTGGCCTAAGTGAAAGCCCAATAAACTTTGAGCCCGGAAAATACATAACATCAAAGTTATGGGTAATCGGATGATCGGGAATTTGAAGGTTAGAATCCTTAATTTGTAAAAACTGAATATTTGGGGCTACATAACTAGCAGTATCTACTAAGGTTCCGTTTCCAGCTACTACCCCCCAGGGAGAAACTAAATTTGATAAACTTGGAGGTGAG
>MDTG01294949.1_pt1 | contig 18374 bp, 13 predicted proteins | sample 811421 | NCBI WGS metagenome assembly MDTG01 (sample SAMN05326645, study PRJNA326480) | marine metagenome | isolation source: seawater | place: Pacific Ocean: South East | collected 2011 | reverse complement strand
CATGCCGCCTCCTCGATCGAACTGATCCACCGGGACCGCGATCGGACCCGGCTGAAGATCGTGCTGGCGGAAGGTCGCAATCGACAGATCCGGCGGATGATGGCAAAGCTGGGTCACCCGGTGAAGAAACTGCGACGAATCAAGATCGGACCGCTGAACCTCAAGGGAATGCAGCCGGGCCAATGGCGGGATCTGTCGCAGGGCGAGATCGACATGCTGCGCCGCATCGGCACCGCGTGATCACTTCTCGGCATCGGCGGGTGGTGGTTCGGCATCGAAGTTGGCATGTTCGATCCACTCGTCCTCACCGCGAAGCTGCAGAACGATCGGCGCCCCCCAATCCTCCTGCTGACAGGAGATGCGGTGGGTGCGAACGAGTTCGAGCAGCCCGAGGAACATGCCCAGGCGCTGGGCCGGACTGCGACCGGCGAAGGTCTCCTGCAGTGAGAGGGACGTGCCACCGCGTCGGTGCAGTCGATCCATGAGATCCTGCTTGTAGAGTTCGATGGGAACCTCGTCCATGGCGACGTGGTGGTCACCCAGACGATCGAAATCGATCGCGGAGGCGATGTCGTCGTAGGCCTCCGAGAGATCCATGACGTGGACATCCTCGATGTCGAGACCATCCTCCTGATCCACGCGCATCGATTCGTCGGCGGGACGAATGCGGACCCGCAGACGACGCTGGAACTCGAGACGCCGTCCCTCCAGCTCCTCCGATGCGGAACGGATGCGCTGGTAGGCGAGCAGCTGCTGGACGAGATCCTGCCGGGGGTCGACGAGATCGTCGGAGCTCCCGCTCTCTCCTTCCTCACCCTCCACCTCCACCGGAGCCAGCGTGCGGGACTTGAGCTCCATCAAGGTGGCCGCCATGACCAGAAAGTCCCCCGCGAGTTCAACATCGACCGAATCCACCTGCCGAAGCACGAGGAGGTACTGGTCCGTGATGGCCGCAATCGGAATGTTCTGGATGTCCACCTCGGCCCGCCGAATCAGGTACAGCAGAAGGTCCAGAGGCCCCTCGAAGGACTCCAGCTGGACCGTGTAGTCTTCCTGAATCGAGGGCATGCGTATCCGCCTCCGGGTGGACAGGGAGCGTAGGAGCGGATCCCGGTACAATGGGACCGAGGAGCCGTGCCTCCATCATACCGAACGATGACCGTCACCCCATCCAATTCGAGGAACCAGGACCACCGCCCGCCCGAAGGCGAGGAGGCTGCCGCCTGCATCCGCGATGTCCTTCGCAGCGAAGCGGAAGCCATCCAGCGGATTGCGGACGCCGTCCATGGCGATTCCACCGGGGGCGAAGCCGCCCGCTGGCAGGGCGCCGTGGATCTCATCGCCTCCTGTCGGGGACACGTGGTCGTCAGCGGCATGGGAAAGTCCGGACTGATCGGAGCCAAGATCTCCGCGACCTTCAGCAGCGTCGGCATCCCCTCCAACGTCCTCCACCCGGCGGAAGCCGTTCATGGCGATCTGGGACGTATTCGTCGCGACGACGTGGTGATGCTGCTGTCGTACTCGGGAACCACCGAGGAAGTGGTCAATCTGGCCACGATCCTCAAGGCCGACGGTGTTCCCCGGCTGGGCATTTCCGGCCGACACGATTCCAAGCTGGCCGGACTCTGCGACGTCCACCTCGCCCTCGGCGAGTTGGAGGAGGCGGGCACGCTCAATCTGGCTCCGACCACCTCCACCACCGCAACGCTTGCCTGCGGCGATGCATTGGCCATGGCCGTCGCCCGGCGACGCAGACTGACCGAGGACGAGTTCCGTCGCCACCACCCCGGCGGCAAGCTCGGCAGTTCCCTCCGCAGCGTGGATGAAGTCATGCGACTCCGGGTCGGCGAGAACCTTCCGGTGGTGTCCCAGGCGCTGAGCGTGAAGGAGGCCCTGGATGAAGCATGGACGGATGGCGAGCATCGCCGGGCCGGCGCGATCATGCTGGTCGACGACCGGGGACGCCTCAGCGGCATCTTCACCGACGGCGACCTGCGTCGTCTCGTCATGGATGACCCTCGGGGCCTGGATCGACCCATCCGGGATGTGATGACGAAGCATCCCCGCAGCCTTCGCCTCGAGGATCGGACCCGTGATGCTCGACAGCTGATTGCAGAGCATCGGATCGACGAAATACCCGTCGTCGACGACGAGGGACGCCCCAGGGGGCTGATCGACGTCCAGGATCTGGTCACGCTGAAGATCGTCCAGGAGTGACCCACGCCCCATCGGGTCCCCCTTACAATGACAGCAACGCAGGAGGACCTGGGATGGATCCTGAAACCGCCGGCGGAATCCGGCTCCTCTGCCTCGACGTGGACGGCGTCATGACCGACGGCCGTATCGTGTACGACGAACACGGTGTCGAGAGCAAACGCTTTCACGTTCGTGACGGCCTGGCCATCAAGCTGTGGCGAGAAGCCGGACATGAAATCGCCATCATCTCCAGTCGGAGCAGCGAAGCGGTCACCCGCCGAGCCGCCGAACTGGGCATCGACCACGTCCACCAGGGCTGTCATGACAAATCCGCAGCCCTCGAAGCGGTCTGCCTCGCGACCGGCATCGAGCCCCGGCACGCCGCGGCAATGGGAGACGACCTTCCCGACCTGCCGGTGCTCCATGCGGTGGGTCTCCCCATCGCCGTGGCCGACGCCGCCGTGGAGGTGCGACACGCCGCCGCCACGGTGACCTCCGCTCCCGGCGGGCACGGCGCAGTCCGTGAAGCCGTTGAGCACATTCTCCAGGCCCAGGGACGCTGGGACGACCTGCTCCTCAGATGGCAGACCGCCCCACAGGAAGGCTGACCCGATGGAAGACCACGACAAACTGCGACGGATGCTCCTCGACGAAACCAACCAGAAGACGTCATCCGGCTGGACTCCCTGGAAAATGACCGCCGTCGGAATGGCGGGCGCCCTGGGTCTGCTCGTCATCGCGCTGGTACTCGATTCCACCCGAAGCCGCACCATCGTTGCTCCGGAGGAGGCCACCGAGGTCGTCGATCTGCTGGGCCCCAGTCGACTGGACCAGGACGAGACGGCGACCGGGGGCATCATGGACCCCAACATCGGTCTGGATCTTCCCGCCGGCGGCTGGGTCCAGATCGCCGACAGCAGCGGCAATCTCTCGCAGCAGTATCGCTGCGAGCACCTCGATCCCGATCCGCCCGAGTACCCGGCCCACTGGATCGACATGATCCGCCCCCAGGTCGAGCTCTACCTGAGCAATGATCGCCTCCTGACCATCACCGGTGACCGCGCGGTGGCCTACGCACCGAGCCGTGCACTGGAAACGGGTCGCATCAACGGGGACGTGCGCATCAAGTTGTACGAGCCGGTCGACGGCCGGATCGCGGACCCGACCCTCCATGCCCCTTCGCTCGAGATGAGAACCACCCGCGCCGAGTTCGACAACTTCCTCGGCAAGATCGTCTGTGACGACCGGATCGATCTGGTCACCGAAACCGAAACCATGGTGGGACACGATCTGGAGGTCCTGTTGAACAGCCGGGCGGACCGGATCGAGTACCTCTCGATGCAGCGACTCGACTACCTCCTGATTCAACCCGAAGACGAAGCGGTTGCCCTCCGCCCCGATCCGACCTGGCCCCCACGACGCCACCGACCCGATGCCCCGGCACCCCGCAGGATCCTGCCCGCGTCGATCGACGTCCAATCCCCGCCCGACACGTCCGATGCGATCTTCTACACGCTCACCCTCAACGAGAACATTCGAATCCTGCAGGGAGGCATCCGTGACGGAAAGGTGGTCACCGGAGACGATCTGCACGTCACCTTCTCGCTGGAATCCGACGCCTTCGAGGGGCAGGCCCGGCAGATCCACGACGAATCCATTCCCATGGCCCGGGCCATGCCCTGGCCGGTGCGGTTGACCTGGATGACATTGGCATCGACCGGCAACGCCCCAGTACCGGGCCCCGACGACATCCTCCTCACCTGCGACGGACCCGTGACGATGGTGCCGGTCGAAGACCTTCAGGATCGACTCGCTTCCCCCGACGAGACGCGGGCCGAACTCGTGGGCTCTCCGGTCTTCATTCTCGACTCGGCGGAACTGACCGAGATCACCTGCGGCCGGGTGCTCTACCACGCCCTGGACGATCGCTTTGACCTGCATGCCGACCAGCAGCAGGACGTGATCATCAAGGACAACCGCCTGCGTGCCCGTGGATCCCACATGTGGATCAGTCGGCAGCACGGCGAAGGCGGATTCACCGATGCCGGAATCGTGAGCATGCTCGCGAAGGCCCAGGATTCCCCCGAGACCGAACCATCGATCGCCCCCGCGGATCCCACGGCCGCCAACCAACCGATCTCCGTGGCGCAAGCTCAGCCGGCTGCCCCCGGATCCGAGCTGGACATCACGTGGACCGGCGGCGTGGACCTCGCCTTCGAACCGTCGGGCAGCAGCGACCAGCCGGTCCTGCAGCAGATCGTCTTCAACGGCGACGTCGACGTGCAGTCCGTCGATGGCGTGATCTCCTGCCAGCAACTGAAGATGCGTTTCGAGAAGAACGACGTCGGCAAGGCCGTGCCCGCGAGAATGACCGCCGTCCAGAAGGTCATGGCCAGGAACGACGACCAGACCATCTGGGCCGACGATCTGGACGTCACCTTCGCCCAGGCTCCGGAATCGGAATCCGCCGAGGCGGCGGATGACGTGGACGCGGAATCGCTCATCGGCTCCGACACCAGAGTCCAGGACGTGTTTGCCAATGGGGATGTCCAGGTGCTGCTCGCCGATGGAGCACGAGCGTTCGCCGACCGGCTGGTGGCGGATGCCGCCCAGGAGACCGTCGAACTCACGGGCGAGGATGTCGTCATCGCCCGTGACGACATGCTCATCGACCACGGACGATCGGTCACGCTTCGCCGCAAGGAAGGAACCGCGTACTGGGAAGGCCCGGGACAGGCCCGGCTCCTGACCAGCCCGCTCGACCTCCAGTCCGAAAGCCGGATCGAGCGACCGAAGATTGCACCCCGGCGACGTGGCGATCCTCCCAGCGTGACCATGCGTGCACGCTGGAACGAGTCGATGAACTACGACAGCAACTTCAACGAGGGGGCGGGCGAGATCAAGCTGACCGGCGACGTCTCGGTCATCGCCGAACCGAAACCCGGTGAGCGAAATCAGCTCGACGGTCGTACGCTCATCCTGCAGTTCACCAACGTGCCATCCGAACCGGGTACCGGTTCCACACGGCCGGACGCGGGGACACCGTTCGATTCGCAGGAATCGGGCCGCGTGCTCGAACAACTCATCGCCCGAGGCGACGCCCGACTCGAGCAGCGTGCGTGGGACACCCCGGAACGCACCGGTGAGCCGCGAATCTTCTACGTTGCCGCCAAGCACCTGACCTGGAACGATCTCAGCGAGCAGGCCGAAGTCGTCGGAGACGGGGAACTCGTCATCCGCGATCCCGACGGCGATGGTGATGAGGACGACCGGAAAGACCGGGGGCTCTTCAAGGGCCCCGGTACGTCGCGGTTCGTCTGGACCCGACGTCTCGACATGACCCGAGATGCGGACGGCGGATTCGATCTGTCCATGGAGGGCGCCGTGGAGGGGATCTACCGGGGATCGACCAAGCAGGACATCGCCTCGATCACCGCCGAACGCATCGAAGCACGCACCCGGCCGACGGGCGAACCCCGGACCCAACCGCAGCCGAACCCGAACGATGGCGTCCTTGATCTCGGCGGCGACATGGACATCGACCGATTGATGGCCCGGGGCCAGGTGTATATCGCCACCCCCCGACGCCGCGTCGACTGCGATCTCTTCGACTACGACGTCGGAACCGGTCTGGCCAAGGTCAACGCCGCCGACGGCCGAACCGTGTCGATCCTCACCGAAGGATCTCCCACCCCGGTGCGAGCCGGAAGCGTCCTCTGGAACATGGACCCGGCGATCGACACCATCACCATCACCGAAGCACGGGGTGGGGCGATAAATCCCTAACCGTTCCCCGGTCGATCACCTACAATGAACTCGTGCCGACCAGCATCGATCATCCCGCCCTTCCCAAGGTCCGCATGGCATTCCCCGATGCCAAGCTGCAGGCCACCGATTTTCGTGGGCAGGCATCGCTTATCGTCCAGCCCGAAGACGCCCACGATGTGCTCCGCTTCCTCAAGGAGCATCCCGAATGCGACTACGCCCTGCTCAGCGACGTGACCGCCGTCGACTACCTCGACTATCCGGTCCGGATGCCGGGACGCTTCGCCGTGGTGTGGATCCTTCGAAGCTTCTCGACGAACACCATGCTGGTCGTCAAGTCCTACCTCGACCCCGAGGGCGACACCTCGGGCAACGACCTCGATCCGGGACTTCGCATCGCATCCGTATGCGATCTGTGGCCGGGTGCCGAATGGCGCGAGCGCGAAGCATTCGACATGTTCGGGATCGAGTTCGTCGGGCACCCGGACCTGCGTCGAATCCTCACCTGGGGCGACTACCCCGCCTTTCCGCTTCGCAAGGACTACCCGCTGCGCGGACGCGGGGAACGTGAGAACCACGAAGTCGTGGATCGCGATTCCACCTGATCCGCTTCAGACTCCCCGGGTCGAGGGATGCCAGATCGCCTTGTGCATCTGCGGCTGGAGCAGCACGTGGAGTCCATCCTCCAGGATCCATTCCGCAACCGTCCGCATCGGCAACGCGACGCACCCCTGAATCTCGGACCCCGGCGCCTGCTCGTTGACCGGAGACACGAGAATCGTATCCACCCGCTTCACCAGTTCGTACCGATCGACGATCTCGCGCATCCACTCGTAGTCGGCCCGATCCGTGATCACGAACTTGACCTCGTCGCTGCGACGCAGTTCTGGGATGTTCTCCCAGCAGTTGCGTTCGGATTCACCGCTCCCGGGCGTCTTGAGATCGACGATCCTGATCACTCGTTCGTCGCAGGTGTCGATCGGACAGGATCCGGAGGTCTCGAGCAGAACCGTCCAACCCAGGTCACACAGCCGGCGCATGAGCTCATGAACCGGCTTCTGCAACAGCGGCTCCCCTCCCGTCAGTTCGACGAGACGACAGGGCCACTGCGAGATCCGATCGATGATCTCGTCGATCTCCATGCCTTCCCCCTCCTTGAAGGCATACTCGGTGTCGCAGTACCGGCACCGGAGATGGCATCCGCGGAGTCGAACGAAGACGCATGGTCGCCCCAGCCGGGAGGATTCCCCCTGGATCGAGAAGAACAGCTCGTTGATCAATAGCCGTGCCATGGTCCTGCAGCCTAACAGGACCCGGGACCCAGATCACGGCCATCCCCCCTTTCCTCCGGGACCAATCACAGGTATCCTGCCCGATCACGCATCCAGAGCGCGAGTGGCGGAATTGGCAGACGCGCCAGCTTGAGGTGCTGGTGGGAGTAAAATCCCGTGGAGGTTCGAGTCCTCTCTCGCGCATTGACCGGCCCTGCAGGGGTTCCCTGCGGGGCCGTTTCGTTAGCATGCAGGCATCGATGGCTACAAAACCGTCCAACAACGAACCCGTGATCGAGAACCGGAAAGCCCGGCACCTCTACACCATCACGGACACCCTCGAGTGCGGCATCAAGCTGCTGGGGACGGAGATCAAGTCGGTCCGCAGCGGCCAGGTCTCACTCGCCGAGGGATACGTGAAGGCGACCGAACAACCGCTTGCCCTGTCTCTGCATGGGGTGCACGTCGCGGAGTACCCCCCGGCGGGCCCCCATCGTCAGCACGATCCGATCCGGGTACGAATCCTGCTTGCGCACCGTCGTGAAATTCGCAAGTGGGCTGTCGCAGCCCGAAGCCGGGGCTGCACGATCGTCCCCTTGAAGATGTACTTCGTGGATGGACGTGCGAAACTGCTCATCGGACTCGGAACGGGCAAGAAGGCGAAGGACAAGCGACAGGATCTCAAGGCCAAGGAAGCGAAGCGTGAGATCGAGCGCGCACTCAAGAAGCGCTGATCAGGCCGCCGAGGACACCATCGCGCCCCCCCGGGCCCGGACGAACACCCGATTGGCACCATCGCATGCGGCCTTGGCCGCATACATCGCCTCGTCGGCGTGACGGACCAGATCCTCCGCGGATCCGGGATTGGACAGATCCCGGTGTCCCACGCCGATGGACAACCCCACCGTGACGGCATGCAGATCCAGTCCGGCGATCCGATCCATGAACGCGTTCGAAATGCGGTCGGCCACGTGCATCGCGGCATCCAGGTCGGTGTGCGGCATCAGGATGCAGAATTCATCGCCACCGTAGCGGGCCGCAACGTCGATCTCACGGCAGTTCCGCTCGATCACCTCGCCCACGACCCGCAGGAGATCGTCTCCACGCTGATGACCGAGACGATCGTTGAGCTGCTTGAAGCCGTCGAGGTCGATCATGATGAACGCCATCGAAAGGTCATGACGCTCGGCCTCGGCCCACCGCCCTTCGAGCATGAGATTCAACCACCGGCGGTTGCTCAGACCGGTCAATTCATCGGTCCGTGCGGTGACCTCCAGCTGCCGGATGGTCTTTTCGAGTTTGCGGTTGAGGATGGCGAGATCCGCCATGGATCGCCCGAGATCCTCCTGGAGACCTTCGTTCTCGTCACGGAGTTGCCGATGCACGAACGCCTTTTCCACCGCCAGCGGAACGGCGACCGTTTCGTGCCCGGTCAGGAGAATGAACTCCGCGGCTCCCCCCCGGATGGCATCCACGGCCATGGAGGCATCGGCTTCCACTCCGGTCATGATCACGGGGGTGTCCGGCGACGTACCCTGCATGAACACGAGCACATCGAGACCGCAGGCGTCGGGCAGCACCGAAGCGGTGATCACCACATCGAACCGATCCATCGGGAGTTCATGCATCGCCTGCAGCGAGTCCACCACGAGGCAGACCGACGAGGACGTACGGTGGACGACGTCGACGAGAGAATCCCTGATCCGGTCGGCAGTGACCCGATCCGGTTCGATCAACAGCACCCGCAGGCCGGACGCGGTCGGTCTCGTTGGAATCTTTGCTTCCATCGCTGAACAGAACTCCCCGTTGGATCCCGAAGCAGGATCCGCCCCTTCAACGTCGAAAGATCACCCGCTTCATTCAAGCGGGATCGCCAACCGCGTCGGGGATGGGGCAACGGCCCGGCCTTCGAGACCGCAGAGGCCGCACAGATGGAACTTCACGCATTCCAGAGGACCCGGATGGCTTCCAGGGCCTCCTCCGAGTCCAGGGTGGCAAATCCGTCCCGCACCACGAACAGCGGCAGCCCACGGGCTTCCGGGCGGCGGCCCTCGATGCAGTCCATGGCGATGCCCACGAACTGGTCCATGGGAATCTCCGCGCCCTCAGGCAGTTCGATGTCTCCCAGCACACTACGGAGCATCGGTGTGTCGATGCAGCCTGCGGCGAGGGAATACGCCTCGATGCCCGCCTCCGCGGCCTGTGATTCGACGTGCACGGAACGGGTCAAGCCCTCGATGGCCGACTTGCTGATGCCGTAGGCCCCGGCACCCGGAAACGGATCGATCGAGGCGAGGGAGGACATGTTGAGCACCACTCCGCGTGGCGCATCGGCCAGCGCGGACCAGGCTTCTCGAACGAGGATCGCGGGTGCGATCGTATTGATCGCCAGGGTCCGCTGCAGGGATCCCAGCGACATCTCATGCAGCGGAGCGATGTCGAAGATGCCCGCGATGTTCAGCAGCACGTCGAGACGGCCGAACTCCCCGATCACCTCGGGAACCACGCGGGCCGTTTCCTCCGGATCATGCAAATCGACGCACCGTCTCATCACCCGGCACGAATCGCCGAGTTCTCGGGCCAGGGCATCGAGTTCCTCGGTGCGCCGGGCGGCCACCGCGAGATCGAAGCCCCGCTCCGCAAGGCCGAGCGCGCAGGCCCGGCCGACTCCCGACGAGGCTCCGGTGACGAGGGCGACTGGTCGTGACACGGTTCGACTCCTGAACAGGATCAGCCGATGATCCTGGCGATGTCATTGTAGAACGTCACCACGAAGGCCGTCGCGATGAGGAGCAGTCCGACCAGGGCCGCTCCATTCTGGAATCCGACCGAAGGCGGCCGACCCTTGAACGCCTCGTAGACGAGGTAGAGGAAGAGTCCGCCGTCGACGATGGGAAGCGGCAGGAAGTTGATCACCGCCAGGTTGACACTGATCAATCCAAGGAAGAACAGGAGATAGCTGAATCCCCGGTCCGCGACCTTCGATCCGATGTGGACGATCCCCACCGGCCCCTGCAGGTGCTCGACCTTGACCGTTCCTCGGAACAGCCGATCGATCGTCAGATAGGTCAGGACGGCGAAGGACGCCGTCTCCTGAATGCCCATGGAGACGGCTTGCAGGGGGTCCCCGTTGGCATGGCGCAGGACGAACAGGGGCTCGAAGACGAAATACGGCAGGGATGGCTGCCAGGCCAACGCCCTGACCTCATCCGTCCAGACCGCGTCGACCGGGATACGGACGGTCCTGCGATCGACGTTGGTGGTCGGCAGCAGTACGGTGACCTCGAGTTCCCCCGCTCCGTCGCGGCCGTGCACTGCACGCCAGATCCCTCGCCAGTCGTCGACCGGAAGTCCATTGATCGATTCGATCCGTGATCCTCCCAGCAGTCCCAGCGACGCCACCGGCGTCTTGACCGCAGAAGGCGATGAATCCTCCCGGCCTTCCGATTGGACCACCTCCATCGGTTGGGAGAATCGAGGCTCGTCCCAGGCGTAGGTCGGTGTCACCCCCATCAGGGGTCTGGGATCGAAGATGCCCGACTCCTCGATCCGCGCCGTCACCGAGACCGGTTCGCCGTCGCGGAGGATCGTCATGTCGACCGCACCCGCACCGTGCTCGACGATGAACTCGCGGAACGTCCGCATTCGGGGAGCCTGATGGTTGCCGATGCGCAGCACGATGTCGCCCGGCTGCAGGATGCCCTGATTGGGACTTCCCGCCGTCACGGAACTCAACCGGACCATGGGGACGAGTCCGAGCAATCCTTCCTCGTACCCGACGATCGACGTACTCGTCGCATCGGTATAGCGAAGCTGCTGCCACTGAGGGACGGGGTCCAGGGAAGCGACGACTGTCCGATCCGCCCCGCGTCCGGTCTCGTCCGCCGCCACCCAGGTGGTCTCGAGTGCGTCGCCGCCACGACCGTCGCTCAGGGCGGCGTAGGAGTCGTAGTTCCAGACCGGTTCGCCGTCGACCGCCGTCAAGGTCATGCCGGGCTCGACTCCCTGCATCGCAAGGCCCGCACGATCCAGCACCGAATCGACGATGGGCATCTCGTCGACCACCAGCAGGCGGGTCGAAGATGCCGGCATCACGCCGATCCCCATCAGCCTCGAGGTGGGATCGACCCGGGGTCGCACGGTGAACTGCAGCGGCTCGGACCGACCCTCGCGTTCGACCCGTACGGTCATGTCCACATCGGGACGTCCCATGGCCGTTTCGATCTGGATGTCGCCGAAGGTCTCGATTCCATGACCGTCGATGTCGACGACCCGATCTCCGGATCGCAGTCCGACCGACCCGTCGGAGGCCGCGGCGGTTGCGGCCGGCGATCCCGGAACCACCTGTCCGATGATCGGCGACTCGAAGCGGACCCCGATCGTGAAGGCGATCACGAAAAGCAGACCGGCGAACAGGAGGTTCATCACCACACCGGCGCTGATGACCACCATGCGATGTCGAATCGGACGGACGTTGAAGCTTCGCCGGTTGTCGCTGGTCGCAGCGGGCTTCACATCGTCCTGCCCCAGCATCCGCACGAAGCCCCCCAGCGGCAGCCACCGCAGCGAGTACTCCGTCTCGCCGAGTCCGGCGTCGCGGAGTTCGTCGTCGGAGAGTTCGCCGGGCAGCTGACCGGTTCGTCGACGCACCGCCTCGTAGGTGGAACCGAGGCGGAACCCGATCCCCTTCCTCCAGGAGCAGATGGGAGGCCCGAATCCGATCGAGAAGCCCTCGGTGCGGACCCCGGCCCATTTCGCGGCGAGGAAGTGACCGAGTTCGTGCACGAAGATGAGCACGCCGAACCCGACCATGATCAGCAAGATGTTGAAGCCTGACGTCAGCAGTTCCATGGCCTGTCCACTCTCGTTCGGTCAGCGATCGATCGACGAAACGGTCCTACGGTCCATCGTATCCAGTACGTCGCGGACAAAGGCGCGGGTTGCGGCATCATCTTCCAGCCCCCCCTCGAGCCGATCGGCGTCCCGGGCTGGAATCTCGCGAAGCCCCCGCTCCACCAGGTCGAAGATGCCGCCGAAATCGATCCGCTGCTCCAGGAAGGCCTGGACCGCGACCTCGTTGGCGGCATTGAAGATGGCACCAGACGTCCCCCCCGTCCGGACCACGTCCATCGCCATGCGGACGGATGGGAAGGTCCGGTCGTCCAGCGATTCGAACTCAAGATTCCGCATCGAGGCCCAGTCCAGGTTCGGGCCGCAGCCTTCGACCCGATCGGGCCAGGTGAGGGCGTACTGGATCGGTGTCTTCATGTCGGGCGGACCGCACTGGGCCAGCACCGATCCATCCACGTACTCGACGAAGCTGTGCACGATCGACTGGGGATGCACGATCACCTCGATCTGCTCCGCCGGCAGGCCGAAGAGCCAGTGGGCCTCGATCACCTCGAGTCCCTTGTTCATCATCGAGGCCGAATCGATCGTGATCTTGCGGCCCATCGTCCAGGTCGGATGTGCCAACGCCTCCTCGACACCCGCCGAGCGGATCCGGGCGGCGTCCCAGGTGCGGAACGGACCGCCGGACGCGGTGATCACGAGCCGTCGAATCTCCTCGCGGGACCGGCTGCTTCGCAGACACTGGGCGATGGCGGAGTGTTCCGAATCGACCGGAAGCAGTTGGACGCCATGCTCCTCGAGCAGCGGCATGACCAGGGCACCACCGGCCACCAGGGTCTCCTTGTTGGCCAAGGCGACATCGCATCCGAGCGTGATCGCGGTCAGCACGGCCTCGAGGCCTGCGGCACCGACGATCGCCGCCACCAGCAGATCACCGGGACGGGCAACCGCTTCGACCAGCTGCACGGCGGCGTTCGCACCGGTATACACGGTGCGGTCCCCCACGGCTTCGGCCGCCTGCTCGTCGCAGATCGCCACGTGCTCGACGCCGAATTCGACCGCCTGCGCACGCAGCACGTCCGCCTGACGGGCGACGGCGAGACCGACGACTTCGAAGCGGGTGTGGTCACGATTCAGATGACGAATCACCTCGAGCGAACTGATCCCGATCGAGCCGGTGGAACCGAGCAGGATGACCCGGCGAGGTTCGCTCACGCACCCTGCTCCTTGGCGGCGTCGACTTCGGACTTGGAGACGCCGCGACGACTGGCTCCGTAGAGCGTCCGTCGCTTGGGCTTCGGGGGCTCCGAGGGCTCCGAGGGCTCGGGGGTCGGCGACGGAGCGGATTCGACGGCGGCCACGTCGGCGGCCTCGTCGCCATCACCTGCGTTCGCCTCGCCGGACGACTTGCGGCCGCGGCCGCGGCCGCGGGACCCGCGGCGGGTTCGCTTGCGTTCCGGCTTGTCCTCCGAGTCGGCCTCCGACGACGAATCTCCGGAGTCCTCCGTACCGTCGACGGCGGCCTCACCTTCGCCCTGGGAACTCTTCCGTCGACGAGACCGTCGACGACGCTTCTTGCGGGGAGCGTCCTCCGAGGACTCCTCGTCCTCCGTGGACGCGGCCTCCGTCTCCTTGGACTCGCCGTCGCCCCGGGATCCCCGACGACGCCGACGCCTCCGACGGCGTTTGGTCGGCTGCTCCTCGGCGTCACCATCCTGATCCGACTTGTCATCCGAGGCCTCGGTGGGCGGGTCGGCCGGCGGGACGAACCATCCCGCGATGACGGTGGCCTGTTCCGGCGTCACCATCGACATGTGGTTCTTGATCACCCAGTCGCCGACGACGTCTTCTTCGCATTCCGCGATTCGGCTGAGGATCTCCTTCGAGTCCGTCTCGATCTTCTTCGCCAGCACGTACAGTCGCGCGGGAGCATCGATCGGCGGCTCGACTTCGGGCTTCGATTCGGCCTTGCGACCCCGACCCCGGCGACCACGGGAACGACGTCGCCGCTTGCGACGAGCCCCCTCGCCGGCCTCCTCCTCCTCTCCGAAGTCGACGACCTCCAGGTCCTCGGCGTCCGCCTCCTCGTCGAGTTCCTCGAGCTCCTTCATCAACTCGCCGGACAATGCGATCGCCGCCGCATCGGCGGGCGGCGCGGTGCGCCGGCGACGCCGGCGACGGCGTGATCCGGTACCGGATTCCGTGGATTCTTCGCCCTCGGGCTGCCCTTCCTCCGCGGCCAGTTCCTCGATGGTGGGCACCGCGGGCTTGACCAGCTTGTCGAGTTCGAGATCGGTGTTCGTCGAGTCGTAGGCGTAGAAACTGACGCGATCCGCCGCGATGGTCTCGCTGACGCGGACGTCGACCTGCTTTTCCATCTGCTCTTCGAGGATGGTCAGATGTCGGCGTCGGGTCGACAGCAGCACCGAGGCCACCTTCGAGGAGACGACCACTTCGACACGGGCAACGTCGCGGTGCTGAAGGAGGTACCCGACCTGACGGACCACATCCGTCGCCACCGAGTCCGGAGCCTGGATCTCTCCCTGCCCCTCGCAACCGGGACAACCGATGAAGTGGCTCATCCGCATGCTCGGACGCATTCGCTGGCGGGTCATTTCGAGAATCCCGAACTCGCTGATCTTCAGCGTCGTGGTCCGGGCCCGATCCCGCTCCAGGTTGTGGGTGAATCGCTCCTCGACCTTCCGCCGGTGCCGCTGGTGTCGCATGTCGATGAGGTCGTTGATGACCAGACCACCGAGGTCACGCAGTCGCAGCTGCCGGCAGATCTCGTCGGCCGCCTCCATGTTGGTGTTGAAGGCGTTGGTCTCGCTGTCCTTCGCGGATCGGCTGCGTCCGGAGTTGACGTCGATCGCCACCAGGGCCTCGGTCTGGTCGATCACCAGGCGACCACCGGACGGCAGGTGCACCTCGCGCTGGTGGATGACGTCGATCTGCCGTTCGATGTTGAAGGCGTGGAAGATCGGCAGGCCGCGGCGATAGCGGATCACCTGCGGGGCCGAACGCGGAGCGATGACCCGAAGGAATGCATTGCAGCGCTCGAGCGCGGAATCCGAGTCGACCACCACCGCCTTGATCGAGGGCCGCAGGACGTCGCGGATGGTCCGGATCAGAAGATCGGACTCGGTGTACAGTTCGCACGGAGCGCCCACCTTCTCGTTGCGCTTCTCCATGACCTTCCAGAGTCGGGTGAGATAGGCCACATCCCGCTTGAGCTCGAGCTTGGTACGCCCCATTCCGGCCGTCCGCAGGATGAACCCGAAGTTGTCGGGCAGATCGAGCTTGTCCAGCACATCCCGCATGGAACGCCGCTGATCGTCGTCCTCGACCTTTCGGGTGACGCCGACGCGGTCCATGTTGGGCATCATGACCATCATCCGCCCGGGGATGGACAGGTAGCTGGTCAGCGTGGGCCCCTTGGTGCCGATGCCCTCCTTGAGGACCTGCACGATGATCTCCTGCCCCCGCTGCAGGCAGTTCTGCATCAACGGACGATCACGACGGGCGGTCTTTCGTCCGACCTTCTCCGTCTTGCCCCCACCCGGGAAATACATCGGGTGCAGATCGGAGATGTGGAGGAATCCCCGCTGGGCGTGACCGAAATCGACGAACGCCGCCTGAATCGCGGATTCGACGTTGGTCACGCGTCCCTTGTAGATGTTGCCGACGCTGGTGGCCGACGAGACACGTTCAGCGTAGAGCTCTTCGAGGTGCCCGTCCTGCAGGATGGCGATCCGACATTCCTCCCCGGGAACGTCGTTCACCACCATCAATTCGTCCGGCTGTTCTGCTTTCTTCTTGGTTGCCACGTCGTGGTCCTTCCTGGATTGGACCGACGACCCAGTCCGCGTGGAAGGCCAGACCTTGCAGTTGGGGTTCCCCCGCCCGATGGCGTGCTGGACCCGGAGCTGCACCGGTTGCCGTCACTCCGATTGGAGTGGACCGCGCTTCGATGAGCATCTCGAGATGTCCCTGCTTGGTGGTTGCCTGCGTCACGTCGTGGTTCGTCGGTTCGCCGGTCGAACTGGGGAGCTGCGAAGCTTCCAACCCGTCTTCCGGCATCGTGTGGTTAATGCTGCCTGGCTTGCCGGCCAGCGGCCGGGGCTCAGTCGCCGCTCAGTTCAGGCAGCACGGTCAGTAGTTCGTCCTGGAGACATTTCAGCGTCCTGCGCTCCGAATCAAATGAGCCGACCCTCCTGGCCAGCCGTTCGCACTGTTTCACGTCGACCCGTCTGATGACCTGCTTGACGCGGGGCACCTGGGCGGGGACGAGGGAAAGGGTCCTGAGACCCAGTCCAATCAAGAGCATAGTGTAGGTGATATCACCGGCGATTTCACCACAAAGGCTGGTCTCGATGTTTCGTCGCTTTCCGGCCCTCAAAATGGCCTTTACCAGCCTCAGGACCCCGGGATTGGTGGCCGTGTAGAGGCTGGCGACACGCTGGTTCGAGCGGTCGACGGCGACCGTGTACTGAATGAGGTCGTTGGTCCCGATCGAGAAGAAATCGACGTCCCGGGCGAAGCTGGAGGCCATGAGGGCCGCACTGGGCACCTCCATCATCATGCCCACGGGCACCTTCGACCCGATGGGGACACCCTCCTCCTCCAACTCCTCGCGTGCATCCTCCAGGACCAGCTTGGCCTGCTTGAGCTCGGTCATGGTGGTGATGAGGGGGAACATGATCTTCAGCGGACCATGCACCGAGGCCCTGAGGATCGCACGGAGCTGCCGCTTGAACTGCGGGAGATGCTGCAGGCTGTAGCGGATGCTCCGCAATCCGAGGAACGGATTCCGCTCGGGCTCCATCGCCTGCTGCTGGGTGAACTTGTCCGCACCGAGGTCCAGCGTCCGAACGGTCAAGGGACGACCGTCGAGCAGCTTGATGCAGTGGGCGTACTGCTCGTAGAGCTCGTCCTCGGTCGGATCGCTGCGATTGGTGAGATAGAGAAACTCCGTCCGGTACAGTCCCACGCCCTCGCCTCCGAACCGGATGACCGATTCGATCTCGCGGGGAAACTCGATGTTGCAGAGCAACTGGATGTGCGTGCCGTCGAGCGTGACCGACTCGAGATCCGATGCGGCGACGATGCTGGAAAGCGTCTCCTCCTGCCGACGGACCCGACGACGGTACTGCTCGACGGTGTCGGCATCGGGCTGCACGACGACCGTCCCGGTGTTTCCGTCGAGGATGATCGTGTCGCCTTCGTCGACGTGTTCCGTGAGGAACTGGCACCCGACGACCACCGGCATGCCCAACGCGGCCGCGACGATCGAGGTGTGATCGGTGCGACCGCCGAAATCGGACGCCAGACCCACCACCTGGGATTCGTGCAACGATGCGGCCTGCATCGGCGTCATCTCGTGGGTGACGATCACCACCGGCTCGGCCACCTGCTCCAGCCGATCCTGGGATCCCCCCAGGAGATGGTCGATGACCCGTCGTTCCAGATCCAGCACGTCACGGGCCTTGTCCTTGAAGACGTTGGAGCCCATGGCTCGGAATCGATCGGCCAGATTGCTGAAGGCTTCCGACACCGCGTAGGTCGCAGCGACCCGCTCGGAGGAGATTCGATCACGGACGGGATCGAGCAACGCCGGATCGCCCAGCAGTCCGAGATGAAACTCGAAGATCTTCGCGGGCTCCGGCCCCAGGTCGGCCGCCGCTCGATCCCGATCCGCCTCGAGCGACGCGCGGGCATCTGCGATCGCCCGCTCCAGCATCTGCTGCTCGGCAGGCACCGCCTGCTCCGCCACCACATGGTGGGGAATGCGCTCCCGGAACTGCTCCAGCAGGAATGCCTTTGCAATCACGACCCCGGGGGAAACAGCAATGCCTTGGAAAGTCTTCATGGCGAGGTGTGGAATGCCGCACTCGGAACCGAGTCGGATCCAGATCGGCCATTATAGGGGGTACCGAAACGGCCTTCCACGCCCTTGGAATGCGGGTGATCAGCCCGACCGGGGCGTCGGCACCACGCCATCGGGCACCGGATCCAATCCCGAATCCGGACTCCGCTCGGGCCGTGGAGTGCCGTTCCACAGGAACCACGCGCCCCGCTTGAGGTCATCGAGGATCAGGATCAGGCACGGAAGCAGCAGCAGAATCAGGAAGGTCGCGCTGATGAGGCCGAAGGCGATGGCGATGGCCATCGGAATCAGGAAGCGGGCCTGGAAGGACTGCTCCAGCATCAGCGGAGTCAGCCCCAGCACCGTGGTCACCGTGGTGAGCAGGATCGGCCGGAGTCGGCGGCGGCCCGCGTCGACGCGGGCGT
>MDTG01298056.1_pt1 | contig 18376 bp, 21 predicted proteins | sample 811421 | NCBI WGS metagenome assembly MDTG01 (sample SAMN05326645, study PRJNA326480) | marine metagenome | isolation source: seawater | place: Pacific Ocean: South East | collected 2011 | reverse complement strand
GTTTTAGTATCTGAAAAAAAAGCAAAAGAGCTTGGAATGCAGAGAGCAATTAAAGTCAGAGCATCTGCTCTAGCTAGTGATCCTTACACAGATAGAGATTTAGTTATGCCTGATGTCAATTCTTGCACAAGAATCGCAGTTAAAGATGCCTATGAACAAGCTGGGCTTGGAGCTGAAGATTTAAACCTTATTGAATTGCATGATTGTTTTGCAACAGCCGAAATGCTGCATTACGAAAATCTAGGTTTGTGCAAAGATGGAGAGGCCGGAATGATGATTGATGAAGGACACGTTGAGTTAGGGGGCAAAATCCCAGTTAATGTGTCTGGTGGTCTTCTGTCTAAAGGTCATCCTTTAGGTGCTACTGGCATTGCTAACATATATGAGGTTTGTTCTCATCTAAGAGGAGAAGCTGGCAAAAGGCAGGTTGAAGGAGCAAAGATTGGGATGACTCATGTCATTGGACTCGGAACAGCATGTGCTATTCACATTCTTGAAAAACCTTAGAAAGTGTCTTTTGTAGGCGTAACTGGAGATACACACAACAACTTAAAGAATATCTCTAAAATTTGTAAAATTTTTAATGATATTAATCCTCTTTTTGTCATACATACGGGGGATATTACCTTACCTAAATCATTGAAAGCTTTTTCAGAATTAAACATGCCTTTAATAGGTGTATTTGGAAATAATGATCAACAAGAAAAGAAAAGCTTGATTGAAGAATCAAATAAATTTGATTGTAATCTATACGATGAACCGCATTTTTTAAAAGTAAAAGATAAAAAGATTTATATTCTTCATCATCCAGAAATGATTGATGAAAATATTTTATCTTCTTCGGACTTTATTCTGCATGGACACACTCACAGATATAGATCTGAGAGAATCAACTCAGCTCTGGTTTTTAATCCAGGAGAATGTGCTGGATTAATGAAAGGAAAAAATCAAATTGGAATAATTGACCTAACCAATAGCAAATCTAAGATTATTAACTTTTGAAATATATTTTTTTTTAAAAAATAATATATAAAACTTAAAAATTCTAAGATAAATATATTTACAATCAATGGACGAAATAATCTATTTATTCCATTGGATTCTAATATTGAAGATTCTAGAAAAAAAATAGAAATTATTGGAGCCATTTCTCCACTTCCAGGACTGATAAACCATATAGAACCAAAAAAACCAATAATAATTGGTACAAAAAAATAACATATAAATTTATTTTTCACGAGTTTACAAAAGAGATAACTAATCAATAAAATTAATAAATAATATGTAATCCAGAAGAACATTAATCGAACTCTTTTAATAGATCTTTAGTTAATTCCTTATTTTTTAAAATATCGAAAATTTTTCCCTCATTTTTGATCATAATTGAGTTGAAAAGTATTTTCTTTTGTTTGTCTTTATAAATGTAAGAAGGAGGTACATTAAGTTTACTTGCAACTTTCTCTCTCCATAAAAAAAGATTCTTCTCCTTTTTACTGTTTTTTTTCATTTTATTTAACCTGGAAATATATAATTCCTTATTTCCTAAATCAGCTTCTTTTTTTGATATCTCAAAAGCTTTTTTAACAACTTTTAATTTTTTTAATACCTTTAATTGTTTTTTATATATTTGAATTAGATATTTGACATCGTTTGCTGCATATTCTAACTGTTCGTCTGAAAAAGGCCTCTTCAACCAGTTAGAGTTTGTTTCAGTCTTAGAAAGTCTCAGAGAGCAATAAAACTCTACAATAGAAGCATAACTTTTTATTTCATTGTTACTTATTAATTTATCAGCAATTTGAATATCGAAAACGTTAGAGATTTTTATATTCAGTGAAGTAAATAAAACAGTTGTATCACTTCTGACTGAGTGAAAGATGCATAGTCTATTTTCTTTTTCTAGAATTTCTTTTAAATAATCTAAATTTTTACATCTTTGACAATCTATTAGAATAATTTTATTGCTAGTAGATATTTGAATAAGAGACAGATTTGGAAAATAGGTATTTCTCCAATCAAATTCTGTATCGATACCAATTATATTTTCATTTTCTAAACTATCTAATACGAATTCTTTGTCTGAATCTGACTCAATTAAATATACTTCTACTTTATTAAAATTAAATAAAAATTTATTTAAAAAGCTCATGAAATTATATTTATGTTAATCGCTAATATAATCCTTCAGCTCATTTGGTGGAGAAGGTAATGATGGGAATACTTCAAAAATATTTATTTTTGGAAAATTTAAAATTTTAAAGATGGTTAAAAAAATAAATCTAATATAATTTTTAAAAGAATAGTGATCTAAATACCATATTTCTAGTTCTGCCTTATAAGGAGCTATGAAGCTATCATAAAATTCTCTTCCATTTTTAAATTGATGAATAATTTTATCTTCGTCACGAAAAATAATTGAAGCTACTCCACTTAGACCTGGAGTGACTGATAGCACTTTATTTAAATTAATTTCGGGGATACCCTCTAGATCTCTTTCAACATGGGGCCTTGGGCCTATGAAGCTCATTTCTCCTTTTATAACATTTAATACTTGTGGTAATTCATTAATTTTGGTTTTTCTAAGAATTTTCCCTAAAGGCAAAATTCTTGGATCATTCTTTTCAGTTATACTTCCTGCTCCAATATTTGGACTGTTTTCAAGCATAGTTACAAATTTATAAACCATAAACTTTTTTTTATTAAGACCTAATCTTTCTTGAAAGAAAAAAATCTTTCTTTCTCCAGTAAATCTAAGTAATAAAATTATTACTAAAAAAAGAGGAGAAAAAACAATTATCAATATAAAAGAAAAGATGATGTCAAAAATACGTATCATAATTTACATTCTTTCATCTAGAAACTTATCTTTTTCTTCATGTTCAAAGTCTTGAATAACAGAATAAAATAATTTGAGAATATCTTTTTTCGTCCACTTTTTGTTATGCTTCAACTCTAAAATTTTTTTGTAAAAATATTCTAAATTTTCGGTATTTGATATATCTTTATTTTTAATGATTCCTATTTTTTTAAACCTGTTCAAGTCTAAAACCTCTTTTGAGGTATAAAATTCTTCATAGGCTTTTTCACCAGTAGTATCGCTTTCGAAAAAATAACAAGGCCATTCATTATTAAGCAAGACATCACTAATTTTTTTTCTTGCCTCCTCTTCGCTAGAACATATTAGAGGAACGTATCCTTTTAATTCTAAATATTTTTTTCCAAGGTCAGAAAATTTTTTTAAGTCTAAATCTTCATTTAATTTTGGAAAAAAAATATCTCTGTTTTCCCCAAAAAGACATGAAAAAAGGCATAATTCTCCCGATTCTTGAGCAGAAATAAAATACCTTTTAATATCTTTAGGAGCAGAAAAGGGTTGTTGTTTCAAAAACCTCTGATTAAATCCATGAAGCAAAGACCCATCTGAAAATGCAACATTGGCAAATCTAGCCATAGAAATTTGCAAACTATTACTCTCTTTCATGAGAAAAAACTCCATTATTCTTTTACTAGCTCCCATCATATTTACTGGATTCGCAGCTTTATCTGTGGATACGCAAAAATATTTTTTTACGCCAATTTTTTTGAAAATTTCTAGAGTTTTTACTGTATTAATAATATTTACTGATATTAATCTCATTAAAGTGTATGGATCTTTTTCACTTCTAACATGCTTTAATGCCGATAGATTTAAAACATAGTCGTAGGGTCCTTCTTCTTTAACCATTGACTCAAATTCAATTTCCCCACAATCAATTGCAAAAGTTTTAAATTCTCCATCTATATAACCAATAGAACTTCTGAGATCTCTTACTAGCTCTACAAGATTATTTTCTGATATATCAACAGCGTGGAGTTTATTTGGATTTCGTTTAAAAATTTCTTTTGTAACGGCTTGGCCTATTGTGCCTGCAGCTCCCAGAACTAAAAAATTTGAATTTTTAATAATTTTTTTTATTTTATTTTCTAAAAACTCTAAATCATTTTCAAAAATTGATGTGTCTCGATTTAACAACTCTAAAGTGAAATTATTAAAGCTCATGACAATATGTTGATCAAAGAACTTGAAACTTCATCAACTTTTTTAAGCTCCATTGTTGGATACAAAGGTAAAGTTAATTCGCGCGAACAAATTTGAGCTGAAATTGGATATTCTCTTTGATTAAAAAGTTTCTTATAAGCCGTAAATCCCCAGAAAGGCGGATAATGAATACTTGACTGAATACCCCTGCTCTTTAATTCGTTCATTATTTCTTCTCTATTAGAGCCTTGTGGAAGAAGGATAGGCAAAATATGAAAAGCTGACTCTGAATTTTTCGGCTGATTAGTAAAAGGTATTTTAATTTCTGTATTCGAAAAATTTTCTATATATTTTTTTGTCAATAATTTTCTTTTCGAATTTCCTTTTTTTAATTTTTTTAGCTGCACTATGCCAATAGCTGATCTAATCTCATCTATCCTATAATTTAATCCTATTTTTGCAACGTCATAAGAATTTGTTCTGCCTTTGTGTCTATCAAACGTTAAGGAGGTCATACCATGTGATCTTAAAAACTTTGCTTTTTCAATAAGTTTCGGATCTTTTGAAGAAACCATTCCCCCCTCTCCAACTGATAAATTTTTATTACTAAAAAAAGAGAAAGAACCAAAGTCTCCAAATGTTCCGCAACATTGATTATTTATTGTAGCTCCCGGAGCATGCGCAACATCTTCAAGTAAAAATATATTATTCTTTTCACAAAACTTAGTTATTTCTTCAATCTCTGAACATGGATATCCTGCGAAATGCACTACAATTATTGCTTTTGTATTTTTTGTAATTTTTTTCTTAATTGAATCTAAAGAGACATTCCAGTTATCTAAGGAGGCAGAGTCTGCAAGAACTGGTTTTCCTCCAGATAGATAAACTGTATTAGCATCTGACACGAAAGTAAGAGCAGGAATTATAACTTCGTCATTTTTTTTTAAATTTAATGCCATTAAAGCGATATGCATTGATGCAGTGCCGCTTGATACTGCTATGCAATTTATTTCATTTCCAAGAAATTTACTGAAATTTTTTTCAAATTGGACTGTTTTTTCACCCATAGTAAGCCAACCACTAGAAATAACTTCCAAAGCAGCCTTTTCTTCTTCGAGATCATAATTTAGTTTAAAAAGTTGAGTTTTCCAGCTCATTGATTTCTATATTTTTAGGATTTTCTAAAGTGTATATTAACATTGTTCTCTCGTTTCTTTTTTCAAGTCCTGTCTTTTTAAAAAAATTGCTTTCATAAAAATCGATAACTTTTTTATTGTTTTCTTTATCAGTAGTCAAAAAAATATCGTTAGCCCCCATTTGCCATGAATTATCGATAAATTTTTGAAGTAAAATACTTCCTAAGCCCTTTTTAAAGCTTCCCACTGCGATTGAGGATAATTCGACCGAATTTTTCTTTGAAACTCTGCCATATTTAGATACTCTTAAAAAATTAAACGTTATATTTAAAATCAGATAAGGTTTTTTAACCAGCCCTTTCATCAGTGGTAGTAAAAAATTAAACCAGTTTTTTTTCAATTCTTTATAAAACAGATCTGGATTTTTAAATCCAACTGCAAATCCATTTATTTCTCCCTTTTTATCTGAGGAGACGATGGCAATGCTTTCAGGAAATTTTAAGATTTGGCGATAATAAGCCTTTAAAAAGTCTTTTCCCATAAGTTCTAAGAAAAATCCTCTAAAAGCTTTTTGATGAAGTTTCGCTACACACTCTAAGTCGGAGGAAGTCATTGGTTTAATAGATTTATTCATTTAATGATTCAGAAATAAAATTTTTTTTACTAGTGTTTAAAAAGATAATCTTAATTTTAAATATGTTATCCCACTCAAATGAATAACTAACTCGGAAAAAAAAGTTTAATGCTTTATTTGTATTTTGTTAAATTATTTGTAAATTTTTATTCAACAACTTCCTTGATAAATTTTAATAACTTCTTATTTTGATTTTTAGAACTAAATTCTTTTGCTAGTTCGTATGAGCAGATCTTTAATTTTTCCAAAGCCTTTAAATTATAAGAAATCTTTAAAATTGCATCTTTTAAAGAATCATGTTCTCCAGCTTGGTATTCTATTCCAGCATTACCATCAATAATTTTTTTTAAAACTTCTCCCTTTAAAGAACACACTATAGCCAGCCCTGCAGAAGTATAGTCGTAAAATTTATCGGGCATTTGAACATTTGATGAGGGTGAATAAGCTGCAAGACCGATATCACAATAATTGAAAACAACACATAAGTCTTTAGGCTTTAATTTACCAAGGTAAGTTAAGTTTTTTAATTTAATTTCCTCTTCTAAGATTTTTTCTTTTTCTGGCCCATCGCCAGCAATGATAAATTGAATTTCAGGATGAGACTTTTCAATTGTTTGTGCTACTTTCAAAATATTTCTGACGTCATATGAAGGCCCTAACGATCCAGCAAAAATTACGTTAACTTTTTTTTCCATAGAGAAGGGAATTTTAAAATTCTGCGAAGGCTTCATTAATCTTCTAAATTCTTCCAAGTCTATGCCATTGTAAATTATTTCAAAAGGCTTGTTTTTAAGTGATGGAGAAACTTCAAAAGCTTCTTTGAGATATGGCTCTGCTAATGAAATTATTCCATCTAGACTTTCAAAAATTTTTTTTCTTTTCTTGAAGACAGGCCATAAAAAAAAACTTATAAATTTTCTAAATCTTCTTGGAAATGAATCCACAATTAACTCAGGCCATAAATCCATTTGATCGTATACTAATTTGCAATTATGATATTTTGCCAAAGCTGGGCCAGCGTATCCAAAAGATAACGGGGATTCGCTATAAAGGATTAGGTCAGGTGGGTTTTCTTTCTTTCCAAGTTCATAAGTTTTAAAACTAAAGACCCAATCTCTGATGATCCTTCCTACACCTATATTTTTTTTATAAGAAGTCGTAGGCACAAGTTTTATTTTGAAATTTTCATTTACGGAGATTACTTCAAAGTTATCACTTCTGAAGTTTTTGAAATGATGAGAAAAATTTGAAGTCCACCATGTTACCTCAAATCCTTGATTAGATAAGTATTTCCCAAAAATTGAAAAGCTATAGTCTCTCCATGCTTCCGAAGGAATTGGTCCATAAGGGTTAACTAACCAGATTTTTTTTCTTTTTGTGACCATTTATTTATAACTTCGGATTTTGTTTTACTGTTTTTGATGTAAACCAAAGAAAAATCGCAGAGAATGAAATGCAAAAAGATAGAAAAATTATAAATAAATTATTTTCTGACATAAAAAAAATATCGGAAAAATACCTCAATCCCATAAAATAACCAAGAATTGAGATAATTGAAACAAAAACGTTTAGCGAAGAGCTATTTTCCATCATGCTTCTCAAGTAGAGACTTGTTGAATTAACTATAAAAGCAAACAATATAATCTGAAAAAAAATGTCCACTTTATAAAAAGACGTTGATGTTAAAATGACTAGACTAAATAGTATAAAAAAGGGAAAGAAGTCCAATTTTAATATCTCTCCCTTAATTAATTTAAATTGAAAAAAAGAAAAAGAAAAGTTTAAAACTCCAAAAATAAACTTTCCATATAGAAGATATTTTTCGTAAAGTTTTATATCTATCCTATCTGCAAGAAAAGGGTCGAAAAAAGGAAACAGGACAAAAGGTGCCTGTAAAGAGATTACTAAAACCCAATTTTTTATATCTTTATTAGAAAAGTTTGATTTTTTTATTAATTTACTTAAATTTAAATTCTTCCAAATAAATATGAAATAAATAAAAACAAAAGAAAAAATAATGATTGGTATTAAAACTACGAAGGGAAGTAAAAAAGAGAAAAATAGCTGGAACCAAAGAAAATTTATGTACTTTTTTAATGCCGTCAAGGAAAGTTGTATAAAAGTAGAAAATAAAAATATGAATACTGTGAAAAACTCATAAATAAAATTTGTTCCACTGCTTCCCCTGAATAAAAGAAAAACAAAACTAAAATAAAATACTAAAAAGTATATAAACCAAGGAGTTAAAATAGATCCTCTTTTAGGAGAAAACTGAACTGCCATAAGTAAAAAAGAGCTAGCAGCTTGAGATGCTATAAAAATAGCAAAAAGCTTTAATGTTTCTTCGGGAGCATCGTAAATAACAAAGAAAAATGATGCAAAACCAACTAGTTGAGCAAAAGCAATTAAAATTATTTCTAAATTAATATTTTTAATCGAAAATTTTTCATTTACCCTATCCACTTTTAAGATTCTCTAAAACATTTCTGTAGGACTAAATAAAAAGGCTTTTTGTGTTCCAGCATTAATACCATTAATGAGTCTCGAAACAAACATAGAAATAGAAAAAGTCCATAAAACCAGACCTAAAAAAGAAGATCTTTCTCTTAAAAATGCCCACCAAATAACAAATAAAACAAAGCTTGCTTCTAAAAATCTAGCTGCCAAAGCTCCATTAAAAAAGATAAAAACAAAAAAAAGAATATTAAAGGCAATTGCAAATTCAGCTATTTTATTTTTAATTTTTCTTTTTTTATAAAAATAAGTCGACATTAAATTTGGTATTAATAATAAAAAAACTTTAAAAAATACAAATTCTTCTTGAACAAAATATAAATTAAATCTTGAATTTACTTGATCTAGGACAATTATCAATGATGGAAGTAGAAATAAAGGTAAATAATATAATCTTGCTGTGTAAAAAACTATGAAAGGAAGAATATGTGACAAAAAGGATATAAATCTTAAAAAATAAATCCATAAAGGAGATAATTTGCTTGAAAAACTATACAAAAACAAAATGATAGCAAAAGAAAACCTAAGAGAGTTAATATCGTAAGTGATCAATGATGCAGCAAAAATTAAGAGCAAATCTTTAATATTTACTTGCGATAAAAAGTGAAAATACTTTAAGTAAAATACAAATAAGTAGATTATTAATACCCCAAAAAAATAATCAATTAAGTCAGAAACTTTAAAAAATCTAAAAATCTCCCTTACAACATCAAAAAAGAAAACGTTTCCAGTTATAGAGTCTACCCCCAAGGTTTTGTTTTCGTAAAATATTAATTCATTTATAAAAACGTAAGCATCTGGAGCATAAGAAGTTAGAGCAATTAAAAAAATTACTACCATAGACATTAGAACCACAGTTAAGCTTCTAAAAAAATAATAAATTAGTGTATTTATGCTCATATCTAATGAAGTATTTTAAAATTATTCATACATCGCAGGTAAAACTTAAAAATCCAGAAGTAGAAAGGAATCTTCTAATTAATAAATGATTGTTTACTGTTTCTTGAGAGGTTACACCGCTAATTCCACTAAAAAAAGGGTAAGGAAATGATAGATACCTTTTATTTAAACTCATTAATCTTCTATAAAATACTGATTCCAAATAACCATCTACTTCGTAACTGCATTCCTTTTTGCAATCTAATAAATACTTTTCAAAAAAATCTACAGAGGATTTATAAAAAACTGTACTAGTATATGGAAAAAAATTTCTAACGAAGTAAGGATGGTAATTTACAAAGAAAGTGTCGTAATTTCTTAATTTTGGAATAACTTTTTTCGCATTTATAATGTTATATCTTCCGCTAAGCTTGCAAAAAGTGCCGTGTTCAGAGACTAAATTTGAATTTTTTATCATGTATTCGTGAATGGTCATTTCTCCGTATGAACCTCCATTATTTTGAACATCTATTATTGGCTGCTGGAATTTTAGCTGTTCAACTTGAATTCCTTGTTTTTCAATTTTAATGATTTCATTTTTATCCAAAATATCAAAGTTTGAACCATCTACGATTACTAATTTTGAAAAAAGGTTGTCTTTTATACTCAAAAAAATTGCATTTTTTGTATTTTCTAATCTAATTTTTTCATCTCTTAGAGTTGTTATAGATTTTGAGTAAGGAGTGATAACGCTTGTTACAAAAAGAAGTTCGCTCATTTCAAAAGATATTTCTTATTAACTGTTGATATTTTTGAGGTATTAATTTGGTAAATAGAAAACTTCTAATAATTGTTAATTTAAAAATAATCCATTTGAATTTACTTATAGGAGGAAAACTCTCAAGAATTAATTTACTTTTTAAATCTTCTAAATGAATAACATTTCTAGATAATTTTCCACCAATTATAACGTGATGGAAATCCAATAAACTCTTTTTTGTTCCATAAAAGCCGTCATAAAAGTTTGATCTTCTAGATCCATTTCTTTCAAATTCCCAAGGACTTTCTCCCTCAACTAAGAGCTTTGTAAGCATTTTTTTATTCCAAAATGAATTTGAGACTGAGCATCTATAATGAGATCCTTTTATAATTTCCCAGATAAATTCGCTAACTTTTTCCCCTTTAGGTAATGGTTCTGATTTTGTATTTAAATAATTAGGCTTAAAATTTTCTATAAAGGTAATCAAAGATTCAAAATAATATTTGTCAATTTTTTTTTTTAAGAAAGACATCATCAAGTAAGATGAATATATATTCGCTATCTATTAAATTAATGCCTTTTAATAAATTAGAACTCCAATCTTTATCTTCGCCTATGGTTATATTTTCTATGCCTTCGATATTAGGGTTTAAAAAATTTGATAATAGGTAAACTTTTTTATGATAATTTGGCCAATATTTATTAAATCTATTAAAAAAAGGCTCCCAAAGTGGAGAATATTTGTCGCAACTTAAAATTAATATTGAGAAATCAACCATTTTGATAAAAGGCCTTAATTTCATTACAAATATAATTAATTTGGTTATCTTCTAAATGAGACATAGAAGGGAGCCAAAGACCTTTTTCGCCAATAAGCTCGGAAACGGGGAAATTGCCTCTAACTTTGTAGGCTTTTTGATTATTAATTGGAGGATACATGATTCGTGTTCCTATTTTCTTTTCTTTAAGATATTCCATTAACTTATTTCTTTCTTCTGTAATTATTTCAATAAACCAAGGAGAAGTAGTATCTAAATTATTATCTATTAACTTTAAATTTTTATTTTGAGATAAATTATCAAAATATTTTTGAAAAATACTTTTTTTTCTTTCTATTCTTTTTGAAAGCTTTTTCATTTGTTCTATTCCTATAACTGCTTGCAGTTCTGTAAATTTAAAATTATATCCAATGAAGTCATGGATATCATTCCCCCCTTCGCTTCTTCCAAAATCTTTGAGCCGCCTAAGTTTAAAAGCGATTTCATCATCATCAGTGATGATAGCTCCGCCTTGACCTGTAGAAATTATTTTTGGAGCTGAAAAAGAAAAACTACCGACATGTCCTTTTCGTCCAATATGAGTTCCATCAGGATAATATGAGCCTAAGGATTGAGCAGCATCTTCGATTAACTTTATCTTTTTTTCTTTGCATATTTTTAATAAATCATCAATATCATAATCTGGATATCTGCCATTAGCAGAAACTAAAATTATTGCCTTAGTCGAATTTGTAATGGCTTTTTTTACTAAATCTAAATTTAGACACAAAGATCTTTCTTCAACATCAACAAATATTGGTTTTGCACCAATCATCTTTACAGAATTTGGACTAGCTACCATTGTAAAATTTGGAACAATTACTTCGTCTCCTGGTTCAATTCCCAATGCAATTGCAGAAAGAGTCAAACTTATTGTGCCATTGTTCACAACTACACAATGATTTGACCCTGTAAATTCCGAAATCATTTTTTCAAACTGCTCCGTTCTTTTAAACTCCGTCAAATACCCATCTTCCTTCATATAATCATTTAAAGCTTGTTGCTCTTCTTTTCCAAATAAAGGTCTCATTTGAGGAATGAATTCTTTCATAAAATTTTTAAAAATATTTTTTAGAGGTAAGTTTTGAAATTCTTTCTTTAAGTTCATTAATTTTTTTTCTTGGTATAATTTTTCCTTTGTTATCTAACAAAACATGCCACTCCGTTAACTCTAATTTCTTTCTAACAACTAAGTTTGCCGCAACAGACAGACCCATAGGAATTATGCATCCAGGTAATACAACTGAATTTGCACCTATTAAAGAAAAAGCATTCAAAATTGTTTCTTCATATATTCCATTCCAATTAAATTCTTCTGGAATTGTAGGGCTGTCTAAGCTTGCCTCAACATAATTTGAAGATGCAGCATATATTTTTACACCTGAAGACAAAGAAGAAAAATCATCTATTAGAATTTTTCTTTTGCTTGCTGAAAGAGTGCAACCGGCTCCAACATGGACGTTTTCTCCTATTTCTAAAGAGCCTGAAATATAAGTAAAATCGTCTATAATAGAATTATCTCCAATTGAAACCTTTTCAGGATTTCTTATTCTTACTGTCTTTCCAATAATTACATTTTTACCACAGTTAAGAAGATCTTTTTTATCGAAAAAAATATTTTCCAATTTTTACTCGTTAGAATTTAACTTTGTCATTTTCAACACCTGTAAAAGGTCCATTTTTAGTTTCTATTATTTTAGTGTCATCCTCCAAGATTTCGTAACCATGACCGCCATATATGAAAACAGCAAGATCTCCCTGATTGAGAATATATTCATCTAAATATTCATGAGACTCTGTGAACAAACTAACTTTCATTTTTCCTTGCTTCACAAAAACAGTTTCTTGAGTTCTGTAAGCTTTTCTTTCAAATTCATTATGGGTATGAGAATCTAAAATTTTTCCTTTGTCATACCACCATGATCCTGCTTGAACGAAGCAATCTTCAGAAGTTATAAAATTTAAACCTTTTACCCAATCTTCATCTCTATAAACGATACAATAAAGATCATTATTAAATTCATATTTTTTCATTTTTATCTCGATTTGAAAGAATGGGATTATCGATAGGCCATCTTATTCCAATTCTTGGATCATTCCAAGGTATTGAAAACTGGTCTTCAACGTCAAAATATTTACCCTCATAAGCTAATTTGTAATGATAAGTAGCAATTTCACTAAGTACAAAAAATGCATTTCCAAAATTTGGTGGGATCAATATCATTAATCTATTATCATCTCCTATCTTGAAAGATTCCCATTTTAAAAAGGTTTCTGAAGTCTTTCTCATATCTACAACAACTTGCATAATTGAGCCTTGAATACAAGAAATCATCTTCCAAGACTTATTGTCTCCATGAATGCCCCTCAAGACATTTTTTTTTGAAGTAGAAAACTTATCATGCTTAAATAAAATATTTTCTGGTAATAGTTCGCCTAATAAATCTTTGGAATAACTTGACCATATTTCTCCTCTGTCCTCAATATGAATTGAAGGTCTAATAATTTTTAGCCCTTTAATTTTCTTAGAGTTAGATATTTCAAAATCAATGGCCATTACTATTTTTTTCCAAAAGAATCATATTTTAAGTCGTAATCAATCATCTCTTTTATAAGATCCTCTAGAGAAGTCTTAGCTTCCCATCCTAAATCAGTTTTTGCTAAAGAGGAATCTCCAAGAAGAATTTCAACTTCGGAGGGTCTAAAATATTTTTTATCAATTCTTACAAGAATTTTCTTCGTTTTTGAGTCCACTCCAACTTCTTTAGATCCTTTACCTTTCCATTCAATGTTTATACCAACCATTTCAAAAGCAATTTTGGTGAAATCTCTTACGGTGTAACACTTTCCTGAGGAAATAACATAATCTTTTGGTTCTTTTTGTTGAAGCATCAACCACATTGCTTCTACATAATCTTTTGCATGCCCCCAATCTCTCTTTGCATCTAAATTACCTAACAACAATTCTTTTTGCTTTTTTTGTGAAATTCTAGCAACAGCTTTTGTTATTTTTTTCGTTACAAAAGTTTCTCCTCTTCTTGGAGATTCATGATTAAACAAAATTCCATTACAAGCATACATATTGTAAGATTCTCTGTAATTAACTGTTGCCCAGTAAGCAAATAATTTAGCTGCTCCATAGGGCGATTTAGGATAAAAAGGCGTTAATTCATTTTGAGGCTCTGTGCCAGGAATACCTCCAAAAAGTTCAGATGTTGAAGCTTGATAAAATTTGCACTCAACTTCTGAGTCCCTAATTGCGTCAAGAAGCCTGACTGTGCCGATCCCTGTAACTTCTGCGGTATATTCTGGAATTTCAAAGGAAACTCCCACATGAGACTGAGCACCTAAATTATAGATTTCTGTAGGATTAATTTTTGTTATCAGTCTATGGAGATTACTAGAATCTATTAAATCTCCATGGTAAGTATAAAAATTATTATCATTTAATAGGTGATCTATTCTTGCAGTAGTAAAAATTGATGATCTTCTAACGGTAGCATGAACTTCGTAATCTTTTTTTAAGAGAAGCTCAGCAAGATACGAGCCATCTTGTCCATTTACCCCCGTAATAAAAGCAATTTTTTTCTTCATAATCTATCTAGAATAAATCAAAATTTAAAACTAATAACTATAAATTCACATTTTGCCTTAAAAATGTGTCAAAAAAGGCTTTTCCATCTTTGTTTCTCATTCCAAAAGACAAATTTGCAGCAAGTAAGTCCCATTTATTTCCACAATCAAAAACCTGTGCACTAGTTAGAAATGCTTCCAAATCATTATTAAATTTAAATGTTTGAAGAGCATCTGTTAATTGAATTTCGTTGTTATGCCCTTTTTTTGTATTTTCTAGTGTATCGAGTATTGAGTAAGGCAAAATATATCTTCCTATAATTGCTAAATTAGATGGCGCATTTTTTTCTGAAGGTTTTTCGATTAAAGATTCTATTTTGGAGTGAAAAAAAGATTTAATTTCATTATTCTCTAATCCTACAATACCGTAATCTTTTACTTTAGATGAAGGAACTCTATGAATCATGATTTGACCATTACTTGATTTATCCCATCTAATCATCATTTTTTTAAAGCTAAAGTTTTTTTCCAGATTCAATTTGTCTTGAACTAGAACATCAGGTAAGAGCAGTGCGAAAGGTTCTTTTTTTAACAGAGGTTTAGCACAAAGAACTGCATGTCCTAGACCAAGTGGTTTTTTTTGATTGATTGAATAAATTTTTATATTTGAAGAAATATGTTTTAAATTTTTTATAACCGTATTTTGATTTTTCTGTTTTAAAAAATTTTCCAATTTTTTATTTCTAACAAAATAATTTTTGACTACTTCCTTACCCTCTCTGATAATAAATATTATTTCCGTAATTCCTGCAGAAATAGCTTCACTTATTACGTGTTCAATAATCGGTCTATCAAAGACAGGTAATAATTCTTTTGGTACTTCTTTAGTCAAGGGAAGCATTCTAGTTCCAAATCCTGCTACAGGAATAACTGCTCTCTTAATTTTATGGTCTTTGAGCTTACCGTTCATAATTATATCAATGTATAAAATTAAGTTTTGTTTGAATTTATAAAATATCTCAAAATTACAAATAAACAGCTCAAGAAAAAACCAGATAAAACTCCTAGTACAACTATATTTATTCTTGATGGTTTAAAATGTTCCTCAGGAGCATAAGGAGAGTCAATGATCCTAAATACATAGTCATTTGATGATTCAATAAGCATTAAGGCTTCCATTTGGTCTTGTTGTAAAGATGCTATTGCCTGTTTTAATTCTACAAAGTTTACCTTCAACATTTCATTATTTAAAAAGTCTATGGATTTATTAATTTCAGATTTTCTTTCTTCTTTCATGCTTCTATTAATTTCATCAACAATGTTTTGAATCCAATTTTGAGCAACTAATGCAGATTTATGTTCTATGGAAATAGAAACAAAAGAGGTTTCATCATCAATTTCTATTTCCATTATTTTCATAAACTCTTCATAAGATTCTTGATTAGAAGGAATAACTTTTCTTGGAAAACTTGCGTTTCTAGTCCATTTTTTAGATTCATCATCAAAGATGTCATCATCATAAGTAATTAAATTTACTTTAGGATCCCAGCTGTAAACAGCCATTAAATTTTCTAATTTAATAGATGGCAGAAAAAATGTGGTGAAGAAATCAAAAGATTTTATTCTTTCTATTGCTTCAATATGTTTTTTATTTGAACTTGCAGAAAAATTAATTCCAGCTAATCCTGCTAATCCTCCTAAGCTTCCTAGGTTACCCGAAGAAGTTTCCTGACTTTCTACTGGAGATAATAAAGCAGCTGATTTGTAGATATTGGGTAGGGATAATGAATATATTGTGAACAAAAATCCAAAGAGGAGTGTTGCGTATATAATTAATTTTTTTCTACTTAATAAAGCTTCAAAAACTTCAATTAAATCTATTTCATTGGTATTAATATAATCATATTTATTTTTTTCTATCTCACTCATTCTATTATCCTTTATGGTACCCGGAGCCGGACTTGAACCGGCACGCCATTGCTGGCGAGGGATTTTAAGTCCCTTGTGTCTACCAATTCCACCATCCGGGCCCTACTGTAAATTTGGTAACTTTAAGTAATTTATTATACGGCTCTGAGAAGTATTATTAAACTCGAAGGATATTTATCATTACAAATATCTGGAGGCTGAGGTCGGAATCGAACCGGCGTAGACGGATTTGCAGTCCGCAGCATGACCACTCTGCCACTCAGCCTGAAATGAAGTGATTCTACATAATTATTCATTTTCTTTTAGTTTTTTTTCAAATTCCCATGAACTTTTGCACATTTCTTCCAAAGTTTTCTTTGTCTTCCAACCTAAGAGGTTTTTTGACTTTTCTACATCAGCATAATATTTTGAAATATCTCCTAGCCTTCTTTTTGAAAATTCATACGGAATATTAATTTTATTTATTTTCTGAAAAGTCTCCACCAACTCTAAGACACTATAACCCTTACCTTTTCCTAAATTTATCTCTTCATAAACGTCATTTTTTTTATTTTTTAAAAAATTAAAAGCAGCTAAATGTCCCTCTGCTAAATCCTCGATATGAATGTAATCTCTTACAGGAGTTCCATCATTTGTATCATAATCTGATCCAAAAATTTCTAAATGAGTCAGTTTTCCTAGAGCAACTCTTGAAATATATGGCATTAGATTTTCTGGCGTATCATTGAGAGGGTTATCTCCAAGAAAGCCTGAAGAATGAGCTCCGATGGGGTTAAAATATCTTAAGGCTATTGCCTGCCAATTAGTATTTGATAAAGATGTTTGTTTTAAATACAACTCTACCTTTAATTTTGTCTTGCCATATGCATTTTCTGGTGACAGAGGATGATCTTCTTTATAAGGTAATTTTTTTGGATTTCCATAAACGCAAGCGCTACTGCTAAAAATAAATATTTTCTTTTTTATTTTTTGCAGGTTTAAACCATCTATTAAGTTTTTGGAACCTTCAAAATTAACTTCAAAATATTTTTCTGGGGAATTTTCAGACTCTTTGACTGACTTTAAACCGGCAAAGTGAAAAATTGTTTCTATTTTATATTTCTTTAAAATATTGTTTATCTCGTTATGATCTCTTATATCTGCTTCTATAAAAGTTTGTTTTTTTTTAGTAATTTTTTCTATTTTATTAAGAGTATCGATAGAAGAATTATGTAGATTATCTAGTAGATATAATTTATATCCAGACTCTATAAGTTTTATCGTAGTATTACTTCCGATATATCCCAATGCTCCTGTCACAAGAATATTCATTTAATTAATTTCAATAATTTTAAATAATTTAAAAAAGATAAAAGTGAAAAAAAAGTGGAAATTAAAAGAAAAATTAATGTAATTTTAAAAAAAAAGATCTCCAAACATTGGAAAAATTATTAAAAGAGACAAAGAAAACATTTGAAAGAAAGTTTTAAGTTTTCCATAGTTGTCAGGAATAATATTAGATATTTCTAATCCTTTTGAAATCAGAAAAAGTCTTAATATGCTGATAGATATTTCCCTTAAAACTATTAAGGACGTAAGAATATATAAATAAAAATCCGATGTATAAAAAACAAAGAATATTAAAATAGAAGACACTAATACTTTATCAGCAAGCAGATCGAGCAAAGATCCAAGGTTTGAAGTTAAATTATATTTTCTTGCTAAAAAGCCATCTAAAAAGTCTGACCAAGCTGCAGCAGTAAATAAAAAAAAGGAACTTAGATAATATTCTGATAAAAATAAAATAATAACAGGCAAAAAAGCGGTCATTCTAAATACTGAAAGAAGATTTGGAATCATATTGTTATTATAAACCTAGGGCTGATTCAAATGTTTTTGAATTAAGATTGCCTTTTTAGTTCCAACCCCTTCCACCTTTTTAAGATCATTTATTTCAGCATCTTTCAAACGCTTCATTCCGCCAAAGTGTCTTATCAGCTCCTTTTTTAAAATTTCTCCAATTAGAGGAATTTCGTCCAAGTCTGAGCTAATAAGAGTCTTGGCTCTTCTGGCCTTGTGCTTTGTAAGAGCAAATCTATGGGATTCATTTCTCATAAATTGAATTAGTCTAGAAAT
>MDTG01081252.1_pt1 | contig 18377 bp, 17 predicted proteins | sample 811421 | NCBI WGS metagenome assembly MDTG01 (sample SAMN05326645, study PRJNA326480) | marine metagenome | isolation source: seawater | place: Pacific Ocean: South East | collected 2011 | reverse complement strand
TAATTTTTTTTTTTATATCTATTGAGTATTTTAAATTTGAAACTGATAATTTTCCCCACCCATCTAAATTAGAAATCTTTTTATAATCTAGATTAAATATATCCTGTGGAAGTCTTATTATTTTAAGCTCCCAAAAATTTTCTATTATTTTCTTTCCTAAACCTTCAATATTAAATGCTTCTTTTGATACAAAATGTTTTATTTTTTCAATGGCAATTTTTTCACAATCAAATCCATTATTTGTACATCTTCTTACAGCATCAAATTTTTTTGTTAATTCATTAAAATCTTTAACAGTTTTAGAGCCACAAGATGGGCAATTTTTAGGAAAATTAAATTTTTTTGAATTTTTTTTTCTTTTTTTTGTATCTACAGAAATTACATGAGGTATTACATCTCCTGCTCTTTCTATAGTTGCAATATCTCCTATTCTGATATCTTTCCTTTCAATTTCATCTTCATTATGTAAAGTTGCGTTTGATACTATAACCCCACCAATATTTACTGGCTTTACTTTTGCTACAGGAGTAAGTGCTCCAGTTCGACCAACTTGTATTTCAATATTTAAAATTTCCGATATGGATTTATTTGATGAAAATTTATGAGCCACAGCCCACCTTGGTGCATTAGCTGCAAATCCTAATCTATTTTGTAAATCTAAATTATTTAATTTATAAACTATACCATCTATATCAAAATCTATTTCTTTTCTTTTTTCCTCAATAAATTTATGATTATATATTAATGCATCAATTCCAGTTAAAACCTTATTATACTTATTTATCTTAAAACCCCACTCTTCTAATTTTTTTAAAAAATTAGACTGGGTTAAAGCATCTAAATTTTTTGAATATCCGAAAGTATATGCAATAAATTTAAGTGGAATTTTACTTGTTAGTTTAGGATTCTTTTGTCTCAAAGAACCCGAGGCAGCATTTCTTGGATTTGCAAATTTTTCTTTTATTTTGTAAAAATCTTTATTACCAATAAAAACTTCACCTCTTATGTCTATTTCATCAGGAAAATTTTTTCCTTTTAAAAATTTTGGAATATCAGAAATTGTTTTTAAATTTTCTGTAATATCCTCTCCTTGCACTCCATCTCCCCTTGATAATCCTTGTATGAATTCTCCTTTTTTATAAAATAATGATGCTGATATACCATCTATTTTCGGTTCGGCGCTATATTCTATTTTAAAATCTTTTTTTAAGCTTAAAAAATTTAGGATTTTTTTTTCAAAGTTTTCTAAATCATCTTTATTAAAAGCATTATTCAATGAAAGCATTGGAATTTTATGTTTTACCTTTTTAAAATTTTTTGAGGGTTTAAAACCTACAGATTGTGATGGAGATTCTTCATTTGATAAAAAGGGATATTTTTTTTCTAAATCTATAATATTTTTTTTTAATTCATCATACTCTGCATCACTTATGTCAGGATTGCTATTTAAATAATATGACTTGTTATATTTCTTGATAAGTTTTATTTTATCTAAATAATTCTTTGTTACTAAACTTTTATTGTCTTGTTTCATTGAAAAAGTTTTTTAAATTTTTTAAAAACACTTTTCTTTTCCTTTTTAATTTCTGATGAAAGAACATATTTTTGATTAAAAATTTTATAAGATTTCTCATACCATTCACTTGATTGATAGTTATAACCAAGTAAAGTTGCATATTTTTCTGCCTCGTCTATCAAACCTATTTTATAATTTGTTTCAACTAGTCTATGTAAAGCTTCTTCAACATAAATCGTAGTTTGATAATTTTCTAAAATAAATTTAAATCTATTTATTGCCGCAACCCATTTTTTATTTTTAATATAATAAATACCTATATACATTTCTTTAGATGCTAAAATATCATTTATTAAATCTATTTTAAATTTTGAATCTTGAGCGAAATCTGTATTTGGATAATTATTAATAATAAATTTAAATTTTTCTTTTGATAAAATTAAAGGTTCTAAATCTTTCTTTTCATCAATAATATTTTCATAATAACACATGGCTAACAAAAAATATGCGTAATCCATATTTTTATGTTTAGGATATTTTTTTATAAATCTCTCAATTTCTGAAATTGCTCTTGGATAATAATCTTGTGAATAAAAAGAATAAGCTGCTAATAAAACTGCTTTAGGAGCCCACTCTGATTGGGGATATAAAAGTTCAGCTTCATTAAATTTTTTTGCTGCATAAATTGCGTCACCTTTTTCTAGTTCCTTATAACCTTCTTTATAAGCATCTATCATTTGAAATTCTAAATCATCCTCTACTATAATTGAAACTTGTTTTTCATTTTTTGAGCAAGATATTAAAAATAGAAAAAATACTAAAAAACTTATTTTGAATAATTTTAACATAATATGTTTTAACAGATTATATTAAAAACCAAAATATTTTAAGCTATAGATTTTAGTTGAGTTCTATTAACAAATGCGTGAGGTATTGTCTTTTCTTTAAGTTCAAAAATTGAAAAATTCTTATTATCACTAAATACTTTTCTTAAAAGTTCGTTGGTTAACTTGTGTCCACCTTGTGAGCAAGTTAGTTTTGCTACCATCTTATGTCCTGACAAATATAGATCTCCAATGCAATCTAGTATTTTATGATTAACAAATTCTTTTTTATTTCTTAATCCATCTTTATTTAAGACTTTATCTTCTTTAACTACAAGAGCATTATCTAACGAACCACCTTTAACTAAATTCATTTTTCTTAATTTTTCTACATCTTCATATAAACAAAATGTTCTTGAAACATAAATTTCATTTAAATTACTTTCGTAAACATTTACTGTATTTCTTTGTTTGCCTATTGTTGGATTATTAAAATCAATCTCAAAATCTATTTCTAGAGTTGTATTTGACGGTTCTATTGATATTTTTTTAGAACCATTTTTAATTTCAATTTTTTTTAAAATTTTAATTATTTTGATTGGGCTTTCACTTGGTTTTAATCCTATTCTATCAATTGCCTCAACAAAAAATTTGGATGAACCGTCAAGAATTGGAACCTCATCAGAATCTATTTCTACAATAGCATTATCTACATTCTTTCCATACAAAGCTGCCATCAAGTGTTCAATTGTTGAAATACTCACTCCGCTATTATTTGAGATGGTAGTACACAATGTTGCGTCAGATACATTATTAAAATTTGCATTAACTAAATTATTCGATTTTAAGTCTATTCTTTTAAATACGATGCCGGTATTTGGAGAGGCCGGAAGAACTCTAACTTTTGCGTTTTTTCCTTTGTGAAGAGTAATTCCCTCAAATTCTAAAGGCGAGTTTAATGTGTTTTGTTGCAAAATTGACATCAGAACTTATAGAATTGCTGTTATCAATTTTAAATACAACTAATGTTACAATAAAATACAGTTATGAAAATATATGGAAAAACCTCTCGAAAAAACCCATCTTGACCTGTTTCTTTGAAATTATGGAAACTTCATTAGAATTATACCCATTTTTTAAAGCTATTGCTGCATCAAAAATACTATTAAACCCCTCATTGAAGATTGATTTTGTATAATTAGCACACAAAACATAACTAAATTCGATCTGATGATTTTTAAAAATGTTTTCTAAAGATTTGATTAATTTTTTTTGAAAGCAAATAAATTGAACTTGAATAACTAGATCTTCACAATTCTTATTTATTGGTGGATATAAGATTTTTTGACCATCTAATAAAAATTCATTTACTATAATATGGTTAACTTTTATATTACCACTCTCCTTTAAAATTTGATGATTTAAATCTTGGATTAAGTATTGAATTTGATCTTTTGATATTACAGATTTATCAAAGTTTTTTTTAATGCATGCATTAATTTGTAAAGTAAAAGGATCATCGATTATTAAAATAATTTTATTTAATTGCTGATTAATTTCTCTTTCAATTTCAATTATTAATTTTTTAAGTTTTTTATTTAATTCATTTATTAAAATTTCAATATCATCATAATCTTTTTCTATGTCTATTTTTTTACTTAATATAATATTTTTTTTATCTAGGTTAAATACTACCACATCTATATTGTTTGTTTTAAAATAAAAAAAAATTTCAATATTATTCATTTGAAATTATAAGTTTGTTTTTTATTCTTAAATCAATAACTTTTTTTTTAAATTTATTTTCATTGAGGATAAAATCAAAAGTTTTGATTGAGTCGAAATTAAATTTAATTGGTAGCTTTAAAACTGTATTATCCTTTAAAAGAATATCCCATCTATTTGAAGGTTGATAAACTAAATAATCAATTTTCGTAAAATTTAAAGATGAGGCTTTTAAAATTTCAAGAAATTTATTTATCCTATCAATCTCTACATAACCTTTGATGATGGGTAAATCTAAATCTTTATTTTTATAACTAAAAATTTTTCCGTTTTCTCCAATATAATATTTCTTACCATTAACATATAATTTTACTATTGGTTTAGTTTCTATTAAATTTACTTTGAGTGTGCTTGGATAAACTTTGTTTATCTTAAAGGAATTTAATACAGGATAAGTATTTATTAATGATGTAATTTCTTTTTTGTCTAAAGTAAAAATATTTCTATTTAAATATTGTTCTATTTTTATATCTAATTCATTATTTGTATAATCAATTTTTTTAATTTGAAATATATTATTGAATGATTTTTTTACTTCAAAATTAAATACCGAACTTAAAAAAATTAAAAAAATTATATAAAAATATATTCTTTTTTTTTTATCTGTTAAGTGATGCATCTCTTAAAATCCATTCTAGAAGACTTAAAAAATTAATTCCTTTATATGCTGCTATTTCTGGAACCAATGACAATTTAGTCATTCCAGGTTGAGTATTAAGTTCTAAAAGATAAAATTTATTGTTATGAAATTTAAAATCTGATCTTGAGACACCTCTACATCCTAAAATTTTATGAGCTTTTAAAGCAATATTTAAAACTTTATTCATTTGATTTTTTTTTAAATTTACAGGTATAAGATGTTCAGTCTTAGCGTTATAATTATATTTTGCTTTATAATCATAAAATTTTCTCTTAGGCTTAAGCTCTATTGCCCCCAATTTTTTATTTCCCAATATTGCAACTTGAATTTCTCGGCCCTGAATATATTCTTCAATTAAAATTTCCTCATATTTTTTTAATTGTTTTAATTTTTTAATAAAATTTTTTTTATTACAAATAAAAACATCTACACTTGATCCTTCATTTATTGGTTTAATAACAACTGGAAAATTTAATTTTTTATTAATTTTTTTGATTAAAGCATTATTTGCTTTATCTTTCTTAAAATTAAATTTTAAATATTTTGGGGTTAGTATTTTATTTTCAATAAAAATCGATTTGGAAAGAATTTTATTCATTGCAAGGAAAGATGATAAAACCCCAGAATGAGTATATTTGATTTTAAAGCTTTCTAATATTGACTGAATATATCCATCTTCTCCAAATCTACCATGTAATGCATTAAAAATAACATCTGGTTTAAATTTTGTAATATTTTTTTTTAAACTTTCATTTGGTTCACTTATCAAAGTTTTATATTTTTTTTTTAAAACACTATTTACTTGATTAGTTGTATCAAGACTAATTTCTCTTTCTTTTGATATTCCTCCACCTAAAATTAGTATCTTTTTCATTCAATCAATTATTTCAATTTCTGTTTCAAGGCTTATTCCTGTTTTTATTTTTACATTTTCTCTTATAAAATCTATTAATTTTTTCATGTCATCAAATGTAGCATTTTTAGAATTAACTAAAAAATTACAATGTTTATTAGAAATTTCAGCATCTCCAAATTTTTGGTTAATTGGTACAGAAAATTTTATTAATTCCCATGCCTTTTTGATCGATTGATTTTTTGGATTTTTAAATGTACTTCCTCCTGTTTTTATTCTGGTTGGTTGATTTTGATCTTTTTTTTCTTTTAATGATTTAATCTCATTTAAAATATCACTTTTGTCTTTTTTTTCCCCTTTAAACGATGCACTTAAAAAAATTAAATTTTTATCTAATGGGCTTGAACGATAACCAAAATTCACACTTGAAGCTGGAATTGTTACAATAGAACCGTCGCGATTTATTGCCTGAATAGATACCAAAATATCTTTAAATTCCCTACCAAAACATCCAGAATTTATTTTCAATCCTCCTCCAACTGTACCAGGTATACAAGATAAAAATTCAAAACCGCCAATATTATTGTTCATTGCAAATTCTGATAGCTTTTTATCTGTCACCGCACTTCCAGCTACTATTATATCATTAGGTAATAATGAAATATTATTAAAATTTTTCCCAAGTTTAATTACAAAACCATTAAAAGTTTTATCTGTAAACAAAATATTAGATCCTGCACCAAGAACAAAAATTTTTTCTTTTGAACCAAACTTTTTTAAAAATAATATTAAATCATTTAAAGAGTCTGGTTTAAAAAAAACTTTTGAAACTCCTCCAATGTTAAACCAATTTGATTTTTTAATATTATGATTAAATATAAGTCTACTACTTACTTCTTTTGAAAATGTTTCAATTTTTCCTGTTTCCATCATATTAAGTTTGGTAGATTCCTCATCCAACCTGAAATAGAACCTGCACCCATTCCTACAACTAATTTATTTCCATAAATATTATTTTTAACATACTTTGCTAAATTATTTTCATCTTTGACAATAAAAATTTTTACTTTTGAATTTTGTGATATTTCTCTGGCGAAATCCTCATACTTAAATCCTAAACTAATTTTTTCTCCAGCGGTATAAATAGGACAAAGTACAACCTCATCAGCATTTTTAAACGATTTGGAAAAATCTTTTCTTAGATCTTTAAGTCTAGAAATTCTATGTGGTTGAAATATACATACAATTTTTTCATCTTTATAAACTTCTTTTACACCACTTAAGACTTCTTTTATTTCACTAGGGTGATGGGCATAATCATCAAAAAAATCTACATTTTTATATCTATACAATTTATTAAATCTTCTCTGTACACCTTTAAATTGTGCTAGACCTTCCTTAATAATTTTTATTGATATACCAATAATTAATGTTACGGCAATTGCAGCTGTAGAATTTCTAACATTATGAAGACCCAACAAAGGTATCTTGAAATTTTTAACTAAAGTTTTTTTCTTCCCAGGTAATTTCACTAATAAATCAAATTTTGAGAAATTTTTTTTATAAATTACATTTTTGATTTGAAAATTTGACTTAGAATTAACTCCAAACGTATAATAATTTTTTATCTTTATTTTTTTTATCAGCTCTTTGTTATTTTTATCATCAATACAAATTATTGATTTTCCATATGATGGTACTTTATTTATAAATTGATAAAATTGATCAAATAATTTTTTCATAGATTTATGAAAATCCATATGCTCTCTATCTATGTTTGTAATTATTGAATAGGTTGGCAATGCTTTAATAAAACTACCATCAGATTCATCCAGCTCTAAAATATTCCACTTGCTTTTTCCAAACTTGGCAGAGTTGTTAAATGAATTTAAAACACCACCATTGATAACCGTTGGATCTAAATTTGTTTTAGAAAAAATTCCAGCTATCAGAGAAGTAGTTGTTGTCTTTCCATGAGAACCCACGACAGTGATATTTTTACTTAATGAGGTTATATGTCCTAACATATCTCCTCTTTTATAAATTGGTAAATTTTTCTTTCTTGCCTCTTTAATTTCTGGATTATTATTTTTAATTGCAGAGGAGATAACTATAATAGTTGCTTTATTAATATTATTTTTTTGATGACCTATTTTTACTTTAATTTTATTTTTTTTTAGCCTTTCAATATTTTTATTACTTAAGATATCTGTTCCTTGAACTTTAAATCCCATGTTTTGCATAATTAATGCTAACCCACTCATACCGATACCGCCAATTCCAATAAAATGGATAATTTCTGACTTTGCTAATTCAATTTTCATTAATAACTCTTATAATTTTTTTATTTATATTATTCCACGAATTTTCTGAACTTATTTTTTCCATAGACAGTAATTTTTTATTAAGATCTTCTTTATTTGTAATTATACTTAAGATTAAATTGTAAAGTTCAGTTGATGTATTACTATCTTGCTTCAGCATCCAGCAACAATTTAATTTACTATAAAATAAAGCATTATAAAATTGGTGATCATCTTTAGCATGTGGAAATGGTATTGCAATAAAGGGTAAATTTAAATGGACAAGCTCGGCTAAACTAGAAGCTCCTGATCTTGTTATACATAAATTTGATTCTAAAATTAATTTATAAAGATTATTTTCGAAACTAAATAAGTTATATTTAATTTTGTTTTGGTTATAAAAAGTCTCAAGACCTTTAAAATTTTTTTTGTTAGTTTGATGTGTTATTTCTATATTTACTTTTTTTGATAATTTTGAAATTGTATCTTTTAAATTTTTTTGTAAAAAGTCAGCTCCTTGACTGCCACCGATGATTAAAATCTTAAACTTATCAAAAAAATGGTTAGATTTATTTTTTTTTTTCAAAATATATTTCTTTTCTAAGTAATGGCGAAATAAGTTTTATTTTATAATTAATTTTATTTGGAAAATTTTTAATTTTTGTGGAGTAACAAAATATATAAGAACATGTTTTCAGCAAAAATAAATTTGCTCTTCCTATTACCATATTTGGTTCGAATAAAATTATTTTACAACCTAGTATTTTGGCTGCAGTACAAACTGGTAAGGACATGTAGCCACCAGTCGATATAACAATTTTAATTCCTTTTTTTTTTATATAAATCAAAGATTTAATTATTGCAAAAATAAATAAAAAAATATTCCAGGGCAAAGAAAAAATATTTCTAGTTAAAGGTAATATATTTATAATTTTAAAATTATTAAGTTCACTTGAAATAAATTTTGATCCTCTTAAATCACTTGATAAAAATACATCAAAATCATTTCTTAAATGCTCATAAAATGTCAAGGCTGGAATAACATGTCCACCTGATCCGCCTGTTGTTATTAAAACTTTTGTTTTCATTGAATATTATTTTTTTTTGTCAAATTTAGAATTATACCTGAAAGTATCGATGTCCCTATTATCGAAGAACCACCATAGCTTAAAAAAGGAAGTGTCATTCCAGTTGTGGGAAACATTCTTATATTTACACCAACATGAATTAAAAATTGTAAAAAAATTATAAAGGAAAGTCCTAGTAAAATAAGTTTTATTTTATTATTTTTAGCTGAACTAATTTTCTTAAATATTTTATAAATAAAGAACAAAAAAATTAATATTAGTAATAAAATCATTGAAACTCCAAATTCTTCAGATATTACAGACACAATATAGTCTGTATGAGCTTCAGGAACTTTATTTTTTAATACGCCTTCTCCAATTCCTTTGCCAAAAAAACCTCCATTAATTATAGCTTCAGATGCTCTTTCAGATTGATAATTATTTCCTGAGTTTGAGTTTAAAAAAGATGTAATTCTTATGAGAATATACTCAAATTTTGGAATAAAAAACACTATATATAAAAATGTAAAAGAACTAAAAATAAAAAATATAAAAAATAAAATTAGATTAACGCCTGAAATAAAAATAAGAGCTAACCAGGTAAAGAAAATCAAAATTGTTTGGCCAAAGTCTGGTTGTGAGATTAACAGTAATATTATTGGAAATAAAACTAGAAAACTTAATAAATACTTCAAATACAGATTAGTTTTTTTTTCTAAAGTTAAAATTGAAGCCATGATAACAATTATAAAAGGTTTTAATACCTCAATGGGTTGGAATCTTGGTAAAAATAATAAATCAATCCACCTTTTGGACCCTTTCACCTCAACACCAATAAATGGAACGAGCAATAAAGCAACAAAACAAATTACAAAAAGGAAATTCGAAAGTCTAAATAGATTTTTTAAATTTAAATACGAAAGGACAAAAACTACTGTAATACCCATTAATATATAAATAAAATGTTTAAAAAAAAATTGATAACTATTTGTATTAAGTCTATCTGAAGCGACCAAAGATGTAGAAACTAAAGAAAAAAAAAGGCCTAGTAGATAAAGAAAAATAATTAAAAAAAATAAAGTTTTATCTAGATTTCTCCACCAATGAAAATAAATTTTTTGATAAATATCAGATTGTATCATAATTTTTTATTAAAAGTTTTTATAATAGAATTAAAGTAGGCACCTCTTTCTTCAAAATTTTTGAATTGATCAAATGAAGCAGAAGATGGACTAAATAATATTGTTTTTTTTGATAAAATATTTGTATTATTAATATCTATAAAAACTTTTTTTATTGCAGATTTAATCGATGGAAAAACTTGAAAAGTCAATTTTTTATTTATTGCTTTTATAAAAAAGTTTTTATTCTTACCATAAATGTATGCTTTTATATTTATTTTTTTATTTTTTTTAAAATAAAATTTATCATTTTGTTTTGGCTGACCTCCTAATATCCAAAAAATATTATTATAAGAATTTATAAGATTGATGCTTGAGGAAAAACTTGTAGATTTGGAGTCATTTATTATTAAAAGATTTTTTGAATTATAAATTATTTGTTGTCTATATTTTAATCCCTTAAATTTATTAATTGTTTTTATTATAATTTTTTTTTTGATTTTTAATTTTTCACAAATTGTAAAAATAAAAGATAAGTTTTCTTGATTATTCTTATTTTTAAAATATTTATTACTTATACTGCTAATATATTTTTTATTAATATTTTGATCTACATTTATAACTCTGCATTTTATTTTATTTTTTTTAATTGCTCTATTAATTGTCAAATTTTTATTATTTAAAAAAGCATAATCGTTTTTTGTTTTTTTATAAAAAAGTTTCAGCTTTGCTTGTAAATAATTTTGAAAATTTCCATGCCTTTCAATGTGATCTGTGCTTATATTCAATAATATAGAATATTTTGATTTAAAAAATTTGCTATATTCAATTTGATATGAAGATGCTTCAATAACAAAAATTGTCTTTTTTTTTATTTTCGTTTCATTAAGAATCGATTTCCCTATATTTCCAACAGATCTTGCATCTCTGCCCGAATTTTTTAAAATTTCAGATACTAATTTTACTGTAGTTGATTTTCCATTTGTACCAGTAACTGTTATAATTTTATTTTTATAATTATTTACAAAAAAAATATCTAAGTCTGTACAAATCTTACTTTTATTTTTTCTTAAGAAGTCACTCAAACTACAAGTTTTATAGTTTATTCCAGGACTTAATATGATAAAATCAAAGAAATTTCTTTGGACTTGATCTTTTTTTATAAAATATTTTTTAAATTTTTTATTTATTATGTTTTTAAAATTATCGTCATAAACTTTTATTTTATTATTTTTTTTTAAATAATTAAAACTTGATTTTCCAGAAAGTCCAAGACCATAAATTAATATTTTTTTATTAAAAAATATTTTTTTTAATTGATGCATTATCTAAATTTAAGTGTTGCAAGACCAATCATTGCTAAAATTATTGCTACAATCCAAAATCTGATTACTACTGTTGACTCAGGCCATCCTTTTTTTTCATAATGATGATGAATTGGTGCCATTTTAAATATTCTTTTTCCAGTTAGCTTAAATGAAATAACTTGAACAATTACAGATGCTGCCTCTAAAACAAAAAGTCCACCAGTTATTGCCAATACAATTTCATGTTTTGTTATAATTCCCACAGCTCCAAGTGAACCACCTAAGGCCAATGAACCAGTATCTCCCATAAAAATTTTTGCAGGTGGAGCGTTAAACCATAAAAAACCCAAACAGGAACCTATTACTGCACCTAAGAAAACTGTAACCTCTCCCATTCCACTAATGTATGGTATTTGTAAATATTCTGAGAAAACTATATTTCCCGTAACATAGCTTATAAAAGCAAAGCATGATGCAACAAGAATTACAGGCACAGTTGCTAATCCATCTAATCCATCAGTTAAATTTACAGCATTCGAAGATCCAACAATCACAAAAACCGAAAAAGGAATAAAGAACCATCCTAAATTTATTATTAAGTTTTTAAAAAAAGGAAAATATAAGTTTTGTAAATCAGAATTTTCCGAATAAATACTTAATACAAAAATCCCAATAGTTGCTGCAAAAATTTGAGATAAAATTTTGAATTTAAAAGATATTCCTGATGAATTTTTATATTTTATTTTTTTATAATCATCATATGCTCCTAGAATACCAAAACTAGCAACAATATAAATTAGAAACCAAACATACAAATTTGTTAAATCACCCCATAGCAAAATTCCAAAGAATAATCCTATAAGGATTAAAACCCCACCCATGGTTGGGGTGCCAATTTTTTTTACAATATGCTCATCTGGCCCATCTTCTCTTATTGGGTTTAAAATTTGTCTAGCAGAAAAAAAATTGATAAACGGATTTCCAATCAGAAAAACTATAAATAAAGAAGTGAAAACAGCCAGTCCAGTTCTCACAGTTAAGTATTTAAATACATTTAAAAAAGAATAAGTATCAATTAAATTTAATATGAGGCTATAAAGCATATGACTTATTATCTTTTAATTTTGAAAAAAATTTATTTAAACCAGTAGAATTTGATCCTTTTACCATTAAATAGTCATTATTATTTAATTCATTAACAATCAAATCATTAATTTGATCCCATTTATTTAAAACATTGCCCTTTTTAATCTTTTTTATCTTTTTATAAGTTTCTTTTACAAAATTTCCGTAAATATGAAGTTTGTCTATTGACGATAAATTAATATTATTACTCAGATTAGAATGTAATTTTTTTGAAAATTTACCCAATTCAAGCATATCACCCATGAGAAAATGTTTTCTATTATTTCCTACTTTTATTAAATTAAAATTTTCAATTGCTGATTTTAAAGATAAAGGATTTGAATTATAACTTTCATCAATTAAATAAAATTTTTTGTTTTTAAATTTTATTTTTGATATATCACCTCTGCCCTGAGGTATTGTAATATTATTAAATAGATCAGGTGTTAAATTTCTAAAGTGGCCAATGGAGTAAATTGTACTTATAGAAGCTAAAATATTATAAATATTATTTTGATTTAAATTTTTTGTATAAAAAAACTTTTTATCATTAAAGACTTTTACATGTAATTTAAATTGATTTTTATTTTTTTTTAAGGAACTTAAACATATATTTGCATCTTTTTTTAAGCCAAAAGAAACTATTTTGAGGTTTCTTTTTTTAGCTTTTTTTTCATGAAATTCAAAAAATTTATCATCTTTATTCAAAATAATTGTTCCTCCTTTTTTGATATTATGTATCAATTCTCCCTTGGCCTCTGCAATTTCTCTAATACTTTTAAAATTTTTTGCATGCGCATATGAAATATTAGTAATAATACCAATATTTGGCTTTAAGATTTTACTCAAAAAATCTATTTCTCCTTTTCTGTCCATCCCAATTTCAAAAATCCCACTTTCATTATTCAAATTTAAATTAAACAAACTTAAAGGTACTCCATATTTATTGTTATAAGATTTTGGAGAGAAAGTAGTATTACTAAATTTACTTATACTTTCACCAATCATCTGTTTTAGTGATGTTTTTCCACAACTTCCGGTAATTGCAATTATTTTTCCACTAAAATTTTTTCTAATTTTTTTTGATAAATCTGTCATACAATTTAAACTATCTACAACCCTTATTTGATTTGCTTTTTTAAAACTTCTATCGTATCTGTTTACTACCGCTATTAATGCTCCGTTATTAAATGCGTTTTTTATAAACAAATTTCCATCTTTTTGTTTTCCTTTGATTGCAAAAAATACTTCATTCTTTTTAATAGTTTTAGAGTTAATTGATGCTGTTTTTATTTTAAGATTTTTAGAAAATTTTTTATTAAAATATTCGTTAAAAATATTAACTTTGATATTATTTGAAATAGTTTTATTTTTTTTATTTATAAATTTTTTAATTGTAGCTTTATCAGAAAAAAAATTCTTTTTATTACCGTAGTCTTGTAAAGTTTCATGACCTTTTCCCGCAACTAATAATATTTCATTTGATTTGAGATTTTCAATAGCTTTTGAAATTGCCAACTTTCTATTTGGAATTTCTAAAACTTTATTAGAGGAAATATTCTTTTTTATATCTTTTCTGATTTTTTTTGGATTTTCAAATCTTGGATTATCATCTGTCAAAAAGATTTTGGAACAATATTTATTTACAATACTGCCCATTTTTGATCTTTTGTACTTATCTCTATTACCTCCACATCCAAAAACAATTTTTATTTCTTTATCTTTGAATTGCTCATTTAAATTCATTAAACACATCTTTAATGCATCTGGTGTATGAGCATAATCTAAAATCACTATAGAATTATTTTTTAAATTACCTATTTTTTCTAACCTTCCATCTATTGATTTTAACTTATGAATATTTCTTATAATCTTTTCAAAATTTACATTTGATTTTTCAGCTGCTAAAATAGACATTAAAACATTTTTCAACTGAATTTTACCTATTAAATTCAACGTAAAGCTATAAAATTTATTTTTATATTTTATTTTTATATTTTGTTTTTCAGCATCATATGTATGAGATATTAAGCTAATATTACTTTTTTCGTCTAAAATAGTTTTGATGTCAATTTTTCTTTTTTTTGCAATTTTTTTAATTTTATTAAATTCTTTCACAGACCTATCTAAAATTATTGTTGATTTATTTTTTAATAAGGAATTAAATAAATATAATTTTGAATTTAAATAGTCCTTTAAATTTTTATGATAATCTAAATGATCATGTGAAAAATTTGTAAAAATTCCAGATGAAATATTTAAACCATCAAGTCTTTTTTGTTTTAGGCCATGACTTGAGGCCTCTAGAATAACATTATTAATTTTTCTTTTTTTCTTTAAAAAATTTAAGTGTTTACCGAGAGTAATTGGATCTAAAGTAGTATTATTTACGGGAATAATTTTGTTTGAAAATTTGATTCCAAGTGTACCTATGGAGGCCACTTTTACTTTATTAATTTTTAAAATTTGAAAATAAAAATCAGATACTGATGATTTTCCATTAGTTCCAGTTACAGCAATTATATTGTTAGGTTTTTTGTTAAAAATTTTATAGGATAATTCAGCGAGAGTTTTTCTTGTATTTTTATATCTCAAAAAAAGAACTTTATCTTTAAATCCCTCGAATGATTTTTGATGAATAATTGTTTTTGCACCATTTTTTATAGCTTTATTAATATATTTATGACCATCACTAATATTTCCTTTGACTGCAACAAATATGTAATTTTTTTTACAGGATCTACAATCAAAGCTTAAACCTGAAAAAAAATGATTTTCAAATTCTTTTTTTTTTGTTTTTAAAAATTTACCAATCAACATTTCTTTTTAAAATTCCATATATTTTATGGCTAAAATTGGCCCTATTTTTTCTAAAATTTTGCCCGTAATTTCAACTGTAGTCCATCCTGCTGTATTTCTTGGAGTTCCTTTTAATTTAAATCCTGAACCGTCTCTATAGTTATAGATGTACTCTTTATTAATTTGTGGCCTATCTAACATTACTGCGATGACAAACTTTGGTCTAGAAGTTGGAAATATACCAATAAATGTATTTATTTTTTCTTTTGAATAAACTCCATCAATTGATTTTTGAGCTGTGCCTGTCTTACCACCTATTTCATAACCTGGGATATCAGTTAAATTTGCAGTACCTATCTTAGTTGATACAATTTTTCTTAAAGCTAAATTAATTTCTTCTGAAATTTTCCTATTAATAATTTTTTTTTGATTTAATTTTGGATTTTTTACTTTAATAAGAGTCGGCTTAACATCATAACCCCCGTTACTAATTATTGAATATCCCTTTGCTAATTGTAAAATTGTTGTTGTTATCCCGTGACCAAAAGAACTTGTGGCAAGCTTACATTTACCCCATCTTATTGGTAAAGGTGTCCCGACTTCCTCTAACTCAAATTCAATTTTATCTAAAATTCCAATTTTTTTTAAAAATGATGGAAATCTTTTTTCACCGATTTTTTGTGCAATTCTTACAGAACCAATATTGCCAGACCTTATTAATATATCCTCAGCTGTTAAATTACTTGGAATATTTTCATCATATTCTCTAATTGGTCTTCCTGCGCAATATATAGTTTTTGGTAATTCTTTAAACACAGTATCAATTTTAACTTGTCCAAAGTTAAGACCGGCAGCTAATGTAAATGTTTTAAAAACAGATCCAAATTCATAAACCCCCTTTGTTACCCTGTTTATAAATTTTTTATCAGTAATTTTTTCTCTTTTATTAAGGTCATAATCAGGTGTTGAGACCATAGATATTATTTCTCCATTATTTACATTCATTAATATTGCTGCACTTCCTTCGGTTTGAAAAATTTCATTTGCCTTTATTAGTTCTTCTCTAATCAAATATTGTATATTTGTATCCACTGTTAGTAATAATGGATCTTTTTCAGTTGTTAGCTTTTCATTAAAAGATTTTTCTAAACCTGATATTCCATTACTTTCAGTATCTATTTGACCAACAATATGACTATATAAATTTTTATAAGGATATATTCTTGAAATTTTAGTTTCATATACAAATGCTTTTTCACCGAGTAACTTTACTTTATTATAATTTTCAGAAGATATTTTCTTTTCTAAATAAAAGAATTTTTTTTTATTTAGTTTTTTTTTTTATTAAATTTGAGTCTTTTTCTGGAAAAATTAACTTAAGTTTTAATAAAAACTTTTTCTTATCTTTTACCTTATTAGGATTTATACCAATATTATTAGTTAGAACAGTTTTGGCAATAAAATTTCCATTCCTATCTAAAATATCAGCTCTAAAATCTTTTTGTTTAAAAATTATATCACTTTTAGTATTTTGTGGAATTGATCCATAATAAAAAATCTTTATTGAAAAAAGTAAAGAAATCAAAACAAAGATAAAAAAGAGAAATGCAGATCTATTAAAAGAAAAATTTAAGTTTGAAATATTTTTTTTAAAAAAAAATTCTCCCTCGTATTCGTTTATAATTAATTTATCTTTTGATTTATTCATTTTTAATAAATTTTTTTATATCAACTTTGTCTTTAAAGAATTGAATTTTATTTAAGTTTTTAATATCAATTGATCTATATTCTTCATTCGAAAAATTTTCACTATAACTGAATAATTTTTGAGGTGAAGTTAAGTAATGATTTTCTAATAAAATTAAATTGTATTTTCTATCTAAAATTAAAATACTTTCTTTTTTGTTATATATTTCGTTTTCTAATTTTTTTGATGTACTTTTAATTAATGTAGTAAATGAAATTAAAAAAATTATAGTTAATATAACTAGATTTTTTTTCATAATTTATCTGATAATTTTTCAATATCTATTAGAAATTTAAATTTTTTATAAACTTCGGTCTCAAAGTTTTTTATATCATTAATTTTTATTGCATACCTTAATTTTGCAGATCTAGATGGTTTATTAATTTTAATTTCTTTATCTGATGGTATTATTGGTTTTTTTTTAACTAATTTTAAAATATTGGGTCTTGAAATATTATCGGGTAGATATCTGGAGGTTTTATTATTTTCAGCAAGTAATTTAAAAAATGTTTTAATAATTTTATCCTCTAATGAATGAAACGAAACGAATACTATAAGCCCATTTTTTTTTAAGATTTTCACTGATTTAATTAATCCTTTTAATAGTTCAGATATTTCTTTATTAACAAATATTCTAAGTGCCTGAAAAACCTTTGTAGAGTTATGGGTTTTTTTATTGTTTTTTTTTTTTGAAAAATTAATTATTTTTACAAGTTTCTGAGTATCGATTAAATTTTTTTTTCTTTCTCTAATAATATTTTTTGCAATTCTTTTACTATCTTTTTCATCTCCAAAAAATTTAAATATTAATTCTAAATCTTTGCTATCTAAATTATTAATAACTTCTGATGCTGAAAAATCATTTAACCCCATTCTCATATCTAATGGGCCATCACTTTTAAAAGATAAACCTCTTTTGTAATCTTTAATTTGAATATATGAAAAACCTAAATCAAATATTAATCCTTTTATTTTTTTATTTTTTATATCTATTTTATCTAAATCACTAAACTTTAAATTATAAAAAAAAAAGCGATCTGTATTTTCTTTTTTTATTTGATCGGCAAATTTTTTTGAATTTATATCTCTGTCTAATGCTAAAACTTCAGTGGCTGAATATTTTAAAATTGCTTTTGTGTAGCCGCCTTGACCAAATGTACAATCTATAAATGTGCCACCATTTTGAGGGGAAATAATGCTAAGAATTTCATTTAGCAGTACCGAATAATGTTTTTCATTATTCGATAAAATGGTGGCATTCATCTATTTTTTTGAAGACCATTAATTTTT
>MDTG01016821.1_pt1 | contig 18377 bp, 24 predicted proteins | sample 811421 | NCBI WGS metagenome assembly MDTG01 (sample SAMN05326645, study PRJNA326480) | marine metagenome | isolation source: seawater | place: Pacific Ocean: South East | collected 2011 | reverse complement strand
TGCTTCACTTTGTCTTCGATAGCATTGAGCTGTTTTAGGTACTTACGATCTTCTTCAAAGTCGATCAGCTTGATGTGCAGGCTTTCGGTGTCTGCACCGGAAATCAATTCCGATGCAGACTGGTTAGCTTGCTTTTCAAGCATTTGTTTACGCTGTCTTGCTAATGGGCTAGCCATGTTTCACCCCTTATGCTGCTGACGTAGGGTCAACAACAGTGACAGCTTCAATTGCAGCGAATTTTTTAAGGTTTCCTACTGCGTAACCTTCCATGCGGATATGGTTTTGCTTAAAGCGAAGCTCATCTTCATCGTTCTTCTGCTTACGCCACTGCGTCCCTTCTTGGGTCAGGATTTGCAGGTTTTTGGTGTTGGTTACCCAAATTTGGTCGGCAGGGAAGAATGGCGGCGTGTAAGCCTTTTTACCCGCAATCGTCTTAGCTAGGCTTTGTGCAGCTTTATGCTCGGTTGGGCTGTCTGCGGCTTCAAGTAAACGATGCTGCTCCGCTGCCACCAAGTTAGAGCCAACCAACACAACAAGATCAGGGTCTTGGCGATGTTCTGGTGCAATGGTGGTGTTGATTAAGTCTTGCACCAACGAATCAAGGTTTTTGTATGATTCAGAGGTCGCGCCTGTTGGGTCAAGGTCGGCTGACGCTAACACTTGAGATGCTGCTTTTTCTTTTACAATTTTTAACCAGCCCTTGTTTACATCTTGGCCTAGGGGATTAGCAACTGGGTCGGTTTTGGCTGCGATAGATGTTCCATTGAAGCCAATACGCAGCATATCCAGAGCAAAGCGGCGAGAAATGGCATTTTTCATCATAGTTAACCATTCGTTCTTTGAGCCTGAGTTGGCCCACTGAGTCATGGTCTCCCACATAATGTGTGCGCCTGAATCGGTCTTAGTCAGTTCGTAGGTATTACCACTTTGGCCCACTTCAACGCTAAAGCGCCCGGTATCGGAGCGACCTGTAGACAGACCATCATCACCCACATCGACCACTTGGCCTTTAATTTGTTGAACAGGCAGTAGTGAAATCATTCCAAGAAACGCATCAGACTGCATAATTGCTTGGCGCAGCTTAGTTTCCATTGGTGGTGTTAGGTTAAAAGTCTGTGCGCCCTGTGGAGCGTTTGCCGCTGATAGCGTTGCTGTGCAGAACTCTAGTAAATAGGTGGTTGATATTGCATTCAGCATTTAAATCATCTCCGTAGTTGAGAATTTGTCATCAGCACCTTCGCCCTTTGGCTCTTGGTTAGGTACTTCCTGTGAAAGTTTGTTGAACCGGGTTTCGAGGCCATCCACTTTCTCAAGAAGCGGTTTGAGTTTTTTATCCAGAGTGGCAGAGAACTGTTCGATCACTTGGCTTTGTTCTTGTTCTTCTACTGGTTGTTCTGGAGTTTCTGCATTGAGGTTGAACTCTTCGGCCAGTTCTTTTTTGAACTCACCTTTGAATGCAGAAAACTGCTTTTTAAGTTGCTCTTCAGTCACTTCGGTATCCTCGTCTATTGATGGAGTTTCTGGCACTTCATCGCCAGAAGAGAAAAATTCATTGAATGCCGCAAAAAAGCGGTCTTTCTTGGTGAAACAGGCTGAAAAGTCGATTTCTTCAAGTGCGCTGCACTTAAGTTCGGTTGTTTCGCCTTGCTTACGCGAGAATTGAAGGAGCGATGTACCTGTGGAAGCTGGGGAGTCAGTCGCAGCTAGGCCCATTAAATAGCAACGCCCTTCGCCCTTATAATCGGGATTCGGCTCGATAGATGTGAATAGTTTTTGCTTTTTTCGGTTGGCCTCAAGCATGTAGTCGTTGGGTTCAAGCTTGGCGAACAAGCGCATTTTTCCGTCTTTCTCTTCTGCTTTGAGCTCAACCACCTTGCCCCAGTTTTCACCGTAGCCATAAAATCGGCGGTGCTCTGGCCAAATCAGTGCCGGGTATTCTTCCATGGAATAGCTTTCCGCCATTTGGGTTAACCACTCACGAGTAATTTTGCGCCCGTCTACGGTTGGCCCTTCTGTCGCTATGATTTTCCAGTCACTAATTTTTGGCATTTGCTCTCTCGAGTTAGTTATTTACATCTCTGTTTGAGCAAACAATACGCCTTTGAATAAGTGCTTTCAGCCACTTCAATTCCTAAAAATTCGGATTTTGACCAAATCCGAATTCATCCGAATTTAAGTTAGTCATTTGCGAGTTTTCGGGGCGTATGATGCGCTTATGGCATATTCTCCCGAACTACGACAAGCCGCCCGAGCACTCTATTTGAAAGCTTGGACGCCACGTGAAATCGCTACCGAACTGAACCTGAATAATGAGCGCATCATTTATTACTGGGCAGATAAATTCGGTTGGCGCGATATGTTGCGTGAACAAACTATTGATGAAGCAATAGCAAACCGCATTCAAACGTTGCTCGAGTTGGAAGACCCAAGCAAGAACCAGCTAGACATGCTCGATAGGCTTATCAAGCATCACGCAGCCTTGAAGAAACAAAGGGCACAAGAAAAGAAGCAAGGTGAACAGCCTTTAAATGCTGGCAACAAAAAACACGAAAACAAAAGTAACCGTGGTGATCAGCAATCTGGCAGCAGCTCATCAAAGAAAAGCAAAGGTAAAGGCAAAAACAATGTAGACCACCTAACCAAAGATGATTTTTCATTGTGGTTAGATAGCCTCTTTGAATATCAACGGTTAATGAGGGATGTTAAAAACGACCCCTCAACACCTCGAACAAGAAACGTTTTAAAATCTCGCCAAGTTGGTTTCACTTATGGTTGTTCTGGCGAGGCTTTTGAAGACGCTGTTTTAACTGGAAGAAACCAAATATTCATATCAGCGAGTCGTTCTCAATCAGAAGTTTTTAGGCAATATATTCTGAGTATCGCAAAAGAATTTTTCGATATTGAGCTAAAAGGCGACCCAATAACATTGAGCAACGGTGCTAAGTTGCATTTCCTTTCAACCAACGCAAACACAGCCCAAGGTAAATCAGGCAATGTTTATATTGACGAATATTTTTGGATAAGAGACTTCAACAAAGTTACTGATGCCGTGAAAGCTTGTGCCACACAAACTCAGTATCATATTACGTATTTTTCTACTCCTTCAGCTAAAAACCATCCAGCTTATCCTTTCTGGACTGGTGAAAAGTGGAAGAAAGGCAAAGACTCTCGCCGCTCTATTGAGTTTCCATCTATATCAGAACTTAGAAAGGGAGTTGCATGCCCTGATAAACAATGGCGTTACGTCATCAATGTTAAAGATGCGGTAAACGGTGGCTGTCACCTTATTGATTGGAAAGAACTAGAAGAAGAAAACAGCCCCGATGTTTTCAATAACTTATATATGTGTGAGTTTGTCGATGATTCATCCAGCGTATTTAAGTTTAGTGACGTTGAAAAGCTAATGGTTCTCCCCGAGATATGGCAGGACTTTAACTCTAAAAACAAGCGGCCATTTGAACACAGAGAAGTTTGGCTAGGGTACGACCCAAGCCGAACCCGCGACAATGCATGTTTAGTTGTTGTCGCTCCCCCGGCTACAGAGGGAGAAAAATTCAGAGTGTTAGAAAAACACTATTGGAAAGGACTTAACTTTCAATATCACGTGGCAGAGATAAATAAAATATTCCAGAAATACCGGGTGACCTATTTAGGGATGGATACTACAGGCATTGGGGCGGGTGTATATGACTTACTCAGGGAAAAGTTCCCGCGCGAAGTACACGCTATTCACTACAGCAATGAAAATAAAAATCGCCTGGTACTAAAAATGATTGATGTCGTTGAAGCAAAACGGCTTCAATTTTCCAAAGAGGAAAAGGATATTGCCAGCGCATTTATGGCTATCAAGCGCGGAGCAACAAAGTCAGGACAAATGATGTCATTTAAAGCTGACCGCTCTGAATTAGTAGGCCATGCAGATGCATTTTGGGCTATTTCTCATGCCTTAATAAATGAACCACTCAATCATTCAAATAAGCGTAAATCGACTTGGACAACTGCATCATGACCGACACAACAGAAACACTAGTTAAGCAAGAAGAACATGCAGAGTCTGTATATCACATTGACTCTTCGCCAGAAGCAATTGACTCAACCAGTTGGATGACGTCTTACTCTGAATTGTTCTACAACGACTCCGACGACTATTGGGAACCGCCAATCTCACGACAAGGTTTGGCAGAGACTTCACGCGCAAACGCCTATCATGGTTCACTTTTAAAGGCTCGTGCAAACTATGTTGCTGCTCGTTTCACCACTGGCGGAGGTGCTAGACGTCGGCAGATTCAATCTTTTTGCAATAACTACTTCACTTTTGGTGACGCTGCTTTTTTAAAAATCCGCGATCACTTCAAGCGTGTTGTTCGTTTGTTCCCTTTACCAACGATGTACTTACGCCGACGTAAAAACGGGGACTTTGTGCTACTTGAGCGTGACAACAAGCAACGTGTCTATAAGGCGAATGACATTATTTTCTTACCCCAAGAAGACTTACAACAACAGATTTATGGCTTACCTGACTATTTGGGCAGCTTACAAAGCAGTTTACTGAACAAAGACGCCACACTATTTCGTCGCCGATACTACAAGAACGGTGCTCACATGGGGTTTATCTTCTATGCGACTGACCCAAACTTAAGTGATGATGACGAAAAGATGTTGAAAGATAAGATTGCCAGTTCTAAAGGCGTTGGTAACTTCCGCAGTATGTTCGTCAATATTCCCGGTGGTGCAGAGAAAGGTATTCAGCTAATCCCTGTAGGTGACATTGCAACGAAAGATGAATTCGAACGCATCAAGAATATTACAGCGCAAGACATTTTAGTGGGGCATCGTTTCCCAGTTGGTAAGGCTGGCATTATTCCACAAGGGACAACCAGCTTAGGCGACCCGATCAAGATTGGTAGTGAATACGCCAAAGACGAGATCATACCCGTATGCGAACTGATTATGGATGAAGTGAACAATGACCCGGAAATCAGAAACATAAAAAGCCTACATCTAAAGTTTGATGTTACTACCGGGGAAAACTCATAAACCTGTACAAAAACACAGCCATTGACGTAATATTATGCAGTCAGTCAGTTAAGTTAGGTCAATGTATGCGAGTTTATTGCAAATGTGGTGAACGCGCGATTGTAAGTAGAAGCATCGCTAAAGATGCCAATTGCGCAGATTTATCTTGTTCCTGTTCTAACCCAGAATGTGGGCATACCTTTGTGAGTTCTATCGGCTATCGCCACTCACTCAAACAGTCAAAGCTTCATTTCGGAATTGGTGCGACTAGTAAGCCGTCTTTATTTGGTAGTCGCATTACTTGCGGTTGTGGCGAACGGGCGGTGATTAATAAAACCAACCGCCTATCGAACGACTGTGCAGATTTGTATTGTGAGTGTAAGAACCCAGCGTGTGAACATCAGTTTGTTATGTCTTTGTATTTTAGTCACACACTAAGCCCATCATCGAAAGATACCAGTGAACTGGCAAACTGTTTAATCAAGATGCTAAAGCCCGGACATCGAGATCATTTAAAACAACAGTTAGCTTTATTTTAATCAACTCTCATAATCAGGCCCTGCAACATGGACAGCTTCTAGCTGTCCTTTTTTATGGGCAAGAATCAATGAAATTAAGAACATGCCAATGTCTTGGTTTTCTTCGTGGTTCCCGCATGTATCATCAGCCAAAGCGCATAAAACAAACGCCTCCGCATTGTTATGTAGTTCAGACATTTAGCCTCCCAACTGACGGTTTACTGTATATTAATACAGTAGTTTTTATGTAACAAATTTATTATGGATTTTTGTCGCCTATAATTTGGGTTATGCGACTTAGCTTTTACCTAGTCAGTGCATCGAGCAAGGAAGACGTGACCCATGGCATTACTCCTACATTAACGTCCAGTCGTCCCCATCAGGGAAAATCGACAGGTCAGGTTGTTGATACTCTTGCTTTTCTGGTTGGGCGAATAGGTTGTCCCAACCCTCGAAATCCATCCAGTTGGTGTCGTCCGAACGTTGACGGCTCACTTCTACCAACTGGGCAGGGCGTTTATTGCCGTGTTCGTCTACCTCCGCAGGGCGGATTTGAATACTAGTTGCATCGTCGATGCGAATTGAACTGCCTTTTAGCAGTGCGGCCAGTGCCGCTTCATCAATATTTGGTGATTTATTCGCCCGTTTATTCACAGGGTCTAATAATCGGGTTAGCTGATCGCTGACCTGTACATTCTCAGGCTCCGTACAGTTATTGACAGAACTCCGAGAGGTGCCGGAGGCACCAATTGCGGTCGCTGCGCTCCCTTGGGTGATCGCTTCAGCTTCTGCTTCTACCTTTGATTTCTTTTGAATTGTCCAAACCTTAGTGCGAGTTTTAACGACCGCTTCCGGTGTTTGGAATCCCTCAATCTTGCGAACGTCCTCACCGTGAGGAGACGAAAAAGGAAGAACTTGATATGAGTTTGTGATCAGCAAATCTTCGCGCTTAACGAATGGACCACCTTGCCCCATAATGTAGCCTTGCCAATTGCCATGGTCTGCCGCTTTCATCGTATCTACGATGCATGCTTCATCAGATTGGATTCGTGCCTGGTAGTTTTTGCCGATCACGTCTACCAACTCTTTATTGGTTAACAGGTGATCAGGTTTAACCGGACCAACTACATAGCGGTGCAGCATGTAGTACATATCCAACAGATCAGCGCGTTCTTGCATGAACACGTATTCCATAAAGGCTTTTTTGTTTTGGCTTGCGAAGCGGCGCAACTCACGGTAAGTCGTAACCGGAGCACCACCAAAGAATTGGAATTGACGAATTGCCCAGCGGCTTTTCCAAGCGCTAACGTTCTTCGCCATGTCTTTCACAGATTTGCCTGTTTCGTCGGACACTTCATCGTCCATGGCAAAACCGTCGATGTTCTTAGAGATGTATTTTGCGATGTAGCCTGTTGCGGTACCTTTCTCTGGGTCGATGTAACCAAAGTCGCAACGTGGGCGGTAATCCATAGGACCAACATAACTACCCTTGCGAAATGGCTTTTCCTTTTCCTTCTCGTATTTCGGGTGCAGTTCGCCACGGTCTTCTTGTGTTGCGTAGCTAATAAAGATATCGCGCACTTCCATCACATCTTCTGGTTTAACCCAGATCAGCAAATGCCAGTGTGGTGTGCCATCGTGATGAGGTTCGGCAACACGAACACCAAACCAACGGATTTCTTCACGACCTAACTTAGCGCGGATACGCTGCCAAACATTATTAAGGTACGACTGCGCCTCACGTGGGCTTGCGCCGTTCCAGTGGTCAATGAATCCGCCTTTTTTGTATGAGTTGTGGTATTTAGATGGCGTGGTTAGCGTTAGGAACAAACCTTGTAAACCAAGCTCGTTACCGATGTTTTCACAACCGCGACAACGCACCATCAACTCATGACGGCGAATGGCTGGGTTAGATACGCTTTTCAGAACCATTTCAGCAAGATCCGCTTTTTCTTCGTTTTCTTCGTCGAAGAGTTCACATTGCTTGATGTATTCCCAGTTGCGCTTTTGCTGCTCTTGGTGCTCACGAACACAATCCCAAGACGCATAAGCCGATGCTTTTGAAGAGACTTGCCCCATGGCAATCGCTAGGTGTTCACGCATAATTTTTCGCGCTTTCACCAAACGACCAAGCCACCACTTCTCGCTAATCATGCGAGAGATATCTTGCAGAGCAGACAACTCATTTTGCTTTTTGTATTTGCATGGTGGCTTAATGCCGAATTCGGAAGTGAAAGCAGCTAACTCGTGATAGCCCTCAACAACAGGGCAGAACGTTTTGTCCTTTTCCTGTTCAGCTTCCGTAATGCTTGCCAACTTAGAAGAGATAATTTGGAAACGTGCATTCATGATTTTGCCTATCTTGAACGCCATTTCTTTGAGTTCATCCAATTCCAATTCCGCTAAGATTCGGTTCTTCACTGGCTTGCGGTTCTTAACCGCGTTGTCGAAATCAAACGAAACTTGTTTGCGCTGAATGTCTTCAGGATTGCCATATTCTGTAAAGAACACGGGATGAAATGGATCTTCATCGTCTCCAAGTTCTTTAGACAATACAGCAACTTTTTGTGTAGTTGGCAGGTCGTGATACTTTTTCATAACCAGGCGAACACGCTTAGTCGCTGGCTCCATTTTTTGACGCAAGAATGTGTTCGCATCTTTTGCACCTGTTTTTTCAAAAATATCGATGTATCGCTTTGCAAAGTATTTCGCTAGGTAAGCAGGCACATCTTGAAAGAACTGCTTGCGCCAATCATGATCACGAGGGTTTACTTCAAATAGCTGGCGTTCCAGAACACTAAGATCATCAGGCTCAATAATTGTGTTGTATCTACGCGAACCAAAGCAGCCCGCTTCAACCTCAGTCAAAGGGGCTTGCCATGGAAAATCGTATAGGTCGATTTCAGTTGGTTCGATTAGGGTGTTCATGCAGCTACATCTTTGTTAAAAGCTTGAGCGCATGTAGGCGACAACCATAAACATTCAGTTTTTAGCCTGGTACCTTTACCCGAACTTATTCTTGATTGCTTCTCTTGCTTAACCCATCCACACAACAAATCGTTGTACATGTCTGAATCGTAACCGGACAAGATCACCATACCTTTAAGGTTGTGGATGCAAGCTAATAACTGCTCATGTTCTGCATCTGACATCTCATGTTGGTAAACTGAATTTGATGAATTTAGGTTTCGAGTATCTTTTAAATACGGTGGGTCGACGTAATGAAGCGTTTCAACACCATCATGAGATAGCATACATTTCGCTGCATCCCGGTTCTCGATGTTCACACCTTGTAGACGATTGCAAACGTACTCGATTACTGGCGGATATTTTGCCCAGCAATGAGCCGATGTGCTGTATTGTCTTTTCGCTTCACATCGAAACCCAGTTGGATGAAATGTTGCAGCACCTGAACCAAATCCCATAGCAGAACGAACGATTGTTCTTCTCGCTCTCTCGATAGGATTTTCAGTTTTTTCATATGCCAGGCAGAATTCATCACGACTATATGGCGTTAATTCACACATTCGAATTAACTGACTAGCCAGCTCAGGATCTCGAAGAACTTGGAACAAATTAAAAATATCTTGGTCTAGGTCGTTATACACTTCTCCATGTGAACGCTGTTTCTGTAGCAATACGCTACCTGCTCCACCAAACGGTTCTACATAGCACTTATGAGCTGGGAAAAACTCCATTATCCATTTAGCTAAGCGGAACTTTCCGCCGTGATAACGAAGCAATGGCGTGTGCATTTTCTTACTACTCATGCTGCCACCTTCACTGTTTTTGGCGTCCCGCAACGTTGGCAATGAGTTTCTTTTGCTTTGAATGCTTTTTTACACTCTTGGCATTGCTCAACACCAGTTGAAACGATATGGCTCAAGCCTTGAGGAATATCGAAGCGATTGCCGTTATCCCAAATAAACCATGCGTATTCACACGAATCTGAACCGCCTTTGACAAAGCGAGGACGAGGAACAATAACTGGCGTTTTTGGTGGAAAACCGATTTCAAACCAAAACGACAAACGGTCTAGCGAACCCAAATAGTTAACACGCTGCAGGTATGCCATTGTTCCATCTGGTGCCAGCTCACTTAGGCTCTTACGAATGAATTCTTCGGTTAGGGAAAAAGGCGGATTAGTGATAATCACATCCTGTTGACCAAACTCCGTAGTTAGGTAGTCAATGCCTTTTTCAATCTCTGCAAATGACTTTTGGCTTTGAGGAAGTGCGACCTTTTCGAAGATCGCACCAGTACCGTAACAAGGTTCTAAAAACTTGTCGGTTGGGCGAAGGGTTAACTTTGATAGCAATGCGTCGACAACTTCTGGCGGCGTTGGGTACAGCTCACGAGGTTGCACTTTTCCGGTAGTTGAACTCATGCTGTCACCTCTGAAAAATCAACGACGAATCTTTGGTCTAACGCAGGCAAGCGGTCGTTATGCGCCCCTCTCTCCATTAGCCTTTCTTTTTCAATAGTTGGTAGCGAAATGTCCTCTACTCGATTGACCATCACGACATCTTTGTATTCATCTTTAAGCGAAATGTTTTCACCACGTTTGTGGTACTCGCATATAAGAAGATCCATACGAGGTTGTGTATTAACAGGCGGGTCAATTCTGAAATCTGTAAGCCAACGGCTTTCAAATTCAAACTGGGCATATTGCATAGTATGGTCGTCACTGATTACATCAAAATCAGTGTCAGCCACGGTGTAATTAACTCTGTGAGTAAGTGTTTTCTCTTGTTCATCTGTCCAATTGGCACACTTAGCTTTCCAGCGCGTAATCACTGAGAAATCCGTTAGTTGCTTATCAACTTCCAAGTACAGACCATGCATTGCTTTGCGTCCCACCTTTCGACATGCAACATGGTAGGATTTGTTTGGAAATGGTTTTCTAACTACAAGGTCTTTACCCCCCGTTAGAGTCACATTTAGCTCTGGAATCTGAACGTCGATTAATTCCAATTCAACATTCGAATAACGATTCATTATTTGTGGTACTAGATGTAATAACATTGCGCTGCCCCTTACTTATCAATGACTGACAAGCAGTACTGTTCAAACTGAAAAAGTGCTTCATCGTCCCAACGACCAAGATCACGCAATGCAAGCATTTCAATAAACAGGCTGCGATTTTTCATATCTATCTGTGACCAATGGTGTAGCTGTGGCTTGGCGTTCTCGTTTTGATAAGAGCGGTACCAACTCACATAGGTATGAGCGAAGAACACGCTTGCACGATCACCCTGCATTGCTTCTTTGATATCAGCTAAAACGTCTTCTAGTGGGCGGTGTGTTTGAACAGGAGTTAACTTTTTAGCGATAGCATCAAGCTGAATCACGATTTCTTCTTGCTGCGCTATGCTGCTTTTTTCAAAACGTGTGGCAATCTGTTCAAATGACTGGTTGAATAGTTGTACGTACATGTTGTTCATGCTTCTACCTCCGCGATATTTTCAGAGGCTTCATGCGCATCAGCAATTAGGTCTATGAGTTTGTCTTCAATTGCCAACAGCTCTGCTAGAGCGTTATTGCTCTGCAAGAAAATATTTTCATTAACTGTTAAGCCGCACTCTGGTTTCAATGAGCTTGCGCGAACACAAACACAATCTACAGAAGCTGCGTAGTCGACAGAGGTGTGAATTAAGTATTTGTTGGTGATTGCCATATTCATGATGGTATTAATCACATCCATAAGGTCACGATTGGCAATTACATCTACTAGTTGGCGACTCTTATTAGCTAATACTTCTGGTGGTAAAACATCATGCCCAATAATGCCGACGTTCTTTGGCAGAATAGAGCTCAACGCAAATGCTAACTTACTTTGATGGCTCAATGTGCTGTCGTGAATTTGGCGGGCTTTGGTTAAGAACTCCATGGCTTCTTGGTGAAGTTCTATTGCTTGCTCAAGTTCAGATTTGTTTTCGTTCATCTTCTATGCTCCTACGCTAAGACGAAAAAAAGCCCCCTGTTACAGGGGCAAATGGCTGGCTAGGCTGTTAAATAACTTTGCTGATATCGGAATGTTTTAGGCGGCGGACATCACCCACTTTGCGGTCGAACTTCATCACCATCTCTTTAAGCAGCTGCATTCCAGAACGGACTTTTTGCAACTCAAGGTCATCGAATGAATCAAACTCACGGCTGTAATCTTTTGGTGGCATACCACCTGCAATCAGAATTAAGCCACGGCTACGATCATTCATTTCGTTATACATATCGCGTAGCTTTCTACGCTTTGCACTTTTATCGAAAAGCGATTTACACGCTGCAATACTATCTGCTGCGCTTGGCGCTCTTTCTTTAAATGAAGAGGGCTGTATTTCTTGTTGTCTAGCTAACTGACTCATGGTGTTCATATCCTCTTAATTGGGTTCAAGCTGTTTAGGCTAAACCCGGAATAGGTGCACCATTAGCCAGAAAATCTGTGCCAAATTGCATTAGTGGCTGCAGGCCTGTGGTGCGGTGTTCAAGGTCATTGATAAGCAAAACCAGATTGCCCAAAGCGGCTTGCGCCTTAGCTAAGGTTTTGCGTTTAGTAGATCGCGGTAAACGCTCTGCGGTGCACATGGCTAACGCATCGCTAGAAAGCTCACCAGAATGGGTGTTTAGCTGTAGAACTCGTTCAAGCAGGTTCAGATCATCTTCTGCTTTTGGTAGTGGGATAATGACCACCCCATCATCTGCAAATAACGTATTTACGATTGAGTAGTCACCAGAAACACGGCTGATAGAAGCAAGCACAACAGGTTTAAGCACGTGCGGTTGGTTTGGGTTCAGCATGTTGCGAAGCATTGTGCCGTTAAGTTCAAGCTTTCGGGCAATCGCTTCAACATCGTGATTGACAACAAAATCACAGCAAGCCGCATCAAAAGCTTGTTGTTTGCGTTCACGCAATACGCACATTGAGTTATTTGCGTCCATAACTAATACTCAATTGAAGAAGAATGGTACGAAAACGAAGGCCCAGCCAATTACTTCTAGCCATACTGGGCATTTGTTCGGGTATTTATCTTCCCAAGACTCACTCATTGCATCTTGCTGGGTGAGTTTGGTTTTAGGTGGGATAGCGAAGCTCATACTTGTTGCTCCGCAGCACGTTGGTAAACCTTTACCAAGTTGATTAGAACGCTACCGCGCTCACCTTTTTTTTCTAGGATAGGGATGTCACCTGCCGCAATTGCTCGGTCAAGTGAAGATGTTGACCAACCAGTGCGACGCAGAAACTCTTTTTTAGTACAAAAAGGTGCGTCAACTGCTATTTGAATACTTGCCATAGTGGTATCCTACTTGTTTGAGATTTGTTGATGCTTATTGGTGGAACATGACAGCATCAACTCACATATGACACATTCTTGATCGCAAAACCGAGTTGGTCAACTCTTATTTTCGACCAAATTAGTTAAATGCGAGTTAAAAATAACTTAAATGTGATCAAGAGCGCACATAAAGTGCGCTATTTAGATGAGAGAACATCGAGATGAGCAGAGTTCCAGCAAAGGTACCAGCATTTGATTATTTAAAAGGCAGAGATTTCACGGAAAAGCTAAAAGAAGTGACTGGCTGTTCTACATTTGACTTAGTAGCTGATCACTACGGCGTCCCCAAATCTACTTTTTTTACATGGCACACCCATAACCGAACTGGCTTTGAACTAATCGTTAGGGAGCATCTAGCTTCTGGTGCTTCTGTTCGTTATTTGGCACTTGGTCTAGGTGAACCATTTCCGCAAAATGAAGCAGCCCCGACCTCAAGCAACATTGATAAATTTGCAATTGTTAACGGTGAACGAGAAAAGGTTGGCACTGTAGAGCTAGGTTTATCAACGCTCAATGATTTTGGTCTAATCAAAGAAAACCTGTTCGTTCTTGAACAAGATGGTAGCCATTTGTATGTAAACACTGCAGAACGTCAACCTGCTTCTGGTGATTACTTACTAGATATTGATGGGGTTCTATCAGTTAACTACCTCCAACGACTACCAGGTAAAAAGCTAGCTATCGCTTTTGAAACATCAACCATTGAAGTATCCGAAGAAGATATCAAGGTTGTTGGTCGTATAGCTTTGGAAATGAAGAAGAAATAAAAACACGTAATATGGCTAGGAGTATAGAAAATGGATGAATCGGTTAGCGTAAAGCTGAAACTGGGGATTGTTCTTCTCCCTATTGTTTTTTCTTGGTTCACTCTCAAGAAAGGTTACAGCACCTTATCTAGAGTAATTTCTTTCGCATGGCTACTTCTCACATTGGCTGTTTCTGCTTCCGGTGACAAGCAGGCTAGTACATTAGTTGGAATAACCATATTAGGATTTGTTGTTTATAGCATTGGTGAGCTTTTTGTATTTCTGTTTAAAAAAGCAAACCAGCGCAAACAAAAAATGCTTACCATCATCAACGATGATGAACAGTGGGCCAAATATTGTATTGAAAAGAAACTTACCCCATCAGCTCAGAAGTTCGTTTTAAAAACTTACGGCATCGAGAAACCACCTGTAGAGTTACCTATCTCTGAACCAGCTATTAAAGTTTCTATCACAACATCTACAACCGATCGCGAAGATGACTGGAAGTCATATGACAGCATCGAAGAGTGGGAACGAGACTGCACAACACTTTGGACAGGGACGACTAAAGATATTGAGTTTTCCTATGCCAGCTCTTGGTCAAAACCCAAAGAACGCCGAACACTAACACCCTATGAATTTGGCATTGATGGAAATGGTCGTGGTTATGTAAAAGGCATTTGCCACAAATCCAACGAACAACGAACTTTCAAGCTTGATAACTTCGAAACGAAAATCAAAGTTGGAAGTCAGCGATTTGACCCAGATGAATGGATAGAAAAATACCTTGATCTGGACTCTTACGAACTGCACCTAAAATACGGTGCGAGTATTTAACAGGTTTAACTCTTAAACATGTCTGTTAGAAAAGTAGAAGACGGAAACAAAAAGCCATGGATTTGCGATGTCCGGCCAAATGGTCGCAATGGTAAACGCATACGAAAACGCTTCGCTACTAAGGGCGAAGCGATGGCTTATGAAAAGTTTGTTTTAAAAGAAACAGACGACAAACCGTGGTTAGGTGAAAAAAGCCAAACTCGTAGCCTGTTGGATATGATCGACTTATGGCAAGAACGCCACGGTCAATCACTTGCCCATTCCAAATACACGTACAATAAGCTTAAGGTTATGGGCTTGGCGTTGGGGGACCCGCTTTATCATAAGCTCACAGCAACGATGTTTACTGAATACCGCACTCGCCGCCTTGCAGGTGAAGTGGCTGATTTGAATGGCCGAAAGGTTGAAGTGTCTTTTCGTACTTGCAACAACGAACAAGATCTGCTGAATGCTGTGATTGTCGAGCTGCAGCGCATGGGGGAGTGGAAAGGCGAAAACCCTTTGAAAGCTGTCCGCCAATTCAAACTGCACGAACCTGAAATGGAATTTCTCACCGTTGAGGAAATGCAGAACCTGATTACAAAGGCAGAAGAACACGAATTCCATGATGACATGCATAAGATTATTAAACTTTGTTTGGCTACAGGTGGTCGCTTTCGTGAAGCATCCCGACTAACAGGCGCTCAAATCACAAAATACAAAGTAACGTTCACTCAAACGAAAGGTAAAAAGAATCGTTCGGTACCGATCAGCCCCGAACTTTACGAAGAAATTTACAAGGAAGGTTCTGGCCCATTGTTTAGCATTGGCTATTCGACCGTTTACCGATTCATTGTGAGAAATGTCCCGCGACTAAAGCAGCAAGCGGCCCACGTTCTGCGCCACACTTTTGCGTCTTACTACATGATGAACGGTGGCAACATTATCGCCCTGCAACGAATCCTTGGTCACAGCGATATTAAGCAGACCATGCGATACGCACACCTCGCCCCAGATCACCTAGAAGATGTGGTCACAAAGAACCCATTAGTGAATATCAAACAAGCGGTTTCTGTAGGCACCGAAAAGGCAGAATGACCACACAATGTGGACACTTTAATGTCCACATTGTGTCCACAAATTTTCAGAATATAGATAAATATTGATGATTATTGATGCATAAGCTTTTGATAAAGCCCCATCATGCCTTGTTTGGCCTAGTTCCTATTGGGATGATTTAAAATGTGGTCTTCCCAATCCACAACATCAATTTCGTACACGACTTTGTTTCGAACGCTTTCACCCGCAGCGTGCATTTCAGACTTAGAGCCAGTGATTAATGGGTGCCACTCTGGGATCTGCTTAGACTCGGATAGAAGACGGTAAGCACAAGTATCCGGTAGCCAATGGAACTCGTCGATCTTGTCACGAGTCAGCTTCAAACACTCTTCACCTGAAGTGAAACGGTTTGGGTAGTCCTTACAAGAACACGTTTTGTCATTCAGCCAGCTACACGCCACATTGGTGTAGTAAACTTCATCGCTATCTTCATCCATAAGCTTATGTAAGCAACACTTACCACAACCATCGCACAGAGATTCCCACTCTTGCTCGGACATCTGCTCTAGTGTCTTTTCTTGCCAAAATGGATTCGTCATAGGATTGCTTCTTACTCTTTTACTGGGGTGCGTTTTATACCGTTAGCCCATAAAAAGTTCAAGGATAAAAATTGTTCATTATGTGATCCAATCAATAGCTGTCACTCCCATTATTTTTTGCTACTATCGCGCACCCTGTTATTTAGTGAGTTTAATTTGATGGAATGTCGCCTAGGTTGTGGAGCATGCTGTATTGCTCCGAGTATTACGTCAGCTATTCCTGGAATGCCGAATGGTAAGCCTGCGGGTGTACGCTGCATTCAGTTAAACGATCAGAATCTTTGTAAACTGTTTGGTCAAGACTCACGTCCTAAAGTGTGTCATCAATTCAAAGCTTGCCCTGTTATTTGCGGCAAAACCGATCAAGAAGCACTCGACAACTTAATCGAACTTGAGGCAATCACTTAGTCATACCTCTTCCATTTTCTGACATCTATATGCCCAAGATTTCACAATTTTGCAAAATCTAAACTATCTTCTCGATACCGGTACAGATTAATAAAGGTCGTTATGAATAAGTATATAGCAGAAATGTTGGGTACGTTTTGGTTGGTTGTGGTAGTGCCGTCTTAGCCGCCGCTTTTCCCGATACAGGCATTGGCCTGCTTGGGGTCTCTCTTGCCTTTGGTTAACCGTACTCACCATGGCTTTCGCTATTGGGCATATATCCGGTTGCCACCTCAACTCAGCTGTCACTATAGGCCTTTGGACAGATGGTCGTTTTGATACCAAAGATGTTGTACCTTATATCATTGCTCAAGTACTCGGCGGCATTATTGCTGGCGGCGTATTATTTGTGATTGCCTCCGGCCAAGCTGGCTTTGATGCTGTTTCGTCAGGTCTCGCGCCTAATGGCTTTGGAGAGCACTCTCTCGTTGGTTACTCACTAACCGCAGCACTGGCCTGTAAGGTGATGATGACCATGGTATATGGGAGCGACCGATTCTAAAGCACCCGCGGGATTTACACCCATCGCGATTGGTCTCTGTTTAACCTTGATTCACCTTATAAGTATTCCAGTAACCAATACCTCTGTGAAACCAGCTCGGAGTACCGGTGTAGCTGTATTTGTTGGTGACTGGGCCGTTTCTCAACTATGGCTATTCTGGATTGCTCCAATTATTGGTGCGGTGATCGGTGCGGTCATATACAAAACCGTTCGAGGCTCGTATTAAGCTCTAAGAAGAGTTGGATAAAATAAGCTGTAAATAATAAACGAAAAAGCCGCTTAGTGATGATTCACCAAGCGGCTTTTTTAGATTTTATGACGACCGAGTAATGAGTGTGAAAGCGTGGTGCCATCCACCAGTTCTAGCTCACCACCAACGGGAACACCATGAGCGATTCTGCTAGCGTTCACTTCATGGGCATTACACAGCTCAGCAATGTAATGCGCTGTCGCTTCCCCTTCAACAGTCGGGTTAGTCGCTAGGATTACTTCAGAGATATCACCACGACGTAGGCGGTAGTCCAAAACATCGAGGCCGATGTCACTTGGACCAATACCATCAAGTGGTGAAAGGTGCCCCATAAGCACAAAGTAACGACCAGAGTATTGGCCAGTTGCTTCGATAGCTGCAATATCAGCTGGGCTTTCTACTACACAGATTTGACCATTTTCCTGACGTTTAGGGTTGGTACAAATGTGGCAGGTATCTTCTTCAGTAAAAGTACGACACTCATTGCAATGGCCAATTTCTGTCATTGCTTGGCTAAGAGCATCAGCCAACTGAAGGCCGCCTTTTCTATCGCGCTGTAACAAATGAAAGGCCATACGCTGCGCCGACTTGGGGCCAACCCCAGGTAGACAACGTAAGGCCTCCATCAAATGCTCCAGCATATGACTGGTACGCATATTTAACCGTTCTAATTTTCAAATAACGGTCCGCTCAAGTAAGGCAAGAACGAACCCTTAGAAATAAGTCGCTTAGAAAGGCATCTTCATGCCTGGTGGAAGTTGCATTCCGCCAGTGATGCTAGCCATTTTTTCTTTTTGAGTTTCTTCAACACGACGAGCCGCATCGTTGAAAGCAGCAGCGATAAGATCTTCAAGCATCTCTTTATCGTCTTCCATTAGGCTTTCATCGATATCAACACGGCGAACGCTGTGGCTACCAGTGATGGTTACTTTTACAAGGCCAGCACCTGACTCACCTGTAACTTCCATATTCGCGATTTCTTCTTGAAGCTTTTGCATGCGCTCTTGCATTTGCTGGGCTTGCTTCATCATGTTGCCCATACCGCCTTTACCAAACATGTTAATACTCTCTGGTCTAATTGGTTTATTAAAAT
>MDTG01291536.1_pt1 | contig 18378 bp, 18 predicted proteins | sample 811421 | NCBI WGS metagenome assembly MDTG01 (sample SAMN05326645, study PRJNA326480) | marine metagenome | isolation source: seawater | place: Pacific Ocean: South East | collected 2011 | reverse complement strand
GCACCCAATTCGATAATACCTTTTTTATTTTTTAAAGTTAAATCTACTATTTTCTTAGAGTAATATTCAACATGTGCATAAGAGGATTTTGTATTTTCTGACACAAAAACATCTTTATTGTTAAAAATATCATACAAGGGCCCAACATTTTTATTTCCTCCATAAACTGGTCCTACTCTTAAAATTAAATCATTTTTATCCAAAATTAATTCAGCAGATCTTCTATTGATCCCATATATACTATCAAGTTGAGTTCTAGCAGAGATACTACTAACCAGAGTTAATGAATTAATTGAAAAATTTTTACAAATTTCTCTGATTTTTGATGTTTTCTCAACAGTCTCTATGAAATCCCACTCAGGTTCATTTTTAGCTTTAAATCTTTTCGATGGATTAGCTACATGGATAACGTAATCTGAACCTTTTAAAGACTTAATATCGTCTCCTCTTAATAATTTATTTAGTTTTATATTTTTTAAGGTTTCGACATATTTGCAGATATGGGAGCCAATGTAACCATTAGCTCCAATTACAGTCATTTTTTTCAAATATTTTACTTTCTTAAATCCGCAGTATGCTTATTTTTCATATACCAGTTGATTGTTTTATTTAAGCCCTCTTTAAATGAGATAAAATTATATTTAATCATTTTATCCAAAGATCCTTTTGCCAATACTTTTCTTGGCACTCCATCTGGCATACTTGTATCCCATTTTACTTTATTAAAATCTACTCCAACAATTTCACATATAATTGAAAGGAGATCTTTTATTGATATTTCTTCACCATAAATATTTACTGGATTTAAGATATGAGGAAAGTTTATACTTTTTGATATCAATTTTGCAGCATCATCAATGTAAAGAAACTGTCTAATTGCACTACCAGTGCCCCAGGCCACTATGGGCTTATTGTATAACTTGCTATCAACAACTTTTTTTATCAATGAGGAAATCACATGGCTTCTTTCCTCATCAAATACATCATTTTCACCATATAAATTAGCTAAAGCTAACTGATTTGACTCAATTTGATATTGCTTATACAAAGCCTTATTAAAAACAAGATGGACTCTTTTGTTAAAACCATAAGCTTCTATTGAGTCATGCGGTCTTCCATTAAAAACCTCTTCTTCTTTTAAATCTCCAGTCATATGACCTGGCCAAGCACAGGCACTGCCTACGGAGATAAATTTTTTAATATTTAATTTTTTTGCAATATCGTAAATATTATTAGTCATTTTGTTATTTTTACATATTAGGTCAAAAGGATATTTTAAATTGGTGCCAATGCCTCCATAAAAAACAGCCGAGTGAATTATTACTGAAATATTATTACTAAATGATTTTAAAGTTTTAATTGTTTTATCATTTACATCAGACTCAAGATCTATTTCATAACTTCTTGGAGAAAAGCAATTGTGTCCATCCAATTTTAAAAAATATTCGATTCTTCTTCCTAAAAAACCGGATCCTCCAGTAAGTAGGATATCCAATTAATGGTTTCTCCATTCATTTTGCATATATATATGAGATAGAACTTTGATTAATTCATCAACACCTTGTTCCATAGAAACATCACAACTAAAACCACTAGAGTAAATTTTATCATATGAAACTTCATAGTCTCTCTTATCAGGATCGTTAGCTATATTTGCCTCATGAAGATAAAAATTTATTTTGCTTTTTATAAATAAAACTACTTCTTTTTTTGTTAAATTTAAATCTTTGTTACCAACATTATAAGTATTATTGCTCATTGCATCGAAGTTATCTAAAGCGAATTTAATACTTTTAGCTGCATCTCTTACATGCATAAATGTTCTTCTATTTTCACCTTCAAATAAAACAATTTCTTTTTTATGGATAGCTAAATATGTAAAATCATTGATTAATAGATCGATCCTTAATCTCGGCGAAATACCAAAAACAGTAGCAAATCTTAATGATATTGTATTACCGAAATCCATTGATATTTTTTCTGCCTCAGCCTTCGTAGATCCATATAATGTTAAAGGAGCTATAGGAGTCTGTTCAGTTGCTATATTTTTCACAGATCCATAAGTGGACCCTGTAGATGCAAATATAAGTTTTTGAGATTTAGACATAGAATTTATAATATTTCTTGTGCCCTCAATATTTGTAGAATTAGCTCTAATTGGTTCAACCGCACAGGCTGGAAAACCAACAATTGCAGCTAAATGAATTATAATGTCATAATTCTTAACATGTTTAGATATCTCATCATTATTTCTTATGTCACCAGTGACTAATGTTAATCTCTCATTTTGAGAAAAATGTAAGATTGGTTTTATTCCCCAAGAGAAATTATCAAATATAGTTACTTTATGTCCATCTTTTAAAAGGTTTGGTACCAAAATTGACCCAATGTAACCAGCACCTCCTGTAACCAATACTTTCATTATTTTTTATTTTTTATTAGTTCCTCTGCAGAATGTTTAAAGCCTTTTTCTTTAGCGTATCTCTTATAATCATCTCCAATATCAATTAACTCTTGATGAACAATTGGTCTCTTACAATCATTCCAATATTTTGTAAGACAGCTAATTGCTTTTGCTTCGGTTATAGCATGAAAAGAGTGACTTGTGTTTTTTGGAACTCTTATCATAGTACCACTACCAACATGACGAATTAATTTTTTTTTTGATTTTTTATCAAAAGTAACTTTTATACCGTTACCCTCTATCAACATCCAATATTCATTAAACTCTGGGTGATAATGATTACCTCTGACTTTATTAGGATGATAATATATTAAATTCATTTCAACTATATTCTGATCAAACATCCAAGTAAAAATACCTCCCCTTCCATCCTCAACAGTGGATATATTGCAATCGGATCGTAAAATTTCTAATTGGCCAAATTTTTCTGCTACAAATTCTTTTTTTTTCATATTATTGATTCAATTGAAAAGTCTTGTTTTCAAATAATAATACATATATACAAAAAAATGGAAATTAAGATAGTAAAAAAAATTCTTTAATTCATAGGTTGAACTTTTAAAATCAAGTTTTTTGATAAAGATATAAAAAAACTTTAAGCTTTCTTTAGCTATATGAACCTTAAGAAACTTATAATAAAAAGAATTCTTAATATTTATTATTGTATTTTCAGATTTTTTAATTTTGAAAAATAATTCTTCATAATATTTAGGTTCAAAAAAGGGTAATATGCATTTCTTTGAATTTTCAATAGTCCTAGAAATATCAACTTCACCATTTAAAATATTTCTTATAATACTGTACATCTCATCATCATTTGAGAAAGTAAATAAAGAGTTAGGAAGATAAAATATATCATCCAAACCTGGAGAGGCCTCTGTAACGACAATTGAATTAGTTAAAATAGCCTCAAATACTCTACCTTTTAAGTTATGGGATGTTTTGTTATTTTTGTAAATAGAAAAATAAGAATTGTTAAAACTTGAGCTAGAAAAATTTAAATGTATTTTTGAGTCTTGCATTATAGAGAGTTTTTCGTGATTACTTATTTTAATTTTTTCTAAATTTGAATATTTAAAGTAATATGACTTTGTTAAATTTGAAAAATCGAATTTTTTTGGATTTCTTCCAGGTCTATCTGATCTACCCAAAAAAAAAATATCGAATTTTCTTTTATTAATTGAATTGTATTTTTTATTGATAATATTTGTTAAAAGTGAAGGTTGTGGGAAGAAATTGCACAAAATATTATTTTCAGTAAATAATTTCTTGTCTTTATAATCATGGCATAAAACCATATCAGTATACTTAGCAAATGGTAACTGAAACCACTCAAAATATTCCTCACAATCATCAACAATAAAAATAATTTTAAATTTATTTTTGAGTATTTGTATTTGTTTTATGTTTAAATATGACCATGGGGCATTTGTAAAAACAAGTGTGCTTATTTTATTCTGCTCTATCAATTCAAGAAAATAATTAAAAAAAAAATTTCTTTTTTTTTTAATAAAAAAATTCTTTAAATTTAATTTTTTAATTTGATTTTTCTTTAAAGATCTAAGATGTTTATATCTTTCATAAATTCCATTACAAAAATTTCCATAATCATCAAATAAAAACAAAATTTTTATATTTGATTGACTCATATATAAACGTAAATTATTAGTAAAAAAATCAAATTATGACAACTTATACAATATTTGAAGACTCTTCGCAAAACTATTATGGTGGAGGTCAGAGAATAACAATTCTTATTATTAAAAAAATATTAGAAACTAATAATAATGTTATTGTTTTTGATCAGGGGTTTAATAGCAAATTTAGAAAGGAATTAAATGAAATAAATAATAGCAATTTAATCGTAAAGAAATTATTTAATTTTAATTTATTAATTAATTCTGAAAACAAATTTAATTTGGCATATCAATGTTCGAAATTTTTAAATTTCTTTTTATTTTTAATACCAAATGTGATGATAATAAATAATTGTTTATACAATTGTGTTAAAAAAAATGAAAGATTATTTTTTTTAAGTTGTACGACCTTTAGTCTATTATTTAAATTTTTTATTGTAAAAAAAATTCACAAATCAGTTCATTACGCCCATCAATACATATCAAATAAATTAATAATTAAAAAAATTATTGATTTTTTATTGAATAAATTTGATTTAATTATTTGCGTATCAAGTTTTATTTCTGATAATTATGAAAATATTTTTAGTAGAAAAAAAAAAATTTTGTATACACCTCAAAAAGTTATAAATTTAGAACCTAAAAAATTTAATAAAGAATTAAATGTATTTACAATTTCTAATATTATAAAATGGAAGGGTATAAGTTATTTACTAAACTCCCATAAAAATCTCAAAAATAAAGATAAAATTAAGTTCCATATATTCGGCAAAGGGTCTGAACTTGATAATTATAAAAAGAAATTTACAAACAAAAATATAATTTTTTATGGCTTTAAATCAGATAGTTTTATTGAAAACTTTTTAAAGTATCAAGCTCATCTAAGTATTGTTTCATCTATAAAGGAAGAGGCTTGTCCTCATTTACCTATACTATCATTTTCTTATGCAATTCCATCAATAGTTACAAATATTGGTGGACAATCTTCATTGATTGAGGACAATTTTAATGGGTTAAAAGTTGACATTGAAAGTTCTGAATCATTCGCCTCAAAAATAGATTATGTATTTGATAACAAAAAAATTTATGAAAAAATGTCAAAAAATGCACATAAAACATCATACAATTTTTCTTTAGAGAAGTATCTTTTGAATATTTCTGAAATATTTAATTTAAAATAAGGTTCATCTTCTTAGCAATTTATTTATTAACTTATAAAAGATGAATTGTCTAAAATCTTTATCTTTAATATATAATTTAAATAGTTGTTTTATAAAAAGGCAAAAGAGGATGATATTTTTTTTTTTTAATTTTCTATTGTGATTAGAAATTAGATAGTTTTGCCATATTTTTAATCTATAGTGAGTAAATACTAAAGAAGATTTTGTAAAGTTTGTATTTTTACATATAAAGTTAATCAATTTTTTTCTTTCTGTAATTTTTTCTCCAGCACTGTCATTATTTGAATGTATTCTATAAAACATCATTGGTTTATTTATCCAATAAAATTTTCCAAATTTTAACAATTCAAGCAAAAAAGACACATCAGAATATTTTCCTCCAAATTTTTTAAATTCCAAAAAAGGAATTTTTTTTATATATTCAGTTCTGTACATATATCCTGAAAAAGGTGGCGGTTTATACTTATAATATTTTAAGTAAGGTATTAAAAGGTCTTCATTTTTTTCAATAATTAAATCTTTATAAAATTTACCCATATATTTAATATTTGTTTTTTCATTATTTTTAAGAAAAAAAGCATTGCATGCTACTGCAGCAATCTCATTATTACTTTTTAGTATTTCTGATTGAGACCGTATGGCATCGAAATTTAGTATATCATCGTCGTGAAATAACATCAGAAAATCTGATACACTTTCTTTAACCACTTGATCAAAATGTTTATGTGCGGAAGAGTTAGGAGGGTTACGCAAGACATACTTAACATTGTATTTATTTGCAATTTTTAAATTTTCTTTAGATTTGAATTCTGAATTATCAGATATAATTATTTCAATATTTAAGGATTTATCTTTTTTTTTTAAAGATTTGATTGACTCTTTTAAAAAATTCGGTCTATCTCTTGTTAATATATAGATTTGAATTTTTTTCATCTAAATCACTTAATAGTTTTAATTTAATTTAAAGTAAATACTAATAACATAATCTTTTAAATGGATTTAAATATTTATTAAATATAAGTAGAATAATAAAATTATTAATAATTTTGTTATTTTTTCGAAATTTTAATTTTATCTTTATTGTTTTTATATGTGTAATCAAACCACTCAATTGTTCTTGAGAGACCTTCAGAAAACTTAGTGTACTTAAATTTAGACTTGGATAAGAAAATGCTATTATCAGTCGGTTTTCTAAATATTCCTTTGGGCTTAGTAGTGTCAAACTTAATTCTTTTTTTATCAATACCCATTTTATCAGAAATCATATAAGCAATTTCCTTTATTGAATTTTCTTCGGTAGATCCTGTGTTTAGTGATAAATTTTCATCATAATTTTCTAACATCCAAATAAATGATTTAGCAACATCTGTAGAATAAGTGTATTCTCTTAAAGGACTTCCATCTCCCCAAACTATTATATCGTTATTATTTTCTTTACTTTCATAAAATCTTCTAATAAGTGATGGTAACATTGGGGCATTATCACTAAAATTATCTTCTTCACCAAATATCCCATTTGGTATCGCACCAATTACATTAGTATTAAATTCCTCTCTATAAGCTCTAATGGCAGGTTCAATAAGTCTCTTTGCAAAAGAATATCCGTAAGCAGAAACATGGGGTTCTCCCAAGTGTAGACTTGACTCTTTAAAAGGCATTTTGGCACTTTCAGGATAAATACCTGAACTCAAAACTAACAATAATTTTTCAATTTTTAGTATTCTTGCTATTTCTAGTATATTTATATTAATCAAAGTGTTGTCTCTTAAGAGAGTTGCTTGAGAGGAAGAACTCATTGAAATTCCTCCACTTTTTGCAGCAAGATTAATTATAAAATTTGGTGATATTTTATTAACATAATCAAGACTTTGCTCAAAATTGGTTAAATCGCAAAACTTTGATGTTGAAAACTCAATCTCGTATTTATTACTTAAGCTTTCTGATATTTTTACAAATGCATTCGCAGTTACGCCAGATTTTCCAGTAATTAGTATTTTTTTTTTATTCATTTGAGTAAATTGTTAATATCAATTTTATGATTTTTCCATAGAAGTTTTCTATCTCCATAATTATAAGCAATATTCTTTTTAAGTGTGAATAATTTTATTTTTATATTTATATTGTATTCATTTGCTAATGATAAAATTATATTTCCTAAACCACCCTCCTTTATATGCTCCTCAACTACTTTAATCTTTTTAAATTTTTTTATTATTGATATAATTTTTTTACTTATTGGCTTAATTTCGTTAATGTCAATAATACTAAAGTCTACATTAAAGTTTTTTTTTATAAGATAATCAATAAGTTGTTGGGTCATTATTCCGGTAGATATGAAACAATATTTTTTTCCATAAGAATAATAATTAAATGATTTGCTAGCAAAAGTGGCAAACTTTTTTGTCTTTAAATTTTTACCTCTATCTAGCCTATAATAGGTAAGACCTTTAAAATTAAAAGTCTTAGAAGAAAAAAAATCTAAAAAAAAATTATTTGATGGAGAATATATTTTACAATTTATTAAAGAATTAATTAAAGCTATATCGTCAATAGCATGATGTGTGGGACCGTCTGCAGAATAGGCATATCCCGCACCAACACTGAGTATTACAACTGGTAGCTTCATTACAGATATGTCTAATTTTATTTGTTCGAAGCTTCTAAGAGAAATAAAAGTAGAAATACTATAAATAATTGGCTTGAAACCACTTGATGCCAAACCAGCTGCCAATGAAACAATATTTTGTTCAGTTATGCCTGCATTTATAAATCTACTTGGGAATTTCTCTTTAATAGAGTCAAGCTTTGGAGCGCCATAATCATTCGAAATTATAATAATCTTGCTGTCCATCTTCATGATTTGTAATAATCTCTCAAAGAAATGATCTCTCATATCCATAGAGTAAAACTCTTTCTTAATATTATTCATTTTTTAAAAGGTCTCTTAAGGCTAATTCATAATTTGAATCATCAATTTGCTTAGTATGCCATATAGGATCATTTTCTATGAGTTTTATACCTTTGCCTTTGATAGTATTAGCTATAATTACAGTTGGTTTATTATTATTAGTTATTTTGTTTTGAGCATCGAGAAGTTCTTTAATGTTATTACCATCCGTAACATTTATTACATCCCATCCAAAAGATTTCCATTTTTGTGAATTTTTCTTTAAGTCAACAAAATTTGAAGTTTTTTCAGAGGCACCTATTTTATTAAAGTCAATGTAAGCTATCAAATTATCAAGATTATGGTGTGAAGCAAAATTAGCAGCCTCCCATATTGATCCTGCTGTGCATTCTGCATCTCCTAGAAGGACAATTACCTTATTTTTATAATTATTATATTTGTTGCTTAATGCAATACCAGCACCAAAGCTCAGACCATGACCTAAGGATCCAGTTGACAATTCAACACCAGGAACTTTACTATCAATGTGACCCGCAAATTTATATGAATTTTTTCTATAATGCTTATAAAAAAAATTTTTAGAATAAAATCCTAAGTCCATCAATATAAGATATACAATTTCACAACCATGGCCCTTGCTAAGAATGAATCTATCTCTTTTTAAATTATTAACATTATTAGGTGTGCAATTAAGAAACTTTGAATAATAAATACTTACTAAAATTTCAATTGTTGACAGGCAAGTAGATATATGACCACCCATTTGATAACAAAGGTTAAGATTGTTGAGTCTTAATTCTTGAGCTTTGTTAATTAGGAATTTTATATTCATTTAAAAGGACATAATACGATTAGCATAAAACATATAAAAGGTAAAAGATTTAATTAAAAATTATATATCAAAAAATAACTTTAATTAATTTCTTGTATATATAAAACATCTATGTAATTTTTATAGATTAATACTTTCTATTCTATAATTTTAAAAATGTCATTGTATTGAAGAAAAATTTTATATTAATTCCCTTATTTAAACTTAGTTCAAAAAAACTTCATAAATTCAATAAAAATATATTTGTTAAGATATAGATTATTTTGAACTTATTAAAAACTAGGATAAATTAAAATAATGAATTTAAAAAATAATAATCTTATCAAAAATAAATTGAAACGTTCTGAGGAGGTTATAGGTATATGGTCCATCATTCCCTCTCCAACAACAGTTGAAATAATGATGTCAGCTAATTTAGATTTTATAATTTTAGATATGGAGCATGGCTCTTACGATCACCATTATCTCGAGAATTCTATACGTGCAGTTGAGATTAATAATAAATCATCAATTGTAAGAATACCAAGTATTAATCCTCAATTAATTCAAAGTGCCTTAGATTTAGGTGCTAATGGAGTAATAATTCCAAAAATAGAGAGTGAGCAAGAAGCAAAATTAGTAGTTAATTATTCAAATTACTTTCCTAATGGGTCAAGAGGTTATAACCCTTTTACTAGGTCACATAAATTTTACTCTTTAAGTAAACCAATTAAACCATCAAACTTATCTTGTATTCTGATTGAAACAAAAGATTCATTTAAAAATTTGGAAAGAATATGTGAGGTTAAAAACTTAGATATAATTTACGTTGGTACTTATGATTTATCATTAAATCTTGGATTTAAAGGAAATGTCAAAGATAAAGAATTTTTAAAAATTATAGAAAAAGTATCAAAACAAATTGTTAAAAGTGGGAAAATATGTGGTTTGATGATTTCCTCGAAAGAGGATGTTAGATTTGCAAGGAATATTGGAGCAAAATTTTTGACATACATGGTTGACTCTTTCCATATTCAGAACTTTTTAAACGAAAGCATTAAAAAAATTATTTCAAAATGAATGTCTCTGAATTTATAGTTAAAAAATTAGAAAGTTTAGGAATAACCAATACTTGTATTGTTTCTGGTGGTGGTATGATGTTTCTTACTGAGGCTTTAAAAAACAGTAAAATTAAATGTTTATTTAATCATAACGAGCAGTGTTCTGCTTTTGCTGCTGAAGCCATGTCTAGATTTTCTAAAAAAATTTCAGTTTGTTTTGCTACTAGTGGTCCTGGTTCAACAAATATTTTAACAGGGATCACCTCAGCTTTCCAAGAAAGTGCACCAGTAATATTTATAACAGGACAATCAAAATCTAATCAAACTATATTAGGATCAAAAAATTACCGCTTAAGACAATATGGGACTTTTGAAGTTAATTCATCAAGATTAACGCAAACAGTAACTAAATATTCAAAAACTATATTAGACCCTTATCAAATCAAATATGAATTAGAAAAATCAATTCACATAGCTTTAAATGATCGCCCGGGCCCTGTCCATCTTGACTTACCTTTAGATATTCAGTCTTATTTAATTTCTAAAAAAAAACTTAGATCCTATAAAATTAAGCTAAATAAAAATAAATACAAAATTTCAAGCAAGGATTTAAACTCTATTATTGATAAATTAAATTCCTCAAAAAAACCACTATTCTTATTAGGTCAAGGTTCTAATAATCAATATTCAAAAGAAAATTTATTATCAATATTTTCAGATATTAAGATTCCTATAGTAACTACTCATATTGCTAAAGATGTTCTATATTATAATCATAATAATTTTATTGGCCATCCTGGTCCCAAAGGAGATAGAGCTGGAAATTTTGCAGTTTCAAATGCCGACTTGATAATAGTTTTGGGGTCAAGCCTTCACAGTCAAACTATTGGATGGAATGAAAAAGAATTTGCTAAAAAAGCTTATAAAATACATATAGATCCAGATAAAAGTATTTTAATTAAAAGTAAAAAAATTGTTAACAAACAAATTAACTCTTTAAGTGAATATTTTTTTTATAATTTAAAACAAAAAAAAAATAAAATTAAGTGTCATAGTATTTGGTTAAATCAATGCAAAAATTTTAAAAAAAAACACCCGGTTATTAATGAGCCACATTTAAGAAAAAAGGATAAAATAAATTATTATGATTTGGTTGAACAAATATCTTTAAATTCCCTTAGAAATTCAACTTTTGTATCTGGTTCTGGTTTAGGATGGTATGTTACTGGCCAAGGTTTAAAATTAAAAAGAAATCAAAGATTTATTAGTTCTTCGTCATTTGGAGCCATGGGGTATGAGTTACCTGCTGCAAATGGAATATCATTGATAAATAAATATCAAACAGTTTGCATTTTAGGAGATGGTTCATTAATGACTAACTTACACGATTTATCAATGACCAAAATAGCTAATAAAAATATAAAAATTTTTGTCTATAATAATAATGGATACACGTCTATAAGAAACACTCAAAAGAATTTCTTTAAGAAACCCTATATTGGAACAGATTTAAGTACAGGAATAAGTATTCCTAATATAAAAATCATAGCTCAACTTTTTAAATTAAAGTATGCTTATATATCTAATTTATCCGAGTTAAAAAAAAATATTAAAAAATATTTAAGTTCTAAGAAACCTTTAATAATAGAAGTAAATGGACTTAAAGAACAAGATATTATACCAACTGTATTTACAAGAAAAAATGATAAAGGTGAAATGGTATCAACAAATTTAGATGAAATGCATCCTTCTATTTAATTTTTTTCTTAACATTTAATAAAATATTTAAAATCAAATCCTCTTGACCAGCTACTAATTTTTTTTCTCCTATTGCTTTAAATGACTCAAGAGGATTAAGCTTCAACATTTTTGAGAGATTATGTACTTTGGGGGCGAATCCAGAAAAAAGACCAAATTTTGCACTGAGAATATTAGATGCAGTGGTTTGCGGAAGTGAAATCTTCTTTTTAAACATTTTAGGAAACTCCTCACTAAGTTCATAAACTAGCTTAAGATCTATACCTGTATTAATATTTAGTTCGTATAATAGAGTTAATAATACTTCGAGTTGAGTGTTGCCTGCGCCTGCACCAAAACCTCTTATAGTTGCATCAATAATTTTAGCTCCACTTTCAATAGCAGTTATTGTATTCCATACTGCACTATTAAAGTTATTATGAGCATGAAATCCAAAACTTATTTTTTTGTAGTTTTTTGATAAGAAACTTATTAATTTAGAAGTTGTAATTGGGTTTAATACACCAGCAGAGTCCATAATAATAATTTTTTTTATTCCAAGCGATGAAATAATTTCTATTTTTTTTTTCCATTCATTAAGATTAGCGATTAAGTGAGGCATCATAAATACTACCCAAACGTCTAAATTTAATTTTTTTGAAAAATTAACCTGTCCAATGCAAGTATCAATTTCAGTAGCATTCGCTCCTATTCTAATAATGTCCAGACCATTATCTTTTGCCTTTTGAATATCGTCAAATGTACTTAAACCAGGGATAGAGTGAGTTGAAATTTTTGATTTATTACAGTTTGCTTTCGCAATTTTGATTGCTTCTGATGTATCTACTTTCGACCTTCCTATTGATAAACATGATCCTCCAAGCCCATTACCATGACCGACTTCTAAAACTGGTATTTTCGATAAGGATGCCATTTGGCTATATTTCCTGATAACGAACTTATCAATTTGATGTGAAATTGCATGATTACCATCTCTAAGAGTAGGGTCAGTGAGTAAAATTTTATTTTTTTTCATTGATTAATTTCATAATATGCAATGAAGATGAGTTAATTATATCAAGATTCCCTGCATGTGGAGGTAGGTAATCCCCCTGGCCAACAACCCTTATTGTAACTCTAAAAATATTTTTTTCAAAAGTTGAAAAAAATTTAGCGTTATATTGAGGAATGTATTGTTTTATAATTTTATTTACCTCAGCTATTTTCTTTTTTATCTTAGAAAATTGACCATTAGTGAAATTGTTTTTTTTTTCAAAAAATATTGTATTCATCATATTTACCGGAGGATTTGATGGGTTTAAGTTGATTATTACTTTTACTGTTTTAATTTTGGTAAATTTTTTTATAGCTTTTGAAGTAGCATTTATATACTCATTAATATTTTCACGAGTTGCAGGACCTGCGCTAACTGAACTGATGCTTGAAACTAGTTCTACATAATTTAACTTTTTATCCAATAATTCATTCAATTCAGAAATAATGGGTATAGTAGACTGGCCACCACAAGAAATCATGTTTATTATGTTTGGGATACTTTCTATATTTTTGAATGGAACAAATGAATTACCAATTCCTGAAGGAGTTAAATTAATAAAAAACTTTCCTTTTAAATATGATTTTAACTTTTTATAATTTTCTATATTCGATTTTGCAGATGTGGCGTCAACTATAATATCAAAATAATTTATCTCGGAGATTAGCTGGTTAACGCCTTTTGAACTTAAATTATATTTTTTGGATTTACAGTAAACTGAGCCTAATGATTTTTCATTTCTATTGAAAATTTTGCAATTATTTATAAAGCTAGCTTTGCTACATTTCACATAAAGATCAATACCAATTTTACCTGAACCAATTATTGCAATATTCATAATAAACTGACATTATTATTAAAGGTTTACTTGAAAATTACAATTTTTGATTAATAAATATTAAACTTTAACTTTTTAAAAAATTAATTAATTTCAATATTAAATAACGATATTATTGTGACCATAATTATTTATACATTCAAAGTATATCTATTTTTCTATAAGAATATCTCATAATGAATAAGATAAATATTTTAAATAATGAAAATTTCAAAAAAAATTAAAAAAAATATTTTAATTACTGGTGGAACTGGCTTTATAGGTAAGAATTTAATTATAAATTTAATTAAAAAATATAATAATAAATTCCAGATATACGTATTAACAAGAAAAAATAATTTTATAATTAATAAAATAGATAAAATTTTTTTTGATAAGATAATTTTTATTCAAGGAGATTTGAATAATCAAATTAAATTAGATATTAAATTTGAAATTATTTATCATTTAGCAACTGACACCTTGGGATCACCAAATAAGGATTTGAAAATATATTCAACTAATATGATTGATGGATTGATTATGTTGAAAAAAAATTTTATATCAGATGTTACTAAAAAATTTATTTTTTTATCTAGTGGTGCTGTTTATGGAGATAAATTAAATTTAAAGTTTAAGGAGTCAGATACTAATTTTAAGAATTTTTTTGAACCAAATCATCACTACGGTTGTTTAAAGCTATTTTCTGAACATTACTTATGGTCAATTTTTAAGAATTCAAAAATACAATTTTTTATTTTTAGAATATTTGCTGTTTATGGAGCTTATCAAAGTCTAGATTCACATTTTTTTATTGCTAATTTAATTAAATCAATAATACACAGATCAAAAGTATCTTTTAATACAGATTGCAAAATTTTTAGAAACTATATACATATCGATGATTTAGTTGATCAGATTATTAAAATTTCAAATTTAAAAACAAAATTTATTACCTTAAATTTAGGAAGTATAAATTTAAGATTAGATAATTTAGCTTGTAAAATGACAAAAAAATATGGAATAGATTTAGAATTTGGTAGTGAAATAAATCTGACTAGAAAATATTATATTCCAGATTTAGTAAAACTTAAATCATTTATTAATTTAAATAACAGTCTACCTCATTTAAATGAAAAATTTGAAGAAACAGTAAATTGGTACAAAAAATATATTCCTTTTGAATATAATATCAAAAAAATAAATTAATATTTAATGAAATCATCAAATTTCAAATTATACACAATAGCCATTCCAACTATTAATAGAGTATTGTTATTAAAAAATTTACTAAATGATCTTAATAATCAGATAGTAAAATTTGATTTGATTAATGATGTCGAAATTATTGTAAGTGATAATTCAGATAATTTTGAAACAAAAGAAATGATTGAAGAGTTAATTAATCAATTAAATATAGATATAAAATATTACAGGAATGAAAATATTTTAAAGAAAACGTCTGAATTTCATTCTTTTGATACAAACATAGATAATCTTTTTAGAAAATCAAATACCAATTATACATGGATTTTAGGTGATGATGATTATATAACTGAAAATGCTGTAAAAGTTGTTTTTGATATAATAAAAAATTTAAGAGAAAAATTTATAAATATTTATATTGACTCATTAAGACCATTTACAAATATAAGTGATGATATAATTACAAACGATAAAAATAATTTTTTTAAAATAACTAAATTTAGAAGTGGCGCAGTTACTGCAAATATATTCAATACAACTGTTTGGAGAGAAACTATTCATCAAAAAGACCTTGGTACAGGATGGATACATTCAATTTATTTAGTTAAGAATTTGGGAAGGGAGAAATCATATATATATAAAGACTCACTAAAAGGTGAGTATATAAATCTTCAAGAACATAAATCTTCACAGATATATAAAAAGGTTTTAAATAATGATTTTTACTTCAACGCCTATTTAAACAAATTATTAATTCTTCATACTTTAAAAAATTATGGGTTTAGCAATGAATTAATCAAATTAGCATACAATTATCACTACAATAAATTTTTTTATAGATTAATGTCATTTAAATATAAGGGTTTGATCTTAAATGCAGGAGTTAAGAAAAAATTTTTAAAAGCTACCTACAATTTAGGTCTATTGAGATATTTTTATTATTATTCAATGTATCTAATGCCAGTAAATGTATTAAAATTTTATAGAAATTTTATAAAAAAAAATTAAATTTTTTTTAAGGGCGCAGACAAAGAACTCCCTAGTTTAGTGAGTTTTTATTTCAAAGTGCTTTAAAAGGATTCAATCACTAAATAGATCTAAAGAAAACGATACATTTTTAGCTTCATATGGCTATATGGCACATAAATTTAAGAATTTTGAAAATAAAAGTAAATATAATTTAATTGAGCTATATAAAATTATACTTATTTTAAATGAATTTATTAATGAGATTGAGAATTATAGCAAGATTATAAGTGTTGAAGAACACTGTAAAGATGGTGTTTTTGATAGTGCTATATGTGAGGCTATATTAGATAATAATTTAAAAATTAATTTAAAAAGATTTACACTTAATTAGATTTACTTTTTTGAAAATGGAGGTTGAGATTATCTTAATGATAAATACGGGCTATCTCTAGAAAAAATTTTTGATGAAACTAGATGACATCAAATAACAAAATTTTTAATTTTGCTAATAATACTTTCGTCATCTAAACCAAGACTTTTTAAAGTATAATCATAGCTTCCACATTTTTCAGTAAATTTATCCTCAACTCCAATACGCAAAATCTTAGCAGAACCATTTCTTGAGGCAGACTCTGTAATGGCTGATCCGAGTCCTCCATAAACTGAATGTTCTTCCATTGTCACTATAAACTGGTATTTAGATACTATCTTCATTATTAAATTTTCCTCCATAGGCTTAATTCTCAATATACTATAAACAGAACATTTAAAAAAATTAGAAATTTTATAAGCCTTTGACACCATTGAACCAGTAGCAAGTATTGCAATTTTTGAATCTTTGGCTGATCTAGTTTTAATAATATTATTATTTTTCAATAAATTTTTTTTATGTATTTTTGGTAAATCAGATTTTCCAATTCTGATATAACTTGGCCCTTTGGATGCTAAGGCCTCCTCAAAACAGTATTTCATCTCATACCCGTCTGCGGGTGAATATATTCTTAAATTTGGTATCGGTCTCAGTGAAGCGATATCCTCTATGGATTGATGACTTGTTCCTAAATAACTATATACAAGACCTGCCCCATCACCAATAAAAATTACTTTTAAACTGTCATGAGCAATGTCTAATTTTATTTGCTCATATACCCTTATAGGAATAAAAGAACTTAAACCATAAACTAAGGGAACACAGCCTACTCTACTTAACCCAGCTGCCACACCAACCATATTTTGCTCAGCTACTCCAGCATTTATAAACTGCTTGGGAAATTCTTTTTTAAAATTATTAAAAATTTCATTTCCATGGTCTCCAGTTAGCACTAAGAAATTTTTATTTTTTTTTGCTGTATTTTGTATACATTTTGTAAAGACACTTCTCATAATCAATATTATAAAAACCTTAGTGCCTTTTTATATGTTTTCAGATTTAATCTCATATAATGCCATTTATTATTATTTTCCATAAAAGGCACTCCTTTACCTTTGATGGTTCTTGCTAATAAGGCATTTGGAGATTTTTTATTTTTTAATAACTTATAAATTGAATTTTTAATTTTATTTTTATTATGACCATCTACAGTTGAGATATTTAAGCCAAATGATTTTAATTTTAATTTCAAATTTCCCAAACTCAGTATCTCATTAGTTTTACCTAACGCTTGAAAGCCATTACAATCAATAATTATAGTTAAATTATTTAACCTGTGGTGGGCAGCAAATAAAAACGCCTCCCAAATAACTCCCTCATTTACCTCTCCGTCGCCCAATATACAAAAAACTTTACTGGAAGAACTATTTTTTTTTAATCCATATGAAATTCCACAAGCCACTGAAAGACCATGACCTAAAGAGCCAGATGATACCTCTAGACCTTCAACTCTAGAATCGGATAAACCTTTTAAAAGACTTCCATCAGAAAAATAATTAACTATAGTGTCTTCTTTCAACCAACCTTGTTCGTACATACAAGCATATTGGGCCATAACCCCATGACCTTTACTTAAAATGAGATAGTCTCTATCTGGATGATTTAAATTTCCCTCAGGATAATTAATAAAATTTTCATAAAGTACAGAATAAATTTCTACTAATGACATTGCACATCCAATATGAGCAGAAGAACCAAAATATGCCATTTTTAAAATGGTTTTTCTAATATTTTGAGGTTTGATTATAAATTTAGACATTTCTATCGATTATTGTGTATTTGAAAGCTTATTAAATCATAAGAACTTTTATTTTTATATAGAAAAGAATAGTACCGATGGCATGCTAATTTTAGTGCCTGATTTATCAAAAACTCGTTTTACCATTGTAGTTTAACTAAAGCCTTTGAAATATCTAAATTCAAATATAAATGTTCTTTTATATCTACTAATGACTTAATAAAAATTTAAATTATCAAAATATTTTAGATAGTACCGTAAATTATGTAAGCAAATAAAATAGGCGGCGTCCTACTCTCCCAAGCCTTAAGACTAAGTACCATCGGCGCTGGAGGCCTTCACGACCGAGTTCGAAATGGGATCGG
>MDTG01147488.1_pt1 | contig 18381 bp, 16 predicted proteins | sample 811421 | NCBI WGS metagenome assembly MDTG01 (sample SAMN05326645, study PRJNA326480) | marine metagenome | isolation source: seawater | place: Pacific Ocean: South East | collected 2011 | reverse complement strand
GATGCTAAACATAATCTTTACAGCCCTGGATTAAAAATTCCGTGTTATCCATCTGCTAAAATATATGAAGATAAGCCTGATTACGTAATTATCTTAGCATGGAGATATGCTGAAAAAATTATTGATAATAATCAAAAGTTTTTAGAAGAAGGTGGTAAATTTATACTCCCTCTTACAGAAGCAAGAATAATTGAAAAATAAATTTTTCATTTAATGAAAACAATTAAGTTAGGTTGGGTAGGTTCTGGCTTTGTTGGTCAACTCGCCCATTTAAAAAATTATTTAACTATACCTAATGTTGAGATAGTTGGTTTAGCAGAATTGAGACCTCATTTAGGGCAATTAGTTTGTGTAAGAAATGGAATAGAGAAATATTATAGTAATCATTTAGATTTGATGAATGATAATCCAAACCTTGATGCTATTATAGCAATAGTAAATAGAAAACATACATATACAGTTGCCAAAGATATTTTAAATAAGGGATATAATCTTTTTACAGAAAAACCAATGTCACCAACATCCTTGCAAGGTCAGGTTTTGGTTAATTTAGCAAAAAAAAATAATTTAAATTATGCAATTGGTAACATGAGAAGATTTGACCATGGAATATATTTAGCAAAAAAAGAATTTGACAAAATATTAAAAAACAAAACTTTTGGAAAATTAATTTCATTTACGTCATTTTGTAATGCAGGTGGAGATTATTGTAATATTGATGGTGAAATAAAGACTAAAGAACCGAGACCAAATAACACCTTATTACCAATAGCCCCAAAATGGCTTGATAAAAAATATCATAGAAAATTTGAACAATCACTAAATTATTTTTCACATGATATAAATTTAATTAGATTTTTTTTTGGAAATAAATTACAAATTGTATCATCTATAATTTCAAATGACTCAATTAATGTATCTTTTGAAAACAATGGTTTCTCAGGAGTATTTCAGGGTAATTACATTAAACAAAATATTTGGGATGAAGGCATGGATATTATTTTTCAAAAGGGTATGATAAAAATAAAATTACCACCAGCATTTTTAAGAAATCAACCGGCAAAATTTGAAATTATTAGAGGTGAAAATAAAATTTCTTCTTCATCAACAATGGCAAAATGGAGTTGGTCATTTAAATTACAAGCAGAAAATTATATTAATTCAATTCGACTTAATAAACAAAGTATAAGTTCTGGTGAAGATAGTCTTAATGATGTTAAAATAATTGAAAACATTTGGAAAAAATTTCTAAAATATAAATAATGAAAAAAATAAATAAGTATGTTCGTTTTTTAAATTTATCAATAAAAAAGCAAACAAATAAATCAGCTTTAATTAAATCTATGACAAACGTTTTAGATCATGGGATAATGGTAATGGGTCCTGAAATTGAAAAATTTGAAAAAAAAATTGCAAAATTTTGTAAAAGAAAATATGCAATTTCTGTTGGATCAGGAACTGATGCTCTTGTTTTGGCAATAAAATCACTAAATCTTAATCAAAATGATGAAGTTATTACAACATCCCTTTCATGGATTGCAACTGCAAACGCAATATCAATTAATGGATTAAAACCAGTTTTTGCTGATATAAATGATGATTTAAACATATCTTATAAAAGTATTAAGAGTTTAATTTCAAAAAAAACAAAAGCAGTTGTAGTTGTTAATTATACTGGAAAAGTTGCAGATATGGATGAAATTTTAAAGCTATGTAAGAAAAAAAATTTACACTTAATTGAAGATGGTTCACAATCATTTGGAGCTTTGTATAAAGGTCGTATTAATGGTTCATTCGGTATTGTATCAGCAATTAGTCATAATCCAATGAAGGTTTTTTCTGCATTTGGCGAGGCTGGAACTATCCTTACAGATAATATAAAAATAAAAAAACGCTTAGAAATGTTGAGATATAATGGAACAATCAACAAAGAAATATGTATAGATAGCTCTTTTAATGCGAGAATGGATACGATTCAAGCATCGGTGTTATTAGAAAAATTTAAAAGCATAAGTGAGGTAATTAATAGAAGAAAAAATAATGCAAGATATTATAATAAATACTTAAAAAATATCGTTGAAATTCCTTTTGAAAAAAAATACGAAAATGATGTTTACTACACTTACACTATAAAAGCTAAAAATAGAGATAAATTACAAAAATATTTACTTAAAAATGGAATAGAAACTAAAATACAGCATCCATTATTAATGCCACAACAACCTTTTTATAAAAAAGGTGTTAATGGAAAATTTGAAAATGCAAAAAAAATTATTAAAAAAGTTTTATGTTTACCAATTCATGAGAAATTAAATCAACGTGATTTATATTATATAGTTAATAGTATTAAAAATTTTTATAAAAAAAAATGATAATAATATTATTTCAAATATTTTATTGTAGTTTAAATAAAAAATATGAATAAAAAATTAATATATTCAAATAAAAAAAGTGAAAATTTATATGATTATTATTCACAACATGATTTTAATCCTGTTCCAATACCAATAAATACAGAATTAGAGTTTAAAAAACATATTTTAAAAAGAATAAATTTGTTTGAAAATCATTTAAAAATTCCAAGAAAATTATTTAATAATTCAAATGTGTTGGAGTTTGGATGTAATTCAGGAGAAAATGCTCTCGTTAATGCTTTATTGGGCTCTAAGCTTTATTTATGTGAACCTAATGTTAAAGTTCATCAAGAATTAAAAAACAATTTTAAAAGTTTTAAATTAAATCAACAAATTAACAATTTAAACAAAAAAACAATAGAAAGTTTTAAATCTAAAAAAAAATTTGATTTTGTAATAGCTGAGGGTTTTTTAAGCACAATTAGTAATAGAGAAAAAAACTTAATTAAATTATCAAATTTTCTAAATAAAAATTCTTTCTTAGTAATTAATCATGATGATATCCATGGATGCTTTATTGAAAATATTAAAAAACTAATACTAAAAAATATATGCGAAAAAAATAATTATAATTTACACTCAAAAAACTCATTTAATTTTTGTAAAAAGTTATTTGGCAAAGAATATTCTAAGTTAAATACAAAAAGACCAATAATCACTTGGTGGAAAGATGCTTTAGTAAGTAAGTATAATTCAGGTAAATATAATTGGGACTTTTCAAGCATATTCAAACTATTAAAATCTAATAATTTAAATTATTGGTCGTCATCTCCATTATTACAAGATATTAATAGTTTTCAATGGTATAAAAATATAAGTAAAAATAATATAAATTCAGAAGTTAATGAGAATTTTAAAAAAAATATTTTATTTGTATCAACAGGTATTATTGTAAATAAAAGTTATGATCATAAAAACTTATATAAATATATTAAAATTTTTCATAAAAAAATTGACCAGTATGTTTTTAAAAACAAAAAACAAGATTTTAAATACATTTTTAAAAATATTACTAACATCCTAGATCAAATTAATGATAAAAAAATTTTAGAATTATCAAAGGACCTTAATAATATTGCATTGGCTTTAAATAATTCGAATTATTTACAACTTATTAATTCTTATAAAAATTCTAGAATTTTAAAAAATTTATGGGGTAATACAAGTTTATATCTTTGTTTTATTAAAAACTAATAATTATAATTTATTCAAATGAAAATTATTTTAAAATTTATTAAATATATTTTTATAATTCCTATAACATTAATAATAATATTAATTTCAAAATTTTTTTTGATACGTTTTTTTTTAATAAAATCAAATAGATTAGGTCATTTTATTGCTGAACCAGAGCTACTATTATGTGAGAAAAGAAATAAAATAAATAAACCTAATCAATTATATATAGATTTTGCATTTCTTGAAAATAGAAAAAAAATTTGTAACAAATACCTATACAAAATTATAAAAAGATATTTTTTATTTCTTCCTGAGGAAATATGTTTTTCAATTTTGAATATAATGCATTACATAGATAAGATATTTAATACAAACTATTATTATATACATTCCGCTAAAACACTACAGAACGATCTGGATATTAAAAATTTGTTTATGAATCAATCAAATCATATCAAATTGAACAATAATGAAATATCAATAGGTACAAAATTCTTAAAAGATATAGGAATTAAAAAAAATACGAAATTTGTATGTTTAATCGTTAGAGATAATAAGTATTTAGATATTAATATCCCAGATATAAATCATGATTATCACTCTTATAGAGATAGTGATATTTTAATATTTGAAAAAGTGATCATGCATTTAATTAACTTAGGTTATTTTGTATTCAGAATGGGTAGAGAGGTTAATCAACACATAAATATTAAGCATTCTAATTTTTATGATTACGCTATAAGTAATAAAAAAAATGATTTACTCGATATTTTTTTGGGTTCAAAATGTGAATTTTGTATTACAACTGGCACAGGTTTTGATGCAATTCCATATGTTTTTAGAAGACCTTTGATATCATTAATTATGCCAATTGGTTTATTTTATAGCTACAACATTAATCAAATTAATATAACAAAGAAGCATTTTTCTAAAAAATTGAATAGATATATTTCTTTAAGTGAAATATTCAAATGCGGTTTAGCATTTGCAAAAAAAACAAGTGATTTTAAAAAATTAAAAGTAGAACTAATTGATTTTGATCCAGATGAGATTATTCAGGCAGTTGATGAAATGATAGAATCTATCTCCCAGAATTTTGATTTAAATGAAGAGAAATTACAATATCATAGAAAATTTACAGATATTTTTAAAAAAAACATAGAAGATAATATATACTACTCTAATAAGCATGGGAAACTAATGGGCAGATACAGTATATCTTATATAAAAAAAAATGATTGGTTTTTAAAATAATGAAAGTTTTAGTCACTGGCTGTGCAGGTTTTATTGGGTTTCATTTAACTGCAAAACTTCTTGATTTAAAAAAATATAAGGTTTTTGGTATTGATAATTTAAATAATTATTACGATACTCAACTTAAAAAAAATCGAATAAAAATTTTAAACAAATCTAAAAATAATTTTTTTTTTACAAAAATAGATATTTGTAACAAAAAAAAATTGTTAGAAGATTTTAAAAATAATAAGTATGACTATGTTATTCATTTAGCGGCTCAAGCAGGTGTTAGGTTTTCTATAGAAAATCCAGATGCTTATTTTAATAGTAATATACAGGGATTCTATAATGTCATGGATGCATCAAGAATTAATAATGTAAAACATTTTATTTTTGCTTCAACAAGCTCTGTATATGGTAATACTAATAAATTTCCAATTAAGGAAACAGATAATACTAGTTCTCCATTAACATTTTATGCAGCATCAAAAAAATCAAATGAAGTACTGGCCCATTCATATGCTAATATTTATAAATTACAATCTACAGGTCTAAGATTTTTTACAGTTTATGGAACTTATGGAAGGCCAGATATGTCAATATTCAAATTTACAAATGCAATTATTAATAATAAATTTTTTAATTTATTTAATAATGGTAATCACATTAGAGACTTTACACATGTTAATGATGTTGTTGACGCAATCCAAAAATTATTATCTATAAAGTATAACAAAAAAATACCTTTTGAAATATTTAATATTGGATGTGAAAAACCAATTCATTTAAAGAAAATATTGTCATTATTAGAAAAATTTATTGGAATAAAACCAAAATATAAAAAACTAAAATTACAAAAAGGAGATGTTTTAAAAACTCATTCTAGTACGAAAAAATTAAACAAGATTATTGGTTATTATCCTAAAATTAAAATATCAGAAGGTTTAAAGGAATTTATTAAATGGTTTAGAAAGTATTATAATTATGATTAATAAAATTAATCAGTCATTATTTTTACTATTACCCTTAAGTCTGATATTTAGTGTGTTTGTAGCAGACTTAACAATTGTCGTATTGTCAATATCTTTCTTATATTTTGTAATTAAAAATAAAGAATATGAATATTTAAATTATAAAGTCTTCTTTATTTTAATGATTTGGTGGTTATATTTAATTTGTACATCTTTAATAAGTAAAGATTATTTATTTTCGTTTCAAAGTTCATTATTTTATTTTAGATTTATTATTTTCGTATTTGCAGCAAATTATTTTTTAACTAAAAATAATAATTTATTAAAATATTTTTTCTTTTCATTACTAATTTGTTTTTCACTATTAATTTTTGACAGTTTTTTTCAACTCATCTTTAATGTAAACTTATTTGGTTACAAGCTAGGTACTGAAAATTTTTATGGTTATAGAATTTCAAGTTTTTTTAACGATGAATACATTTTAGGTAGTTATTTAAGTAGATTATCACCTCTTTTAATGGGTTTATTTTTATTATTTTGGAAATTTGATCGTTTAATAAAGATTGTTTTATTTATCATTTTTTTTCTTCTTATTGATTTGGTTGTTTTGATTTCAGGAGAAAGATCTGCATTTCTGTACTCAATTATTTTTTGTTCTTTTTTTATTATTTTTTCAAAAAAAATATTTTTTATGATTATGATAAAAAATATTTTACTATTTTTAGGGTTAGTATTAATTTTAAATTTTTTTTCTGAAGTAAATAAAAGATTCCTGATTTATACAAAATTTCAATTTAATGATCTTCAATCACACAACACTATAGACAAACAAACAGATATTTCAAATAAATCAGAATTGATTGATAATAATTCAAACAATGATGTGTCTATTGAGAAAAAAAAATCTCTTGAAGAAAAAAATAATTTTAAAAATATAATATTTAAAACTAAAATTTTTTTCGTAGATAAAATTGCTTTTACAGTCCAACATAAAATGATTTATGAAAATGCTATTAAAATCTCTGAAGATTATTTTTATTTTGGCATAGGACCTAAAATGTTCAGAATAATTTGTGCTAATGAAAAATATTCTTCTAGAAGTAAAATTGATAAATCAATAGATGGCTGTCAATCACACCCACATAATTCTTATATTCAAGTTTTAACTGAAACAGGCTTAATTGGTTTTATATTTTTAACATCAATATTTATTTATGTATGTTATAAGATTATTTATTTATTTTTTAGGAAATTTTCAGAACATTTTAATCACAACGATACATTATTATGTTTTTACATATGTATTTTTATAACTCTATGGCCGATTATTCCAACAGGAAATTTTTTTCACAATTGGTTAAATATTATTTATTTTTTGCCATTAGCATTCATTTTGAACTTAAATATTAAATCCAATGATATTACTAACTAGGCTTTTTAAAGAAATTTTTTTTAAATTTCCTTTGATTTTTTTTATTTTATTTTCTTCAATTTTTTTTCAAGCATTATTAAATTCTTCGACAGTTGTAGCTATGACGCCACTTGTCGATTTTCTTATGGGCAATAATAATCAATCTTTTATTACTAATTTTTTTAATAATTTATTTACATCAATTGGATCAAATACGAATTTATCTTTGGTGCATATATTAATCTTTATAGGTGTCGTTTTCTTTTTTGCTGGAATTTTTGGTATTGTGACACAATACATAATTTTAGTTGTTCAATACAAAGTGCTTAATTATTTACTATCTAGTACTCTTAAATTATTTCTTACAGCAAAATATTCTTTTTTTATAGAACTTAATATTGGAAAGATTGTTAATTCTTTACACAACGAAGTTAGTAAAGTTGCTCAATCTTTTGCTGGCATTTCTAGATTTATGGCTAATTTAGTTCAAGGTATAGTTTTATTGATTGTGCCATTTACTTTGTCACCTTATCTTACTTCTATTTTTATTATATTTTGCCTGATTTTTTTAGCACCACTCTATTTTGCAAAAAGTTTTAGTTACAAATTTGGAAAACAAAATACTAGTACAGCAAATATTATGATAAGTTATTTGCATGAAACATTAATTTCAGCAAAAATAATTCAGAGCTTTGGTTTACAAGATAAAACAATATCTAATTATAAAAATTACATTAAAGATCATTCAAATAGCACAATAAGATTCCAAACTCTTAATCGAGGAATTTATCTAATCCTTATTCCACTAGGAACTATCGCAGCTTTGTTTACTTTATATGTTGCTACTAAACAAAATATGTTGCTTGCTGAAATGGCAATGGTATTTTTTGCCTTTTCTCGTTTATTGCCTGTAGTAGGTATTTTGATACAGGAGAGAAGTACATTAGAAGGTTTTGTCCCGGCTTATGAACAATTACTTGAATTAAGATCAAAAGCTTATAAACTTCAAGAAGATTATAGTGGAAAAAAATTTGAAAAATTAAAAAATAAAATTGAAATTTCTAATCTTAATTATACTTATCCAGGAAGAGAAAAAACTTTAGATAATATAAATTTAGAGATAATAAAGGGCCAGACAATAGCGTTAGTTGGTAAATCTGGCTCTGGCAAAACAACAATTGTTGATATTCTTCTTGGTTTATTTCCTTACAGTGAAGGTAAGATTAAAATTGATGGCTATGATTTCAAAGATATAAATATAAATTCTTTTAGATCAAAGGTTGGCTATGTTCCACAAGAGTCACAAATGCTAAATATGAGTATAAAAGAGAATTTAAAATGGAGTAATGATAAACTTACCAACGACGACTTAATTGAAATTTGTGATCTTTCCAATTGTTTGGCTTTCATTAATGATTGTAAATATGGATTTGACACAATTATAGGAGATAGGGGCATAAGACTATCTGGTGGTCAAAGGCAAAGATTAGCCTTAGCTCGTGCTATTGCTAAAAAACCATCAATATTAATTTTAGACGAAGCGACAAGTAATTTAGACTCAGAGTCAGAAATACTAATACAAAATTCTATAAAAAGACTATCAAAAAATATGACCATAATCATTATTTCGCATAGAATCTCAACAATCATAAATGCTAATAAAATTTATGTTATAGATAAAGGAAAAATAGTTGATCAAGGTATCTATAAAGACTTAGTAAATAAAAAACATAGTATTTTTTCTGACCTTGTTAAAGAACAAATAATATAATGCAAAGAGTACTGTTAATTGGTGGGGAGGGCTATATTGGAAAAGTGGTTTCGAAGTTTCTGATTGAAAAAAATTATTATGTTATTTCATATGATAATTTAATTTATTTAAAAGATAAAAAAAAATACCAATATTATAATCATAAAAACTTTAAATTTATTAATTATGACATTGAGAATTTGAATTTTATAGAAAAACTTTTAAAAAATATTGACTCTGTAATAATTTTAGCAGGTTTAGTTGGCGATCCTATAACAAAAAAATATCCAGAACTATCAGAAAAAATTAATATTAAACTTGTAAAAGCTTTAATAGATTTATTAAAAACAAAAAAAATAAATAAAACTATATTTATATCAACATGTTCAAATTATGGAATTATTGATAATGATAAAACTGCTGATGAAAGTTTTGAATTGAACCCTCTTTCTTTATATTCAAAAGCAAAAGTAGATATAGAAAAATATATTTTAAATCAAAAACATTATTCAAATTTTAACCCAACGATTTTAAGATTTGCTACTGCTTTTGGTTTATCTGAAAGAATGAGATTTGATTTAACTGTTAATGAGTTTACTAGAGATATTTATTTAGAAAATGAATTAATAATATATGATAAAGATACTTGGAGACCATATTGTCATGTTAAAGATTTTGCGAAATTGATAGAAATTGTTTTAAATGCAGATAGTGAAGACGTCAAGTTTGAGATATTTAATGCTGGTGGTGATAAAAATAATGCAACAAAAAAAAATATAGTAGATATGATTTTTAAATTCTCAAAAAATATAAATGTTAAATATCTTGATAAAGGATTCGATACAAGAAATTATCGTGTTAACTTTAATAAAGTTAGAGATATATTAGGATTTGTCCCTGATTTTAATATTGAGGATGGTATAAAAGAAATAATTGAAGAATTAAAAATTAATAAAGAAAAATATTTAGATAAAATGATATTTGGAAACTATAAAATTGAAAAATAAAAGTAATAAAAAAATTTATTTATCGGCACCTTTTTTAAAAAAAAATGAAAAAAAGTATGTTTTAGATGCTGTAAAAACTGGTTGGGTTTCTACTTCGGGAAAATATATAAATTTATTTGAAAATGAAATAACTAAAATAACTAAATCAAACCATGCCATTGCATGTATTAATGGTACTTCAGCTCTACATATTGCATTAAAATTGATGGGAGTAAATGAGGGTGATGAAGTTTTAGTTCCATCTATCACTTTTATAGCACCAATTAATGCCGTAAAATATGTAAATGCAAATCCTATTTTTTTTGATGCTGATAAATATCATAATATTAATTTAGATGATGTTAAAAAATTTATAGAACAATATACATATTTCAAAAATAACAAAACATATAATAAAAAAACAAAAAAACAAATTTCAGCAATTGTTATTGTCCATGTTTGGGGTAATGCAGTTGATTTAAAAAAAATTATTCCCTTCCTTAAAAAGAAAAATATAAGAATTATTGAAGATGCAAGTGAAAGTTTAGGTACGACTACAAAAAATAATAAAAATCTTCATACTGGAATAGCTGGTGATATCGGCTGTATTTCTTTTAATGCAAATAAGATTGCCACATCTGGTGGGGGTGGTGCGATAATAACTAATAATTTGAAAATTGCAAAAAAAGCTAGGTATTTGATATCTCAATCGAAAAATGATCCAATTTTTTTTAAGCATAATGATATTGGTTACAATTATAAATTAACAAATTTAAATGCAGCTATAGGTTTGGCTCAAATAGAACAATTAAAAAGTTTTTTAATTAAAAAAAAGAGTATTTATATGTTATATCTAAAATTATTTTCAAAAGACAAAGATGTTTATTTATTAAAGCCGCCTTTACATTCTCATAGTAATCATTGGCTTAATGTAATTACTTTTGATAAAAAAATAAAAATTAACTTAAAAAAATTAATAAATTATTTAGAAAAGAAAAATATTGAAGCAAGACCAGTATGGTTCCCAAATCATTTACAAGCTAAATTTAAAAAATTTCAAAAATATAATATTAAAAATGCAAATTTTATATGTAAAAATTCTTTATGTTTACCATCAGATTTAAGTTTGACTAATGATGACATTAAACGAGTATATAATTCAATAATAAATTTTATTAGATAGCTAAATTCAATAATTTACACAATTTTAAAATTTTATCCTTCTTCAAATCAGGATAATTACCTATATACATTCCATATTCATGAATGTGTTCAGTATTTTTAAATTTTTTATAAAAATTTTTATTAAAATAATTATTCAAATAAGGTTGCCTCAGTTGATTTCCCCCACCAGCGCTTCCCTGTCTATACTCAATTTTGTTTTTGTCCAAAATACTCTTTATTTTTGTAAAAAGTTTTTTATTAGGTTTTCTTAAAATTAAATTAAATGCATAGTTACTAGATCCAACTAAATCAAAATCTGTAAAATAGATTTCCCTATTAAGATTATTAAGAAATAAATTATGGTTTTGATTTCTAATTTTAATATTTTTATCTAATTTTTTTAATTGATTAATTCCTATGACAGCGTTTAATTCTGTATTTCTAACATTATAAGCTGGATACATAAATATAAAATCTTTATTTAAATTAACATTATTTTTTATATTATTGGCTATAAAATTTTTATCATTACTTTCTCTTAACAATCCATGTGCTCTAAGCATTCTTAGTATTAAGTAGGTATTTTTATCATTTGTGCATATCATGCCACCTTCAATAGTGGAGATATGATGTGCATAATAGAATGAAAAATTTGAAATCTTTCCAAAACTGCCAAGTTTTCTTTTTTTAAATCTAGCACCATGTGATTCACAAACATCTTCAATTAACGGAATATTATTTTTATTCAGAACATTTAATAATTTTTCATTCAATCCATTAAAACCCTGTATGTGAGAAAGTAAAACACCTTTTGTATTTTTATTTATTTTTTTTATTACTTCATTTGTATCAATACACATTGTTTTTGGATCAATATCCACAAATACAGGTTTAAAATTATTTTGAATAATAGAGGAAATATCACTTACCCAGTTTAAAGGTGATACAATAATCTCACCTATACCATTTTGAATTTTTAAACATGTTAAACTTAATAAATTTGCGGAAGATCCAGAATTCACAAATACACTGTATTTAACTCCTAGCCATTTGGACCAGAGTTTTTCAAATTTTGCAACATTTTGACCTTGCGTTAATCTTGATTTTGGTTTTTTTAAATACTTTATTAGAATGTCTAAATCATCTTGATCAATATTATTTTGCATTAGTGGATGGGTGTACTTCATATTATGATTTTTTTTGATACCATTCAAATGTTGATTTTAAACCCTGATCTAAATTAAAATGGGGTTTCCAACCTAATTTTTTAATCATAGATGAATCTAGATATTTTTTAAACATTCCATCTGGATAATTTTTATTAAATTTTAATTTTCCATTATATTTAATAATTTTTGCTAGTTTAATAGCAAGATTTTTAATTGTAATTATTTTTCCACCTGCAATATTTAATGGTTTAGTATCATTATAATTTTTCATTGAGAAATATATACCATTTATTAAATCTTCTATATATATAAATTCCCTTAGAGGTTTTCCACTACCCCAAATTTCTACATCATTTTTTTTATTTTTTTTTGCAAAATCAAGTTTCATAATTAAGCTTGAGATAACATGTGAATTATTCACATCAAATTTATCGGAAGGTCCATAATAATTTGTTGGTATTACAGTGATAAAGTTTGTTTTAAATTGTTTATTGAATGAATCACAAAGATAATAACTTGCTAATTTTGCAATAGCAAAAGCTTGATTGGTATTTTCCAATTTTCCTGACATTAGATATTCTTCTTTTAAAGGCTGTTTAATGTTTGCAGGATACATGCATGAACTGGCTATATTGCACAATTTTTTTACTTTATATTTATGAGAAAATTTAACCGTTGATATAGATAAATTAATATTGGACATGATTAAATCTGCTGGATTTGAAATGTTATAGCTAATTCCACCAGATTCTGCATGAGATAAGAAAACATAATTTATTTTATTTTTAATAAAGAATTTTTCTAATTTTTTATCAAAATTTAATTTGTTTTTTTTATCACTTGCATCAAAGAAAAAAATTTTTTTATGTTTTTTTTTTATTAAAAAATTATAAAGATTGATTGATATTATATTTTTATTTGAAATAATTCCTATTGAAGATTCTTTGTTCATGCTTAATTTTTCTTTTTATAAACAATTGTACTACCATCATTTTCAAATCTGAAAGGCACATGCAAGAGTCTGTTTAAAGATTTTTTGACTTTCATTTGATTTTTCACTGGTACAACAAAAAGAATAAAGCCACCACCACCAGCTCCTAGTAATTTTCCTCCCAAAGCGCCGTTTTTCATAGCAACATTATATATATCGTCGATTTTGCCACTTGATATTTTTGAGTTAACTTTTTTCTTATATTTCCATGTTGCGTCCAATATTTTAGCAAATTCATCTATTTTACCACTTTTGAGAGTTGTAATTCCTTCATTAACTAGATCATTTATATTATCAAGTTCAGTAGTTTTATAATCTATTTTTTTTGCATAATTTTTGGTTATAGTTTCAGCAATTCTAAATATTCCAGTATGAAAGAGCATTAAACTATTCTCAAAATTCGTTAGTATACTATTTTTTAAATTAATTTTTCTAACATCTATTTCACCATTTTTTTTAAATTTAATATTATTTAAACCTCCATATGCAACACTAGTTTGATCCTGAGATCCAACATTTTCTTTAATAATTTTCTGTTCGATATAAATACTTTTATTTGCTAAAGATTTTTTTGTAAGTCTTTTATTTTGATAATTGCTAATTGCGTTTAATGCTCCTACAGTAAATGCAGAGCTAGATCCAATTCCACTTCTTGCAGGAAGATCGCCATCATAATGAATCTCTAAATTGTCTCTTAAGTTTAAAAATTTACAAACCGCTCTTGCAGAAGGATGTTCTAATTGATTGTAATTATCACAATACTCTATTTTACTATAAACAAGTCTAATTTTGTGTTTAAAAAAGGGAGGTAGATTTCTACATGAGATATAGACATATTTATCTATAGTCGTTGAGAGTACTTGTCCTCCGTACTTTGTATACCATGTTGGATAATCTGTACCACCTCCTAAAAAAGATATCCTGTAAGGAGTTCTAGATATAATCATTAAATATTATTAAAGTTTGAATTAATCATAGAAAAACTTTTTATTAATTCAATTATACCATCATCCAGTGATTTTGAAGCTTTCCAACCCAAATTTTCTAATTTTTTATTACTTACTATATAATCTCTTTTATCAGGATCACTTCCAATATCAGCTGAATGAATATATGTATCTGGCAAATAATTTTTTATTTTTTCAGCAAGCTCTCTTTTTGTTAAATTGGCGCTACTAAGACCTACATTAAAAGCTTCACCTTTCATTTTATCATAATTATTAATTGCAAAATAGAATGTTTTAGCAATATCTAAAATATGGATATAATTTCTTCTAAAATGCTCTTCATATAAAATTAAATTTTTTTGGAAATAGGCTTTATAAACAAAATCATTAACTAATAAATCTAATCTTAGTCTTGGACTCACTCCAAATACTGTAGCTAATCTAAGACTGATTCCATTTTTTTTATTTAATAATTCTTTTTCAACCTCAACTTTATACTTAGCATAACTTGATAAAGGCTTTAAAGGTGAATTTTCGTCACAAAGTTCATCTTTTTTTCCGACACCATAGCCGCTATTAGTTGTAGGATAAACTAAATATTGATTTTTTGATATATTTCTAATTATTTCTAGATTGGCTTCTAAATTAACTAATTTTGCAAGTTTTGGATTTTTATTACATGCTGGAGCACCAACTAAACATGCCAGTGGTATAATTATATCATTCTTAATTATTTGTTTATTTATTAAATCTGAGTTTAAAATATCACCATTAATAAATTCAAAATTTTTATAATTAAAGCAACTTAGTAGCGATGTTTGGTTAAAATATAGATTATCATATACTGAAACATTGTATCCCTTATTTAACAAATAAGGTGTTAATATAGAGCCAATATACCCAGAGCCACCAATTATTAGAACTTTCATCTAACTGTCATTTTCGTTAAATGAATTATAAACGCCAATAAAATCATCAAAATATTCATTATTCTTGTTTAATAAATTTTCAAGGGAAAGTTTATTATTTTTCATTAAATTAATAAATTTTATTACATATTCAAGCATGTTCAATTTTTGGAATAAGTATTTAATAAAATATTTAAAATAAAATATTAAATTTCTCTTATTTTTTATTCCTCTACTTCGTAGGAATGTATTTTTATAGTACCCATTTACACTTTTAGTAATAATTTTTTCTACGTCGTAAATTGAGTAATTAAATTTATTTGTATTTTTTAAATTAATTTTTTCTAATATTATTTTTGAAAAATATTTTATAGAAGTTATAGTATCTTCATTTGAAAAATTTTTTTCCCAATTTATCTTCTCTTCATATCTTTTCTTATGATGCTCTCTTACAACATGTAGGCAATTTATTCTTTTAATATTTCCATATACAGCATAAAAAGCAGAAAAAAGATACTCATCCAAAATTAATCTATCTTTACAAAATTTTAAATCATTATTGATATCGGTAGAATTAAAAATTTTTATAAATATTTCTTTTCTAGTCACAGAAAAAAAGGGGGTTGCGTAGTTACTAAAATGAAATTTGTATCTATCATATGCATTTTGATCTAATAATTGAGGACCTGGATAATGACCAATATTTTCAAGTGGCTTGCTTATTATAATTCCTAGACCATGAGCGCTATGAAATTTATGGTTTTTTATTAAAAAATTAATACTTTTATTAATTCCATTAGGTATTAGGTAATCATCATCTCCCATGAAACTACAAAAATCATTTTCAATGTAATTTAAATTTTCTTTAATAGCTAATAAGGGAAGTTGATTAGTTTTTAGGTGAGTAATATTTAATGATTTACATTCATCAAAAAATTCTGAATTTTTTTTGAAAAATTTATTACTAGAACCATCTAAAATTATTATCTGACCAAGAAACTTTTGATCAAAATAATATTTTACTGTTCTTTTTATATAATTGTGTCTGTTTTTTGTAGGAATAAAAATTGATATATTCATTTTTTAATTGAATAAATGAGTATGCACTTTTAAATCATTTTTAGGTATGTGTTCATATTCTCTCCCCCACATTTTTTCATAGTGAATATTTCCTCTATATTCTAAATCTTCATTAAATATGCAATTTAATACAAATCTAATAGTGTTAACATTGTTTTTTAATCTTGCTTTGTGATTAAAACATTTATTTGGTGCTTTGATTAAATTAAATATTTGCGCTCTTTCAGATACTTGATTTCTCTGCATTTTATAATCTTCATCCCTAATGTTCCATCCATGATCTGCTTGAATTACAACTACTGACTCAGGATCATTTTGATTGATAAAATCAATAAACATATTAATTTCTTTTAACATGCATAAATATGATTCCTTATATCCTTCATACTGATTAATAACAGGTGCCCATTCTTTATATTGTCTTTTTGAGCAATCGGAATTTAAACTAAATGGCCAGTGTGGTGACATATTGTGTATGAATATAAATCTTGGATTTTCATTATTTAATTTATTATGATATAGAGTTATATATTTACTTAAATTTTTCTGACCTTTTGTTTCTTCTCCTCTAATTTTTTCATTTAAATTAAAAAATTTAATTAAAATATCATTAAATGGAGTTGTTTCAAATCTAGTGCTTGCTAATTGTGTTATGGCTGATGTTCGAGACTCATCAATACATTTCCAATATGCATCTCTATTATATAAAGTTTTATTTTTTCCATCCTGACAATACATAATTACATTTCCTAACCAATAGAAATCAACATTAGCTTTAGAAAGAATATATTCTAAAGGCATCAAATATTCTTTTTTTAATGACTGCCAAAGGTTTTTTGGAAAACCTTCATAATTATAATCCAATGATAGATTTTCGTCTAAATAATCAATATTCCAAATTGAAGCTAATGTAGTATGGGTGAAATTATATGTAGATATAGAATTTTTAATATATTTAAATTTTTTATCTTTGAATTTTTCTATGAAATTTTTTTCACTGTTTATTATAGATTGTTTTTCAGCTAAATCCAAAGGCATCATACCATCTAAAATTATATAATATACATTATTAATTTTTTTAAGATTATTAATTCTTTTAAAATCTAATTCATTATCTATTTTTGAATAATATTTATCGTTAAGTTCAAGAGATTTCTGAGAATCTATAATTAAATTTTTTAAATTTGGAAACTGGAAATAAATTAAATTTAAAGTTACAATAAGTACGAAAGTTCTATTAATAAATTTACTAATATTTTCAAAATTTAAATGCACATAAACAAAAAATAAAAAGAAAATAGTTATAAATATGAGTGATAATTCACTATTATCATTTAAAAAATTCAAAATATTTATATCGTTATTAACGTATTTAGTTAAGAAACTTTTAATCCCCTTATAGAAGTGCAAAAAAATGTAATAAGCAGCTAAGTAAAAAAAAATACTCAATTTTTTATTATGATACTTAAGAAAAAATATATAAATTATAGCTCCAGTTAAAACTAATAAAAAAAGAAGAATAAATTCAGATAAAATTATAAATTTTAAATCTTCTGAAGAAAGAAACTTTAAATTATTTTCTGATAAAAAACATATAATAGGTAAACAAAAAGTAATTAACCCAAGAAAAAGACTTTTATAAAAAAAGCCAATTTTATTTATTATCATCTATATTTTTTTCTTTTTTATCTTTTTTAATAAATATAGATTTAAATTTATTCCAATATATAGAAATTACACCAATTCCAGCAGCCAAGCCACCAATTATTGATTGTAATATTACTCCACCTAAGCCAGGATCCAAATAGGCGAAACATGTACTTGGATATATAATAATAATAATAATTAAAAAAATTTTTTTCATATAATAATTTATTTAATAATTGTTTTTACATACTTTAAAGCAATATTAGAACTTTTACCAATATTATAGATATATTTATCTCTTATTGGTATTATTTTTTTCTTCCAATACGCCTTTTTATTTATCAACTCAATTACAGAATCATAAATTTTATTTATAGATGCTGTTCTCATAATTATACCTATATCTTCTCTAAGGTACTCTTCAATACAATCGATATTTAAAATTTTCCAGGATGAATTTTTAATTTTTGGAGGTGTGTCTATAAATATAACTGGTTGATTAGTAGAAAAAGCAAATTCCATAGCTAT
>MDTG01328900.1_pt1 | contig 18382 bp, 14 predicted proteins | sample 811421 | NCBI WGS metagenome assembly MDTG01 (sample SAMN05326645, study PRJNA326480) | marine metagenome | isolation source: seawater | place: Pacific Ocean: South East | collected 2011 | reverse complement strand
GGTAGTCAAGTCGTATGTCGAGAGCCATATTTCAGCCCAAATAAAACACGGAGAAAGAATGGCAGACCGCATGTCAAAATGGGGAATGGGAGATTCAGAATCAATGAAGGCACGTTTTGCCTCAATTGCAAATGGAACCAGGGACTTTCTAATGCCTGAAGGAAATGTTGATCGGGCTCGAGCGGGTTTATTGTTCATAGAATCGTATAGAGATTTACCCCTATTATCATGGCCGAGAACCTTAATTGATCGAATGATAGAATTAGAAGAAGCTATGGTGAAATGGAGACATAGTCATGCCCGCATGGTGGAAAGGATAATTGGACGCAGAATCGGCACTGGAGGGTCTTCCGGGGTGGATTATCTCGATGCAACAACCTCATATCGTGTTTTTACTGATCTTTGGTCTGTTCGTACCATTTTAATTAGAGCGGATCTACGACCTACGTTAATAAATCCGGAATTCTATGGATTTGCATAACCAAGACAAGGTTCTTCATTGAATGGTCTCTACTAGAGCCATGAGAACACCTGTGATTTGCGCCGTGGCGCGAACTCCCATAGGACGATTTGGAGGTGTTTTCTCAGAGATGAGTGCAGTTGATCTGGGTATTTGTGCTGTCAAAGGATTACTTCAAAATCTAGAACTCGATCCTAAAAGTGGGATCATCGATGAAGTACTAATGGGGCAAGTTTTGCAAGCAGGATCAGGACAAAATCCAGCACGCCAAGTTGCACTAGGTGCTGGAATGCCTGTCTCTACTCCTTGTACTACTATCAACAAAGTTTGCGGATCTAGTCTTAAATCAGTAATGATTGCATCTTCTGCAATTAGATCGGGTGAATATCGAACAGTAATCGCAGGAGGTATGGAGAGTATGACCAATGCTCCACACCTCGTTAGAGGATACAGAAGAGGGGATGAGGTAAAACCAGAATCATTGATTCATTCAATGGTACATGATGGCCTATGGGATGTATACAATGACATGCACATGGGAAATACTGGCGAAGTTATTGCAAATGAATGCTCGATTTCAAGAAAAGAAATGGACCAATTCTCTGTAAGGTCGCATCAAAGGTCCGCTACTTCAAGAGATAATGGATGGTTTGACTGGGAAATAACCCCCGTAAAGGTGCAGACCAATGACGGAACAATGGAGATTCGAAGTGATGAAGGAATCAGAGACAACAGTGATATTGAAACTCTAGCAAAACTTCGAAGTGTGTTTCAAAAAGATGGGAAAATTACAGCAGGTAACGCTTCAACACTCAACGATGGAGCAAGTGCTGTTTTAGTGGCAGATGAAGAATTTGCGATAGACCAGGGGTGGCCTATTTTGGCAAAAATCATTGATCAATGTACAAGTGGTGTTGAACCTGAACGTGTAATGTATGCACCAATTCCAGCCATCGAAACACTACTTCATAGGAATAACCTAGGAGTAATGGATATCGATGTGTATGAACACAATGAGGCTTTTGCATCTGCTTCATGTGCGGTGGCAAAAGAAATTGGTATTCCAGATGATAGATTCAATCTCAACGGCGGCGCAGTAAGTCTTGGTCATCCATTGGGCTCGTCGGGTACTCGATGTCTAATTACAATGTTAGGAATATTAAGAAGAATCGATGGCAGTAAAGGCATTGTATCACTCTGTCTGGGCGGCGGAAATGCCGTTGCAATGCTAATAGAACGTAAGGAATGAGTGATTTCTCCATGCGCAGTCCTTATGGGAGAGCCGAATGTCGGAGGGATGTCAGGTGACACATTATGGTTAAGCCAATCCGCGAACACACCAGATTTGAGAAGGCACGAATAATTGGTGCCAGAGCATTGCAAATCAGTATGGGTGCACCTATACATGTAACAGAAGATGACCTTCGAGAACACTTCAAAGAAGAATTAGTTCAATTGTATGGAGTAGAAGGATCTAATACGCGATTCGTATTGGATCCTCAAAAGATTGCCATGCTAGAGTACGAGAGAGATTTGTTACCAATGGATATAGTTCCTCACGAATGATTATTCTTCTTCCTTAAATTTCCCCTTTGACCAAAGTAGGGGGATTGTATGCTGGGCAGCAGGCATCAAAGCAGCTAACCCCCCTAGTAATATTAACCAAACAAACCAACTATTCTCCTCAAATAACGTAGGATTAGGAGGGCTCAGGGGGACAGAAAGAAAACCATCATTTAGAAGTCGATCAGAGCCTGTAACCAATGTCACATCACCCGGATTTCTTGCAACAATAACCAATTGACCTTCATCACCAATGGAACTTGCACGAGAACCATTCAATGAAATCATCACTGTAGAATTAACATCAACATCAACTTGACCTGCCACCACAACATCTGATAATAGACCTAAAGGAACATGATTTACGCCATCTAAAACATAGAATATGTCTACTTGTAACCTTGGATCTGAAACATTGAGATTCACTGAAATTATCCCTCCACTTATACTCCAGTTATGTATTCTGAAATCACTCGGCGCCGAAGAACGGATTCCACCCTCAGTAGTAATTTCTGCGACAAGGTCAAACAAATCTTGACTCTGATTACTACCATTTAGGGTCCACCTTCCATCAATGATTAATGTGGGATAACCTACAACACCCTGCTGGATCTTTGTCTGATTGCTTGCCTCGGTTGAAAGAGGATCAATTACAGATGAATGGTGATGTAAAGAGATAATATTGGGCCAAACATTTAGCAATTCATTCAATTCAGTTTCCGCAGTTCTGCAGGGACTACACCACGTCGCAGTATGTAATTCTACGACTAATGGAGCTCGTCTGGATTCCGCGCCATCCCCTTCTGTGCCATTGATTTCCAATACAACAGCATCGACAATACGCCCTGGTGCATCGTAGCCCAGAGAATTATCCACTTCGATGGGTGTTGCCATAATTGACGAGGGCATAATCAGCAGCGCGGCGAGTAAGAAAATCAAAGACAAATCGGAGCGCATGACCATGGGAGTCATCAGGCGTTGAAATACCCCTCTGCCCTCCGACATTCATGGAACCACGGAAGATGTACTGGCGTCATCTTCCAATGATACTGATTCTAATAACTGCGACTGTCATTGCAGTAGGAGGAACAATACGAATCTACGATGCTGGGGAATCATGCCCTGACTGGCCATTATGCTTTGGAACGTGGGGGTTTGACATCTCTGAAGAAGAACAAGGAGAATGGTGGGCTGAAAATCCTGAAGAGATAGACTCTAGAGGTGAGAATCATCGGTACACTAGTTTCCAAATTTTCACTGAATGGTTCCATCGGTTTCTTGCTGGCTCCGTTCTGGGGCCTCTAGTTATTCTTCAATTTTTAATTGTTAGAAGTCAGAGAGGTGTGCTCTCGAACGAATCCTATCGAATTGCTGGTCTTTCGCTAATATTGGTCATTTGGCAGGGTTTCATCGGATATGTAACTGTGAAATGGGATAACGAACATTGGTCTGTAGCACTTCATCTTGGTTCAGCATTAATATTCACTCTTTCACTAATTGCTCTCCACATTTCTTGGAACAAAGACCTAGGAAAAAGAATTCAAATTAAATCAAAACAAAAAACCTCCAACCGATTATCAATTGCTACTTTGGGTTCACTTGCCGTTCTTTTGGTTGGGACTTTTGTCTCGACAACAGATGGTGCGAACGAAGCATGTGGGGTCGCTGGGTTTCCTAATTCTTGGCCACTATGTTATGGTACGCTCGGGATTCTCATTCAAGATGTAATCATACAATCTCAAGCAATTCACAGATGGCTGGTAGTAATTGTATTTTTCACGTTAATCTGGTTATGGAAAGACCAGGATAACTGGATTCAAGATAATTCAATACGAAAATTAGCTAATTACGGCACTGGCACATTCATCGGAAATATGGTTCTTGGTGCAGCGTATGTCCTCTCCTGGACAATGGAATCTGGTTTCATTGAATGGCTATCTGTTTTACATCTTCTACTGGCATCTGTTACCTTCTTGATGTTTTCATCTGGATTACTTCTGATTAAGATTCACGGAAAGGAGAATCAGGAGGAAGAATGATGATTAATCCCTTCAATCAACCCAATTGTTCAATTCACGGTGACGTGGGGGCCATGATGTGAGTGAACCGGAAAGCAGTGGAATTAGGGCATACGTTGCCCTCATGAAACCAGGGGTTCTCATTCTACTCCAAATTACCGCTCTGTGTGCAGTTCTCATTCACGATGCCCTTGAATGGAGAATAAGTGGAAATTGGGACATTATACACACAGGCCAAGTAATGTTTGTCGTAATTATTGGAGGTCTTCTGACTGCGGGGGGTGCTAATTCAATCAATATGTGGTATGATAGTGATATTGATCCTGAAATGTCCAGAACAGATAGAAGACCGGTACCATCTGGAGCAGTTAGTCCGAACAATGCTCTTTGGTTTGGGATATCGATATCAATACTAGGTGTTGCTTGGTTTATGGCAATGTCCAATGCAGTTGCTGCATTTTGGTCTGGTTTTAGTATTCTATTCTACGTACTAATTTACACCATGTGGTTAAAGCGAACCTCCACACAGAATATCGTTATTGGAGGAATCGCTGGAGCTACACCTCCACTGATTGGATGGGCCGCCGCTATCCCAGCTAGCGAACTAAGTATAACCAACCCGTTTTTCTTAGGAGGAGACCCTCTACCTTGGTTGATGTTTGCTTTGATTTTCCTATGGACCCCTCCCCACTTCTGGGCGCTTGCATTGTATCGTTCGGCTGAATATGAAAAGGTTGGAGTGCCGATGATGCCCTGGGTCAAGGGACCCGATAGAACGTTGCTTGAGATGAAAATATACGGATTACTTCTCATAGCCATTTCTGCAATTCCATGGATGGATCTTGAGTCAGTGGGCACTGAAGGCGCAGTTACATGGACTGCGATTGCAATGATTCTGGGAATTTGGTATTTCCGCAGTTTACTAATGATTGATGTATCTGAAGAAATCGATGAAAAAGGCCGAATCCCTTCCGCAGCACAGTCCTTCCGTATTTCTCTTTACTATCTCGCATTGATGTTTATCGGTCTCGTAATCTCATCGCTTAACACCCTTGCGTCGTTGATTTTCTTGATTCTTACAGGTATCATGATTCTAAGAAATGAGGTTCAATCAAAAAAAATTTACCGAGGCGCGGCATTGATACGATAGTCTCGCTTCTCTAGGTCACCGAGGGGGGAGTGCGATGGACGAGAATGATTTAATCTTCGACTGGAATCTTATCCAACATGACTTCTCTAGAAATGAAGGTGAGCATCCACATCCAATATGGTTTGACGATGAAACACTCCGTGATGGTCTTCAAAGTCCATCTGCCAGAAACCCTGCAATCGAAGAAAAAATTGAGTTACTGGACCACATGGAAAAATTAGGAATTCAGAAAGTTGACTTGGGCCTCCCCGGAGCAGGCCCATTTCATGTAGACCACATTGATGCAATGTTAAGCCATATCAAGGATAACGACTACGAAATTAGGCCTGGTTGTGCAGTTCGAACACTAGTTGGTGATATTGAGCCAATCGTTGATCTCCAAGCGAAACACGAAATTCCAATTCAAGCGAGTGCTTTTTTGGGCACCAGTCCAATCAGACAATATACTGAAAATTGGACAATGGAGAAAATTATCTCAACTGCTGAAAAAGCAATCACATTCGCTGTGGACAACGATATCCCAGTGATGTTTGTGACTGAAGATACAACTCGTTCAAAACCAGAAGATATCAAAGCAGTGTATACCAAAGCATTGGAACTTGGAGCTGATCGACTATGTGTGTGCGATACTTGCGGACATGTAACACCAAATGGAGTCGAACAATTGCTTCGTTTCGTCCAAGATGAAGTGATTCCAGATGCTGGTTTCAAAAGAAGAGATATAGAGGTCAATTGGCATGGACATCAGGATCGCGGATTGGGCGTAGCAAACAATATCTCAGCATATTATGCCGGAGCTGACGTAATCCATGGAACAGCGTTAGGAGTTGGTGAGAGAGCAGGAAATGCCCCAATAGATCAGACTCTAGTAAATCTAAAACTAATGGGTGCAATAGACAATGACCTTACATCACTAAATGAATACATGAGAAAGGCAAACGAATACGTTGAAGTCGCTCTTCCTAGAAATTATCCTGTCTTTGGGCAAGATGCCTTCGAGACTGGAACTGGCGTTCATGCCAGTGCTGTTGTTAAGGCAATGAAAAAAGGTGACGACTGGCTTGCAGACAGAATTTACAGTGGAGTTCCTGCCCAAGATTTTGGACTCGAGCAAATTATTAGAATAGGACACATGTCTGGACGATCGAATATTGTATTTTGGTTAGAGAAGAATGGCTATCAGCCCGAAGAAAATTTGGTCAATCACCTCTTTGAAGTTGCAAAGTCACAACGCCGTTTAATGGCAGATGAAGAAGTGAAAAACGAAGTGAATAGTTTCCTCGGTGCATAGCAAACCACTATGACGCTTCGGAACCCACGGGTAAACATGCGCGGGACAGTGGGTACTCTCACTGCAATCATGCTACTATCTTTGATGATACCATTTGCTTCCTCTCAAGAGGGGATACCTCAAACAGAAAATGTCTTTGAAACCTATTCCGGTGCTGTACAGAGGGCATTTTTTCAAGTAGAAGCTTTTGAAAATTCAAACTCAAATGAACCTCCTGAACAATGGTTAGTGTTGTCAACATTAACCCCTGAAACTATTGGACCATGGATAGATGTGGACGTTGTAATAAAGCCAGCCCCATTCCTTAATGGAGCTTGGATTTGGAAGTTTGAAGACTCTACCAATTCTCATAATATTCTGTCTGAATTAGAAAAAAAAGGTCTGATAGAAAGAAGTCTGCCAGATAGAATACAAGAACATGAAACTAGGGCCGTTCTAAATGATCCCGAAATTGGTTCACAGTGGCACTTGACTAATTCAGGTCAAGGAGGAGGTACAATTGGCGAAGATGCAAATGTTACGGCTGCTTGGGATATTGCTAACGGTAGTGGAGTTACAATTTCAATTATTGATGATGGTTTTGCCCATAGTCATACTGATTTATCGCCAGGTTATCAACCGTCAAGTTCCTATGATTATTGTAACAATGATGCGGATCCTACGCCTTCTTCAGGAGATGGACATGGAACCTCTGCCGCAGGAGTTGCAGGAGGTCGGGGAAATAATAGCTATGGAATTGCAGGGGTAGCATTTGGAGCAGATATGAGTGGTTCCCTGCTGATAGCGTGTGGAAAAACAGATTCTATGGAGGCTAATGCTCTAAGTTTAGACGATCAGAATAATGATATTTACAGCAATTCTTGGGGCCCATTTGATGGTGATACATACAGCTGGCTCTACTCCTTAACTGGGCCCGGGCCGCTTACTGTAGCCGCTTTTGAATCCGACTTCACAACCGGCCGGAATGGCTATGGGAATGTGATTACATGGGCAGGAGGGAATGGACATGCGGATTCTGATAATTCAAATTATGATGGGTATGCAAACGCTAGACAAACAATTTCAGTAGGTGCAATTACTAATGCTGGAACTCAATCTTGGTACTCTGAACCTGGAGCAAATGTATTAGTTGTAGCACATTCAAACGGCGGTTCAAGAGGAATACACACTGTAGATATTCCCGGGAGTGGAGGCTACAACAATTCAGGAGACATCAATCCAAGTTTTGGGGGTACTTCCTCTGCAACTCCATTGGTCTCCGGAGTTGTAGCATTAATTCTCGAAGTTGATCCTACCCTTACAGCAAGAGATGTAATGGCAATTTTAGCTAACTCTGCTCGAAAGAATGATGCGGGTGACTCTTCATGGAGTACAAATGGGGCCGGGCATGAAATATCACACAAGTATGGATTTGGTGCTGTAGATGCTCATGCGGCTGTAACGTTAGCGGCTAATTGGACTAAATTGCAAACTGAAACAACGTTTGGAACCTCCATATCCTCGCCTGGTGCCTCCATCCCCGATAATGGGGCTCCAGTAACAGATACAATTACTGTTAATCAAGATTTGAAAATTGAACATGTAAGTATTGTAGTTAACATCACTCATTCAGCGAGAGGAGATTTGGAAATTATTTTGACTTCTCCTGACGGTACTGAATCTATACTCAGCGAAAAACACGGTGATGAAAGGAATGATTTCACTGCATGGTCCTTTGGCTCGGAACGGCATCTAGATGAATATGCACTAGGAGATTGGACACTGTCTGTAGAAGATAAAGCCAATGGAGATACAGGTACATTCGTAGACTGGCACCTTGAATTCTATGGTGTTGATGAATATCGAGATACTGATGGAGATGGTCTCACTGATGTGAATGAGACTAACATCCACAACACTGACCCTACACTTGCCGATACAGATGGAGATGGATTAAATGATGGAGATGAAATTTTAAATGAATCTACAGATCCAAATAATCCAGACTCTGATGGTGATGGCCTAAACGATGGTACTGAGGTCTTAGTTAATTCAACAAATCCAAATTTACAAGACACTGATGGAGATGGACTTACTGATGGTGAAGAAGTACTCATCTACGGAAGTGATCCTTTAGTGGTTGATGTGGATGCAGATTCTGATTTATACTACTGGTTTGGCGACTGTGATGACAGTGATCCCAACATAAATCCTGGAAGACCGGAATTACTCAATGGAATTGATGATGATTGCGACTCTGAGATTGATGAGGGATTCGAATTTATGGATGCAGATGGAGATGGGCTAGATGATTATCAAGAATACCATACTCTCCTTACAGATCCAAATGATCCCGACACTGATAGCGATGGTCTTACTGATGGTGATGAAGTAAATCTACACTCAAGCGATCCATTAGTTGCAGACCAAGATTCAGATGCAGATGGGTTTTACTGGTTCCAGGATTGTGTAGATTCAAATGCTTCAATTCATCCCAACGCAATTGAAATCTTAGATGGAATTGACCAAGATTGTGATTCTGAGATCGATGAAATATTCCTCACTCTTGATTCCGACACCGATGGACTTTACGATCATGACGAATTCCACGTTTACAACACCGACCCGAATCTCAACGATACCGACAGTGATGGATTAAAAGATGGAGAAGAGGTAAACATCCACTCAACGGATCCTTTGACTCCAGAGATTGATGCAGATAGTGATGGGGCTCTGTGGCTGTTCGACTGTGATGACAATAATACTTCTATTTATCCAGGTGCTACTGAAATATGGAATGGAATAGATGACGATTGTGATTCGATAGTTGACGAGTACGTCGACCGTCAAGCTGCACTTTCTCAAAATCCTGAATCAAATTTCTTTGAGCACATAATTACAGACAGCCCACTTTCCTTATCATGGTCAGGAGCGCCATCAGGAGTGGAATTGAATGAAACTTGGTATCGGGATTCAGAAATAATAAACGGGACTCCTACGGAATTATCTATCCCGGTAATTGATTGTAATGACCCGTTGGATGATTTTGAAGCTACATCTTGTGTCCAAGGAAGATTGACTGTAGTTTTCAAAATTCTTCTTGAGGATTCAAATGGCACTATTGAATTAAGTTGGACTGTGCGAATGATCGCCGAAACCATACCTGTGCCTGTTCCTGATCCTGACCCGGTTCCTGTACCAGATCTTGAACCAGAACCAAAAACAGATGACGAAAATAATAATGATAATTCTAATACAGGACAAGAAGATTCTAGCGCTATAGCTGAACTACCTATCTCAAGTGATATTTTACTTATCATACTCGGGGTGTCGGTTGTTCTTCTGATTGGTATTCTACTAATTAGGAACTCTAGGGGTAGACAAACGTCAATACCTGCTTGGACACCTCCGGCAATGCACGAAAGAAGAAAGATTTCCTTGTACGACAACGATGTTCCCAGAGCACCTGATTTTAATGACAAAAGGTACTGAATAATTCAAGATTCAGCTGCTTCTTCCTCAGCAGAAACTGAATGTGGAGGAGAATTGAGTTCTGAGTGCCAGCCTCCATCCACGTTCCCTGCAATCCACTCTCCTTCCACCTCAATTTCGTCGACATCAGTTTCTTCTCTCCAGGGAGGATCCCCATCGGTTCCCGATGGGACTAATTGGCGATTATTATCCAACATAGATTCAACAGCTCGAACTCCCCTGTGTATCGGAAGAAGATGGCCTACCGGTCCGCCAGAATTCACATATGGGTTGGTTGCAGTACAAATCAGTAAACCTCGACTTGGGGAAAGAACATTTTCTATAGCACCTGGGCGTTCTGGATCTGTAATTGTGGCGACGACTTCTCCTTCTTCAACAAAACGTCCAGCTGGAGCCCTCATATCGAGTAAACCTCCTTGATCCGCACGAATCCAAGTTGACCCATGGGCCAGTAAGCGAGCTCTGGGCCTTGATGGTTGACCTGAAATCATTGACAAAGAACGCATTACATTTAGGATTCCATAAAGAGCTACCTGAACTGCTCCTGCATCTGAAGTATTTGCTCCACCTCCCTCATAAGTTGCATACCCAATACCCATTTCATTTGCTGAACGTCTAAAAGACCCTCGAGGACCCAGTGAATCCAAGATTACTTCTATCCCAAATCCTCGGGCAATCATATTGCTAGGAGCATCGGCAAGATCTGCACGAATTTGAGGTAAATTGCTCCTTCCTCTTGCTGCAGTATGGAGATCTATGACATAATCTGACCCAGATATGATATTTTGGAATATACGGTAAGCAACTCTGGAGGTTGTATTCCCAGTTTCAGTTCCAGGAGATTCACGATTCAAATCTCTTCCATCTGGAAAATATCTACTCCTCATTCGATATCCGGGTAAATTTAGTACAGGAACAATTCGGATTGTTCCTGCCAGTGAAAGCGGATCTAATGGCCTACTAGTTCCAGAAAAAGATGAACCTAACAGATGGGTTAGCGAAATAGGCCCAACTAATTCATCCCCATGTACCGCTCCCAATAACGTAAGTACAGGGCCTGGTTTTGAGCCATGGATTACTGTTACACGAATGGGCCATGGATCCCCCATTGAAGTTTCAAGTAGGGGGAACCGTATTGTTCTTATCTCACCCGGTTTAGTCCGTGTCCTTGCGAAACGGTGTGTTTTAGGTTTCTTCTTGGATTTTAATGAACCCAACGGATTTTCTCTTTTTTCTAATGCCTTCTCTACCTTTGCACGTCGACTTCTTGGGAGTTGATTGGAAACTTTCGTGGAGGGCTTTTTGGCCTTCTTCGTCTTCTTTGTAGTCGACAAGACAGATTCTCCATTAGAGGTCTGGTATTTCGGGGTCTTTGAACCCTAATGTTCCATTAATCACAAAAATTAGTATTTGCTAGACCCCGAAACTCAAGGACCGAGAGGTTAGTCAACACACATGGAAGAGAGAGTGTCAGTTCAAGAGATACATGCGCCAAATTCAATTTGCTTTGGTTGCGGTCCAGCGAATCAAGAGGGGTTAAGAATCCGTTCATTCAAACGAGATGACGAAGAATATGGACTCAAAATGTCATTCAATACCGAAGAGCACCATCAAGCATTTCCGGGGATGGTAAATGGTGGAATCATAGGAACACTCCTCGATTGCCATGGCAATTGGACTGCAGCGATTGCAATTATGGATTCCAGAGGAGATTCTGAACCTCCTTGTACAGTCACTGCAAATTATAGTATCCAACTCAGAAGACCAACTCCTCACGGAAGTGAATTAACGATAATTAGTGAAGTAACTGAACTTCTTGAAGATAGAGCGTCAATACGAATGGAAATGTTCGCAGAAGGAACCCTTTGTGCAAGAGGAGAAGGTTTGTTCGTTGCGGTAAAAGAAGGACATCCTGCGTATCATAGATGGAACTGAGGAAATAAAATGACAGATGAACGATTAGTGAAAATAAGAAAACTTGTCATCCCAGTGATGAGGATTCTAAATCTAATCAATTCTGAAGAAGAAGAAAAATTGAATGAGATACCACTAGGACTTATCAGGAAAAATGCTACTAGAATGCATGCTGTGTGTAGATTTAAACCGGGTCCAAAAGGGTATTCCAAATCAATCAACGATGTTAAGGAAGTTGCCCTTCACCCTGAAGCTCTAAATGACGAATGGCTCCATTATGCAAAATTCCTTATGTTCCACGAATATTTACACGCTATTGGAAACATCAGACATGACTCCGTTTTTAGGGAATTAGAAAGTTTATGGCCGGATGAGAATGCAAAAAAATCGGGGAAGGAATTTGGACGATTTTTGAGAAATAAATCTGCAAGATGGTTATGGACCTGTCCAAAATGCAACAAACAACATCCTAGAACAAGAAAAAGTAACGGTAGATATCTGTGTAGAAAATGTAAAGTTACTCTAGTTGATTCATCAGTGGGACAAACTCATCATACACGGTGAAGAGGACGAGGCATGGGGGGAGTTCTGTATCGAACAGTAGTGTTTCTCTCGATCATATTGTTGATTGGCAGTTCTCCAATTGCAAATGGTGAGCTCTCAACAAATCAAACTCTAATGAATGCGACATGTATTGATGACTCAACCTGTCAGTTAACTAATTCAATCACGGGCATTAATGAGTTGAAAAATAATGAAAACAGTGCATCTCCACTATCTCCAAAAATTATCAGATTGGAATTCCTCATGTCTCCCCCTCAAGCATCTCATGCTCTAATCCCAATAACAATGGATGAATTAGTTGTTGATTTGACAATTGAAGAAGATCCTGGAAAATATATTCGACCCGATTTAAGCATCATACTAGCAATTGGTCCATCGACAAATGAATGGTTAATCGAAGGGCAAGGAGAAACTCCGCTTTCATCTGCTAATGAATATAGATTAGAAGATCAAGAAATTGATCTATCCTCAGGGAGAATTTTATCCCCAAATGATATTATTCAATTGACTTTATCTTTCGAGATTGATAGACCAGTAACATGGAAACTAGGCCTCAGTGGATCCACATATTTCGATCTTCCAATACAATGGTCATTGAATCAACAATCAGTTGATATCGATGAACCAAGTTCATATTCAGAACCAAAATCAATTGATGTAGGTGACCAAATCAATGGCGCATTGATTGAAGAAGACATTGACTGTTTTGTATTTAGTGTGGGAGAAAGGGCATCTGAACTCAGAATGGACCTTACATGGAGCCCTATGCCTTCAGAAATTGCAATCACCGAGATTACACCGATCCTTGATAATTTAGAAGGGCAAATCCAACCTTCTCCATCGATTCGTACCAGTCAGGAGGGTGATGTAATTGAAAGTATTTTGATCTGGAATTTGGAGGATAGATCTCAACTACGTCTTTGTTTCTATGGAGAAAGTTCTCGTTTTGGGATATACAGTTGGACTGTCCAAGAAATTCTACCCGGAACAGGCGCGATGGAAGTAAGTGATTTCGAACTTGATGCTCGTTGGCCAACTGGTACCGGATGGGTTGGAAAAGTTGACGAAACGGAGGAGTCTTCGGGGATAGGAATCAGTTCAATTTCTTCAATTGGAATTGGAATCTTTGCCACTGCATGGATTTTGAAGCAGCCAATAATTAATCCAATCAGTAGAAGATGGGGGATACCATTCTCAATGATTCTGATTTTGGTCGGATCAATAACTAATCCTCTTATTGCGACAATCTCTACATTACCTGATGATTCAGAAAAATCTCTTGATGAATGGATTGAAAGTCGTCTTGAACTCGTCGCAATATCAATAATAGAAGAGCAACCAGATCTTGCTTCTGGTTTTTTTGGGACCGACTCTGGACAGAATTTTGCAGTTAGGCTTCACATTGAGGCAGTGCATCCTACAGGAGACGGTCGGTGGCAAATACAAACTGACGAACTGAAGGATGTTGACCTGGATCGGATGATATTTGATGAAATGAGACGCCATACTCTTGATTCTAATCAGCAAATAATGTACATACTCAGAGCAGGAAAGCTCCTAAGCTTGGATTTATTGTTACTGGAGGCAGTTTTAATCTCTAAGGAGAAACCTATCGGATCAATTCTCCACATAGATTGGGAAATGACAGCATCGGCAGGTGAAGGTTCAGTGTCTGAACGTGTCTGGACAACCAGACCAACTTCGGTGGATTGGGAACAATGGAATGACTTTACCATCCGACTTCTCCCTGAATTAATCACTGTATCATATTGTGATTGTGGACTCGATGCTATTGACTTGTCAATTAGGACAAACATAGCTCACACCTCCACAATTTCACCATCCCCTTCTGGGATATCAGGAGCACCCACATTCCCCCTATTTTCTGGAATTTCTCTAGGTTTTGGATTCGGCATTCTATTTACTATAGGAATAATCACAGGCAGTCAGAGAAGGAAAGCTGAGGAGATTGTTCAAAACATGAACAAGAGTAACTACTCTTCTTCATCCTGAAGACCGCCGATCATTTCCATCAACATCTTACGTTCATTCTCGTCGATTACTCCATCCTCTAACGCTGAATCAATTGCTTGGAATTGGTCATCTGATAATCCTAGGGGACTTGCAGCATGATGAATTAGAATACGTTCAGCTTCACTAACTTGTCCATCGGCTAAGGCTGAATTGATTGCGGCTATAGTCGCAATTCTGGAAATCTCTGGATCATTTAGATCCAAGACTTTGGCAATCTCAGATAATTCAGCCATTTCTTCTTGTGTAAGAATTCCATCACTGAAGGCTTGCTCATATGCAAATTGAAGAAAAGAACGGTATTCTGATGGATTTAGAAGGACGTCACGAATAAGACTGTAATCAACAGAAGGTGATGATTCACCACTCAAGAGAGCGGCGGTGGCTCTTCTGGTTTCCTTTACCATCATATCCTTCAAGCCATGACCAATCCAAGCAATCCCTAAACCAACAACACCTCCTGCAATCCACCTCATCGCACTGTCATCCAATAAATCGCCTGGATGGAATAGGCGATGTAAACCGATGGCAACCAGAAAGCATCCCCAAAATATCTCAACCCAATCGTTGACATCAGGTTCTTCTTCCAAATCCTGAAGGACATCAGTCGCGACATTGCCCGCATCCATGATCCGCCTATCGAGATTAAGCACTTAGGCTATGCGGAGTCAAGACATCACGCGTCATGCTTTAGGACAATGAAGCAATACAACGTCGCATGGACCGGGCAGGGCACTCTACCAAGGTAAGTTCACTTGGTCTCGATCCAAAAATTGTTAATCACTTAGAACAGCAAGGAATCACCACACTGCATCCCCCCCAAGCGATGGCCATAGGTCCGGCTCTTGCGGGGAAAAATCTACTTCTGGCAACTCCAACAGCAAGTGGAAAATCACTAATTGCATATTTGGCAATTTTACAGAAACTTCGAGACAAAGAATCCGGTGGACGTGCATTCTACATCGTCCCGTTGAAGGCTTTAGCGACGGAAAAAGTCGACGAATTACGTGATCTAGCTAACATCGTTGGACTCACAGTTGGAATTGGTATTGGAGATCGCGACGGTGAATCAGGTGGTATTGAAAATTCTGATATTATCGTATGTACATCTGAAAAATTAGATTCAATATTGAGGAATAATCCTTCATTTTCCGACCGTTTAAGCATTGTAATCGCAGACGAATTTCACCTAATCAACGATTCCTCAAGGGGACCTACATTGGAAGTTCTTCTTGCTAGATTGAGACACCTAAATCCGAATGCGCAAAGAATTGCTTTGTCTGCGACTGTGGGGAATCCACGAGAACTAGCCAAATGGTTGGATGCTGACCTGATAGAATCAGAATGGCGTCCTGTAAATTTACAACAAGGGACATTGACGGGATTAGATTTGGAAATCCACCGTTCAATCGGTCCGACAACGGAGGAAACTCTTCCAAAACCTAGAACTTTGGAAGGGAAAAAAACCAAAATTACGAATGCGATTCTTGAAGATACGATTCTAGATGGTGGACAAATGATTCTCTTCGTCAAAACAAGAGCATCAGCTGAGAAAGAAGCTAGAGAATTGGGCGTCAAAAGAGCCAAAACATTGTCTTCAATTGAAGAATTGGCTGATGAGAAAGAAGCATTAGATAAATTGGCCAAAAGTATCTCAAAGGGGGAGGATAGTTCTAGTCTTTCAGATCGCCTTTCAAATGCTGTAAAAGGGGGAGTTGCATTTCACCATGCAGGGCTGACAGGAAGACAAAGAAGCATAATCGAACAAGCATTCAAAGAAAGAATACTCAAATGTATTTGTGCAACACCCACACTTGCTGCTGGAGTAAACCTACCTGCCAGACGTGTTGTGATTAGAGACTACACTCGATGGGATGGAACAGGAACAACGGATCTCTCTGTAATGGAGATTCAACAAATGCAAGGTAGAGCAGGGAGACCCACATACGACGATCATGGTGAATCATGGATTATGGTGAAAAATGAGGGTGCGCGAGACAAAGTAGTAGAAAAATACCTATTCGGAGTTCCTGAAGAGGTTAAGTCCCAACTGGAAAACGCATTATTGTCACATGTTCTTTCATCAATAGCTAGTGGAGGTTTAACCGATCGCGATGCTCTAGGACATTTCTTTGAACAAACATTGCTTGCTCAACAGATTCGTAAAGATGATTTGAGGATTAGAATAGATCGGATGATTGATTGGTTAGTGGACAAAGAAATGGTAGTCAGAACTGGAGAAAGTGAAACTGTAATCAGGCGAATACAAGAGAGAGGGGATGATTTAGAAGAAGATTGGGAAGATGACATACCTTCCTGGGCTGCTGCTGCAACGTCACTTGAGGGAGTGAATTGGAGTGAATCGCAATTAGAACCACTTCCAAAGAGGAAGGGGCCTGCTGTATTTGGATTCAGCACTGCTGCTCAAATTCGAGATAATTTACCACATGAGACAGAAGAAAATCCAGGGATGACGTATTCTGCAACATTCTTTGGTGAGACAATTTCACGACTATACCTCGACCCTGTTTCAGGACATATACTTAGACGAGGGCTTCGGAGAGCAGTTAGAATATTACAAGGAATAGATGAAAGTAGGCAACTTCAACCAAGAAGTCTAATTCATTTGATTTCATGTACTCCAGATTTTCTATCCATGTGGGTTAAATCAAAGGAAATTGAGAAAATGCAAAATTTTTCAGAAGCAATGAAATTCAATAAACTACTCACAATCGAAGAACTAAGTGAAGTAAAAATCCCTGCAGATTTTGAAAGCGAAAATATGAGAATTAAGGCACTTTGTGTTCTTGAAGAATGGATGGAAGAAAAAACATTGAGAGAAATAGAAAAAGAATATGACGCTCAACCAGGAGATGTGAGAACAAGAGTCGAATTAGCTGAATGGTTGCTGTATTCTGCTCGAAGAATGCTAATTTCGGATAAAGAGATAATGGAAGAAGCATCAGAATCAGTCTCCATGATCACAGAATATATCTCAGAAACTCAACGTAGAATTAGGTATGGATGTAAAGCAGACATTCTATCCCTAGTTGGAATACGGAACGTTGGAAGGGTCAGAGCTAGAGAAATGAAAGGTATCGGACTTGAGACAATTTCTGATGTATCTGACATGGGGACAAGGGATCGCTCCAAATTAGAATCTCTCAGAGGATGGAGTCCTAAGCTTGTAGAAAATGTAATTGCTAGTGCACAACAAATTATTTTCAGAAAAAATAAGATGGTTTGAAGTTCAATTGCCCTAAGGGACATACATGGAACCTGCGCAGATACCATGGTTCCCAGCCTGGGGGATTGAATTTCAAAGTCCAGTGAAAGATCCAAAAAAACTAGTTGAAACCTGGTTAGAAATTAGAGCGTCAGAAAGATGGGTGATGATTTCAGAAACAGTAGCGGCGAGTGAACGCCACCTTTGGGGAGTTTGGTCTCATGCTGCCAGAAATGAACTTCTAGGGAAGATGGTTGCACGAACAATTGATGCAGAATTTATTAGAATCCTTTCGGGAACCCACCAAATTAGAGTCGCATTTGAGCGTGCTGGGGTGAGAAAAGGAGACAAACATGCATGGATATTATGTCTACCTGAACATCCCGGTTTTGATGCCTTTGGTCAATCCAAATCATATCCATCCCATGACAGAACACAAGAAATAGAGGCATCCAAGGCAATGAGTTGGTTAAACGGAGATCTTTGGACTGCAAGGCCTTCTCCAAATTCAGACGGACTTGATAGGTTAGGATTGAATAGAGATTTAAAATTTGAACAAATTGAGAGTTCTATGCTCTCACACGCTGCATCCGCGGATATTTGATTATCTAATCGAGAACCTCATAGGGGAGTCGCTACTCCGAGTATCAATGCCTAAGTTCCATGGCCTCCGAAATTGTGTAACTTGCGGAAT
>MDTG01386197.1_pt1 | contig 18383 bp, 18 predicted proteins | sample 811421 | NCBI WGS metagenome assembly MDTG01 (sample SAMN05326645, study PRJNA326480) | marine metagenome | isolation source: seawater | place: Pacific Ocean: South East | collected 2011 | reverse complement strand
GTCCTTTGCTGCAGCAACTGCAAGATCTATATCTTCTTTGGTGCCGGCAGAAATAGTACCAATAACTTCCTCAGTAGATGGATTTTCAATTTCTATTAGCTCGCTTGAGGATGAATCAATCCATTCACCATTAATATAAAATCTATGCTCTTTCTTCATGTAACTTTTCCCTATTTAAGATATGAGATTATACATAAAGAGTCATAATTATTAATAATATTTATTTACAAAATAAATGATGTTTATATTGTTATTCATTTATTTGCTTTAAATACCTCAATCGCTCTTAGTCTTGAAGATTTAAGATCTACAATTTGACCCGGGTAATCAATTTTATAGAGATGCTCAGGTGATGGTAAATGAACTTCTTTGCTATTGAGTGAGTTAAGTTGAGGTAAATATTTTTTTATAAATTTTCCCTCTGGATCAAAATTTTGTGATTGAGTGACCGGATTAAATATCCTAAAATACGGCGCTGCATCTGTTCCAGTTGAAGCACTCCACTGCCAACCTCCGTTGTTAGAAGCAAAGTCACCATCAATTAGGTTTTCCATAAAAAAAGCTTCGCCAATGCGCCAATCATGAAGCAAATTTTTTGTAAAAAACATTGCCACTACCATTCTTAACCTATTATGCATCCAGCCTTCATTCTTTAGCTGAAGCATAGCAGCGTCAATTAATGGAAAACCTGTTTTACCATTTTTCCATGCATTTATTTCGTCTTCATTATGCCTCCACTGAATTGATGAAGTAGACATGTTAAAGGGCTGATTCATGCTTACTCTTGGAAAGGAGTGCATGATGTTTTTATAAAATTCCCTCCAAATAATCTCATCAACCCATTTAGATATCCCATTATTACCGACCTGTAATTCAAAGTCATTTAACTTTAGAGCCTCTAATATACAGCGACGATTTGAGATTACGCCAATAGCCAAGTAAGGAGATATCCTGCTAGTGCCATCTAATATGGGATCATTCCTATCTTTAGAATAATTGAATACTTTCTCGCTTAAGAAATTTTTTAACCTACTTTGAGCAGCTTGTTCTCCTGAGGGCCATAGCTCCATATCTACTGAATGATTTTTTTTTGAATGAAATATTCTTGCTTATTGTATTAACTATTTTGAATGGTTCTTTTAAAGACAAAACAGGCTCTATTTCTAAGTGATCTAGAGTAAAATTTTCAATCCATTTTTTCTTGAAAGGGGTAAACACTGAAAAAGGTTTGCCTTGACCAGTAAGCAATGTTCCAGGCTTAAAAAGAATTTTTTCATCAAAACATTGATGGTTGAGCTCATATTTTTTGAGCATTGATTTAACATTTTCATCTCTCTTGTGCTCATCTACACCAAACTCATTATTCCAATAACATTTACTTATATTATTTGCAGAACAAAACTCGATAATTGTATTTGGAACTTTTTTAAAGCTTTCTACTGATCCCACAACAAGAGGTATATTTACTTTCTTAAGCTCTTCAGATAGCTTCTTCAGATTTCTTAAAATAAAATCTAACTTTACATTAGCATTGTTATGTAACTTCCATTCCTTTTCGCAAAGGATGTATACACATGTAATTTTTTTACATTCACTATCAGCAACACTAAAAGCCGGGTTATCATCCATTCTTAAGTCAGATCTTAGCCAAACCATTCCATTCATAATTAATTTTTAATTTTTACCAGTTAAAAGTTTAGAGATGATTCTCAATTAAATTATACAAAGTATTAGCAAAATAAATTGGTGAAAGTTTTGCATTTATTTCTTGCAAATCATTATTAAAAGCTAATTTAGTAAGTTTATTTTCAACTTTGAAAAAACAATTAACAATTGAAGTTTCATTAGGTTCAACATTTAAACCTACTTTATTACTAGTAACCCATTTATCAATAGCAGAATTTGGTTTTGAAATAGCTATAATTTTATTACCACATGCTAGGTAGCTAGAAGTTTTACTTGGAAAGGCAAAATCTAGGACAGAATCATCAATTGGGAGAAGTGCCCACTCAAATGAGGCAGTTATCTGATTGCACTCATCAGATGCTAAATTCCCAAGATAATGAAATTTAGAAAAACTTTTATCAAGATTCATAAGATCATCTGAATATACTCCCCCACCAATAAATGTAAAATCCAAGTTGCCCCCATCTTGATAATATTTCTTAATTGACTGAATTAGGAGATCTATAAGCTGCAATCTACCTGCGTTACCGCAAAAAACTATTCCTTTATTTTTTTGATCAAAAGGAACATGTTTAAAATCAAAATTAGTAGGATTTGTGACTAAATGTATATCTGGTGAATTCGGATTTCTTCTTAAAAGATATCTTTTCATTTCATCTGAAATAGTAATGATTTTTAAAGCATTTTTTTGAACAATTGTATCCATGGAAAACATTATTTTGTTCAAAAGAGGGTTTAACTTGAGAACATGATTCGTAATTTCAGGATGAATATCTTGCACATGATAAATATATTTAGAGCCAATTATTTTTGACATTATAAAAACAGCAAAAGGAACAAAAACCGGTGGATCTGTTGAGATATAAATGAATTTAGGCCTTAATTCAATCAGTCTAGCTATCACCGAAAATGAAAAAAAGATTGCAAAGAGACCTCTTAAAAATATTGATGAGCTAGAAGTTCCTCTTTTTTTTGCACCCTTAAATTGAATATTTTTACCCCTTAAATTACGATTGATTTCAGCGTCAAAATTTTTTGACTGCTCAAAAATTATTGCAACTGAATGGCCAGCATCCGCAAATATTTCACCAAGACATAAGTGCCCCTCTCCAATCGTTTTACTTTCTGGCCAAAAAGTCCTGTTAATTATGCATATATCAACTTTTTTCTTCATGAAGGTATTCCAAAAAATTAAAAAACTCTGGAGCCAAAATATATTTAAATGTGGACCGAGTTAACTCAATCAATCTTAGTGTAAGTATTTAATTAACTTTACCATTAGTAAAGACAGCTGAAACTCTATAATCACTCTGAATCTCAGTTAAAGTGGATAAGCCTCCAGCTTCCTCTACAATAATTGCTCCAGCAGCAACATCCCAAATAAAAGTGTCTTTCTCTTTGTAGCAGTCTGCCTTTCCAGCTGCTACATACAGATTAGAAATTGCTGCTGATCCAATCATCCTCACCTTTTTCCAATGCTGAAAAAGATTTAAAATCTGAATAAATTCTTCATTTGTATATTCCTTCTTTGATGGAATGCCAGTCATGATAGTACCCTGCTTAGAATTTTTAATATCAGAAACTTTTAATTTTGAATTGTTACAAAAGGCACCTTTACCCTTAGTGGCATAGTATAAATCATCATTCATAAAATCATTTATCACGCCTAATATTGATTTATTCTTATGAAATAATGCGATAGAGACAGCGCAAGTATCGATTCCTCTAAGGTAATTAGAGCTCCCATCTAAAGGATCTACAATCCAGTAAGTATCTCCGAGAATATCACTGACCCCAGATTCTTCAGAGAGTATTGGTATTTCTGAATTTTTATTTATACATTCAAGAATAATTGCCTCTGTATCCTGATCAATCTTCAGTTTTATATCTCTTCCATCATCTAGAATTATTTTATGATTTTTATAAAAATTTCTTTTTAAATATTGTCCAGCAGTAATTGCAGCCAATTTGGCTATTTCTAGGTTATCAAGAAGGTTGATCATGGTCCCAAAAATTTATAGCTTTGTACTGACTCTATAGATTACATTAGCATGGTCATCGCTTATTAATAGAGAGCCATCTGAAAGCATAAGTGGGGCTGCAGGCCTACCAATTACTTTTTCGCCGTCTAAGAAACCTGTAAGAAAATCATTACTAAACAAAACATTTCCATTTTGATCAAATGCTACCCTTATGACTTTATAGCCAACTTTCTTAGAGCTATTCCATGAACCATGAAGAGTTATAAATGCATTATTTTTGTATTCTTTTGGGAATGAATCTCCCTCATAAAACTCAATACCTGTAGGTGCAACATGAGGACCTAAATTGAGTATCGGTTTCTTTATTTCATATCCGTGGTTATAGTCTCCAAATTCTGGATCAATAACATCATTCGCATGCAAATAAGGAAATCCAAAAAAATCTCCTGATTTTTCAAGAACATTTAATTCACATGATGGCATGGAGTCACCCATCCAATCACGACCATTATCAGTAAAGTAAAGATTTTTGCTAGTAGGATGACGATCAAAACCGACAGAATTTCTGACGCCCCTTGCTTCAATTGTCCACTCATTCTCATGAAACCTAACTATAGTTGCATATCTTTCGTCATCTTTTAAACATACATTACACGGTGCACCTATATTAACTAGAATACTTTGATCATCATCAATCATAATCCATTTTCTACCATGCCATTGATCGGTGGGCAGATCATCGGCAATGATAGTTTTTTTAATTGGTTCATCAGAAAAGCTATCTAAAATTTCTTCTATGTTGTCGATCCTCCAAATCTTGCTAATTTCCGCAATAAATAATGATCCTTTACTAAAAGCTACGCCTGATGAGTCACCCAAACCATCTATGATTAGTTTTTTTTCATCAATTTGTCCATTATTGTCATTATCTTTAAGTGCATATACCTTGCCATGCTTTGACCCAACAAATATATACCCTCTGTCACCCTCAGCAATTTGCCTTGGAGCATCTACATTTTCTGCAAATAACGAAACAGTAAAACCCTCAGGAGCAACTATTTTGTTAACATCAATAGCTGAAATAGATAAAGGAAAAAAAAGAAATATTATTAAAAGCTTATTTTTGGTAGGTAAATCCATCTACATGTTTCTCCATTAAATTTATAATTGAATCAATATCATTGTTCGAGATTGCTATTTTAAAAGACTCCAAAATATCATCGAAGAGATTTATGTTCAAAAATTTTTCATTAGACATAACAATCCTTTTATTCCTAGTCTCCTGCTCATCACCAGAAATTAATAACTCCTCAAACATTTTTTCTCCATCCCTTAATCCAATCTCTTCTATTTCAATTCCTTCAGACTCAGAGTCCTCAGCAACGCTTCTGCCTGATAAATGGATAAGCCTTTTTGCAATATCTAGAACTTTCATTTGTTTGCCCATATCTAAAATAAATACCTCTCCTCCGGTAGACATCTCACCTGCCTGAATTACTAAGCTAGAAGCCTCTGGAATAGTCATAAAATATCTCTCTACCTCTTTATGAGTTATAGTTAATGGTCCACCTCTAGAGATCTGTTCCAAAAAGAGGGGTATTACTGACCCTGATGAATTAATTACATTGCCAAAGCGCACCATAGAAAATTTAATATGAGGATTTTTTTTATTTAATACTTGAATAGCTATTTCAGCCATTCTTTTAGATGCTCCCATTACATTAGTCGGTCTTACAGCTTTATCTGTTGACACTAGAACAAACGAATCAACATTAGCTTTTGCAGACTCTATACCAAGCTTATAAGTTCCCAAAAAATTGTTCTCAAGAGATTTTGAAATGTTATGAATATCCTGAACTAAAGGGACATGCTTATAAGCTGCGGCATGGTAAATTGTTTGAATGTTATTTTCTTCAAATATTCTTCTAAGGTGCACTGAATCAAGAATGTTACCTAGTATAGAGAGTATTTCTGTAGAAAGATTATTTTGAGATTTTGTAATCTTGACTTCTTCAAAAATCTTAAAAAGATTGAATTCAGATATATCAAAAAGAATAATTTTTTTTGGATTATGAGCTAAGATTTGCCGAACAATTTCTGAGCCAATAGATCCACCAGCACCGGTAATTAAGAACTCTCTATTTTTAGCGTCACTAATATTTAAGTCTTCAATTTCCCTTCCTGGAATTAAGTCATCAATAGATAAACTTTGAATGTCGGACATCTTTTTTTGATCAAAAACTAACTCATGAAATGCGGGTACAGTTCTAACTGCAATTTTTAGTTTCTCAAGTTTTGCGATTATTTCTCTTCTGTGATTCAAGTCTAGACTTGGAATCGCTAGTAAAACATTGAGATTAGATTGTGAATCTTTAAGTGCCTTTAGTTTCTTGAAGCTTGTATAAATGGGGATATTGTTTATTAGTCTGTGTTTGAATTGATTGGAATCATCAAAAAAACCAAGAATTCTCTTTGATTTATCAAACTGTAAAGCTTCAAATAATTCCTTTCCCGCTGATCCAGCCCCATATATTATTATTGGTATAGCATCGCTGTTTACATTTTTTAAAGAAAATAAAATATATTTGGCAAAAATTCTTGAGGAGGATAAGAAAGAAAATAGAACAACTGATAGCATAATTGCTTGAAGTATGAATATGAAAAATATTTCATAGGAAATATTTGGCAAAGTACTCACATAAGTCAATAGCCATGTAAACCCAAAAATAAGAGACCCTGAAATTGATATAAAAAAAGTATCAAGTAAATCATAAAATCTGATCATTGATTTGTAGAATCCAGAAATAACCAAAAAACCCAATGTTAGAGTCATTGGGATAATAAGTTGAAGGTATTCAGAAGACATTAAGGAAAGAAAATTTATATTAAAATTTTGCGACATTGCTGATGCTAATGGTGGGCCAAAAATCATCCACACCAAAAACATTGAGATTACATCTACTAAAATGGCCAAGGAAAGTTTTTGAAATCTAGATAAGCTTATTAGTATATTTGCAAGTCTGAGAATCATTTTTCAAACTCCAAAAGTACATCGTAAATTTTTGATGCTGTTAATCTTATTTCTTCTAGCGTGATAGTGGGATGAACTTCGAACATTAAAGAGTTTTGCTCAAGGTAAGTTGAATTTGGCAACCCTTTTGGTATTGTTTTATATGTTTTAAATCCTTTTTCTAAAAAAACTCGACCGCTAGCTCCAAAAGATACAGATACTCCTCTTTTTGTTATTTCATCGATAATATCATCTCTACTAAAGCCTGATTTAATAAATTCGCTCTGTAGAACTAAATAAAGTTTATAAAATGCATGATTGAATTCAGAGTTTATTTTTGGAACTTTAACAATATTTAAATTTTTAATTTTATTTATTATTACTTCTGCATTTCTATTTCTAATTTGATTCCATTTTTGAATTCTTGATAACTGGATATTTCCAATAGCAGATTGCATTTCAGTCATACGATAATTCAGACCTAAGGAATCATGAATGTAAGGAAACATAGAGATTTTTTTATCACTTAGATCAAAAAATTTGGTGAGATTCTTTCCATGATTGTTAAATGAAGCAGCTTTTTTAAAAAGAGAAGGGTTATTTGTGGTTATCATTCCACCCTCTCCACCTGTTGTCATAATTTTATCATTACAAAATGACCAAGCATTAATATCACCGAAGCTGCCAACACTCTTTCCAGCAATTCTTGCACCATGCGCTTGAGCACAATCTTCAATAACAAATAGTTTATTGTGTTTTGCAAATTTTATAATGCTCGGCATATCACATGGGAATCCCGCAAAGTGAACACAAATGACTGCTTTTGTTTTTTTTGTTAAAGCTTTTTTTATAGAAATAAGATCTATGTTTTGTGAGTTTATATTTACATCAACAAAAACAGGCTTCCCGCCCAACAGGGAAATACATGAAGCAGAAGCTATAAATGTTCTCCCTGTAACAATAACTTCATCACCTTTTTTGATACCAATAGCTCTTAAGCAGAGATCCAATGCTAACGTACCATTTGCTAGAGCAAGTGAAAATTTTGAATTTGTAAAATCTGAAAAATTCTTTTCAAATCTTTTTCCCTCTCCTCCAAATAAATAATTTACTTTATTTGATAAAAGAATTCTCTTGACAGCATCTCCTTCTTCTTTCGTAAAACTTGGCCAATTATTTTTCTTAGTCATCTCTAAGAAAGTTTTTTAATTTTTTTTAGAATAGTATTTGATATATCTTTAGACTTAAGTTTATGGATTTTTAATAAGTGTTGATATTCTGCGGTTTTACCAAACTTGTCAGGCAATCCTATTGTTAGGTGCGGGATTTCACTTCCTAGCTGGGATTTGTAATCAGAAATTGCAGAACCAAGGCCTCCCACAACAGTATGCTCTTCAACAGTAACAATAAGTTTATTGGATTTAAATAGCTTCTTGATGAGCTTTTCATCTAGTGGTTTGATGGTATGCATATTGATTACACTTGCTTTTATCCCCTTTTTTTTAAGATAATCTGCAGCTTCAAGTGATTCATAAACCATTGATCCGCAAGCAATAATAGCAATATCTTTGCCCTCCTGGAGGATAATTCCTTTTCCAATTTCATACTTATAATCATCATAATAAACAGGTGGATTATTTACTGCTCCTGTTAATCTTATGTACATTGGACCATTAAATTCTGCAGAAGCATGAATGACTTTAACTATCTCTGAACAATCTGCTGGAGAAACTATCGTCATTCCAGGAATAGTCCTCATTACGGCAATATCCTCAAGTCCAAAATGTGAATTTCCTAAAAAGCCCATTGCAAGCCCGCTGCCAAGTGCAACAACTTTTACGTTGAACTTCATATAACCAAGTTCCATGCGAATCTGTTCGCTGGCTCTCATTGATAAAAATGGTGCAAAAGAGCTTACAAACGGAACAAATCCCTCCTTTGCTAGACCAGCTGCAACCCCGATCATGTTTTGCTCTGCTATTCCGACATTGATGAATTTATCTGGATATTTTCTTATAAATGGGGCTAGACCTGAAGAATTGCCAAGGTCAGCAGACATAGCAATAACATCTTCATTTATTGAAGCAATTGAAAGCATTGCTTGGCCATATGTAGCTCTCGAGCCAAGTTTAGACCATAAATTTGCTGAAGACTTATTAAACTTAGGCATTTTTAAGCTCCTTGATAGCTTGTTTATATGTTTCTTCAGTCAATTTTCCATGGTGCCATGATGGAACCCCTTCCATAAATGGGATTCCTTTACCTTTTATTGTATTTGCAATAATAACTCGTGGTTTAGATAATTTAGGATCGGGTTTAAAAGCTTCATACAAATCTTTTAAGTTATGCCCATCAATATCTCTAATATCCCATCCAAATGATTTCCATGAAGATGCTATTGAATGAAACTTCATGACATCCTCATCAAGTCCATCATTTTGCATAGAATTTCTATCAACTATTGCAACAAGATTATTAAGTTTAAAATGAGATGCGCACATAACTGCCTCCCAAACAGAACCCTCATTACACTCACCGTCTCCTAACATAACAAATGTTCTGTAATTCATATTTTTTTTTCTTGCAGCTAGAGCAATCCCTATCCCGAGTGATAGCCCATGGCCAAGACTTCCATTTGAAGATTCGATTCCATAATCCAAATCCATAATTGGATGAGCTATAAACTCACTCTCATTTTTTTGAAAGCTGTCTAATTCTGCTTTTCCGATTAAACCAAATTTAAAAAGTGTGGCATAAAACCCTAATACTCCATGGCCTTTACTGAGAATAAATCTATCTCTATTTTCCCATCTAGTATTACTTTTTTTAAATCTTAGAATAGAATCATAAAGAACTGTGAGGCTCTCTACCATTGATAGTCCTCCTCCAAAATGAGCACTAGTTCCACAGTTGTAGCCCATATCAATCATTATTTTTCTTATTGATTTAGCTTTATTTTCAAGCTTTTTCTGATTAAATTTCTTCATATAATTCCACCATCAACTCTTATAGTTTGCCCAGTTATAAAAGATGACAAATCAGATGCTAAAAATAAAGCTACGTTAGCTATTTCTTCAGGTTCAGCTACCCTGTTTAAAGGTGTTCTTTCAATACTTGAATTTAGAGCCTTTTCATCTATCTGGTCAAACATGTCTGTTTTTGTGACTCCAGGTGCAATTGAATTACTGCGTATATTATAGCGGCCAACTTCATTTGCAATTACTCTAGAAGCATACATCAAAGCAGCTTTGCTTGAGCCGTATCCAGTAGTCCCTTTATCACCCAAAATGCCAGCCGTTGAACCAATGTTAACAATTGATCCAGCTTTGTTTTTTACCATTTTTCTGAGAAGTCCCTGAGTCAATAATAATTGTGACTTAAAGTTAATATCTAACAACTCATCTAGTGACTCAGTTTTTAACATTTGAAAAATTGAGCCATGAGCTATTCCTGCATTATTTATCAATATGTCAATTCTGTCAGTCAAATTATTAATCTCTTTAGTAGCTTTTTTAATAGATAAATGATCATCTAGTTGTAATTCAATACTATTAATATTTACATTACTGGAATTCTTTATTTTATTGACTCGAGCCTGAAAATCTTTTTCAACATTTCGAACGCAAGCAAAAATGTCAGCACCATTTAATGCAAACAACTCAGTAATAGATAGCCCGATTCCCCTGTTTGCACCTGTAACAACTGCAACTTTATCTTTTAAAAGCATATAGATTCTCAATAATTTACTATCTGTAAATTTTACCTTTATTATACACCTGCTCGAGAACAGAAAAATCAACCTCTTTAACAAAATTTCCATCTGGAAATGGAGGCTTAATTGTGAGATTTAACTTTTCCCTAACTGTAATATTAGTATAGTAATATTCACATGCTAGTAATGCTAAGCTGTTGAAATCTCTAAAATTCTTGGAAATTGAGCTTCTTAAAATCTTTTTAAAATCGCTTTCACCTAAGTCTTTTAAATTTGATGAACATAATTCCTTTGATTTTGTCTCTAGAATTAAAATTATTTTATCTAAAAGACTCTCTTTTGAAGATTCTTTTATATATTTATAAAAATCCAGATCACCTAAACCTGGCAGAGATCCAGCTTTATTTGGTGGGATTATAGAGTTAAATAAAACTTTTTTAGTGTCCAACAAGCTAATGTCCTAAAATTTTACTTGTGATGTATAAGGATAAAGCCTGAATTGTAGATGCAGGATTCACGCCGCCAGATGTTGGAAATATACTACTGTCAACAATGTATAAGTTTTCTACATCGTGACACATTCCATTTTCATTCACCACAGATGTTTCACTGTTCGATCCCATCTTTGTTGTTCCAATTAAGTGCCATCCGGTATTCCTAACAGGCCCAAAGCTGTAGATATCTTTAGCTCCAGCAACCTCCATTAGCTCCTTAGCTCTGTCAATTCCAAAAGACATCATTTTTTTTGTATTTTCACTTAACTTGTAGGAAATTTTTGGAGATGGGATTCCATCTGAGTCTGTTAATTTAGTATCTAAGGAAACCATGTTTTCTTCATCCGGAAGGTCTTCACATATTATGGAAACACCTATATTCGATGCATAGGATTCCCTAAACTTAGCATGATGACCTTCACCCCAAGGTATTAATCTTCTTTGAATACCAGATTTTACAAGCTCTAGAGGTCCCGGCCCTCTTAGTATTTGCATTGTGAAACCTCTTTTGAAATTTCTTGCATAATCTGTCTCATAAAATTCCTGGCTCAGTATACATGAGCCGTGAGGGCCCTTATCAGAATTTAGATTTTCATTAAAAAACCCTTCAACAAATCCAAGTGGATGAAGCATCAAGTTCTTTCCAACTAAGCCAGATGAATTCGCTAATGACTTTCCCGAAACATTTGAGTGTGAGTTAAGTAGGATCCTTGGTGTACCAACTCCGTTACAAGCAAGTATTACAATTTTTGAACGAATAAATGATTCCTTTCCATCATCATCATAAAAGATAACCCCCTTAACTTTGTCATTTTTATCAACCTCTACCTCTCTAACTCTGCATCTTGTTCTTAATTCAACGCCATTTTTAATAGCTTTTGGCCAATATGTTATATCTGCAGAAGATTTAGCGCCTTGAGGACAACCCATGTTACATGGACCTAAATTTTTGCAGGCCCCTCTTCCATCTTTAGATCTAGTAATTATTGCGCTATATGATGGCCACCAGTGCCAATCAAGTTTATTGAATGCATCCCCCATAACATTAAAGATCTCGCCTTGGTCAATTGGTGGAAGTAGATTTCTTATGGGTGGATAGGCAGGGTCTCCCTCTAATCCAGAGACCCCAATATTAGAGTCATTTAATTCATAAAAAGGTTCTAGATCTTCATAGTCAATAGGCCAGTCTGTACCGACTTTATCAAGGGTGTATGTATTGAAATCAGATGGATGCATTCTTGGGAAATGAGCTGAGTAAAGTATTGTGCTTCCACCAACTGCATTAAAATTTGCAATGCTAATTGGTGAATCAGTATCATTAATCGGGTAGTCGCTAACTAAATTTCTAACGTTTGGGAGAGGGCTGAAACTTTTATCCTTATAAGATTCCCAATCAACTCTATTACTTGGATATTCTTTTGTATCTACCCAATCACCTTGCTCAAGGCATACAATTTTAAGATTAGATTTACTTAAATTCCACGCTGCAGCTGCACCGCTTGCTCCTGCCCCCACGATGACGACATCATAATGATCTGTCATAACTTATTTTTTTGGTAAATAGTCTTCGAGAATATCAGGAATGGTGATAAGCATATCTGCCTCACACGCTACCTCTCCATCCGTTATTCCAAATCCCTTCCCCTTTGCAATGCCTCTTTTCCAAGAAATAAGCTCCGTTTCGATTATAAACTTATCTCCCGGAATAACTTCTTTTCTAAATCGAACAGTATGTGATAAGGCATGAGTTACTGCTCCCTCGAGTCCTTCTTGAGTAGTAATTGCAACCGTTAGCATCTGGGCCAATGCTTCAAGCTGAAGAGCCCCCGGCATATTAGGATGACCTGGAAAATGTTTAGGAAAATACCATTCATTCAGGGTAAGGTTTTTAAAGCCTTTAGCATATTTGCCCGGACAAACCTCATCAACACGATCAATCATTAAGAATGGATACCTATTAGGTTGATATTTTTGGAGTGCAATCGCATCAAGTGAAAATACTTTATCAGAATTGGCCATGAGTGGATTTTATATTATTTCAATTATTCTTGATAGTGTTCTTGGTAGGTCATAACCATCCCATATCAATCCAATATCTAATGCTTTGCCAAGAGGAGCAAACCTATCAATCCCATTAAAGTTATTTGATTCAATAAATTTATGTATTTCCTCTGAGGGAATTCCAAAATAAGTGATTGTTTGAAGTTTATGATTAGAAAAATATTTGATATCTCCAAGCCTTTCAAGGTAATGCTCGTAAAGAAAACCAGAGTTTCCTGAAAGCTTTGAAATATCTGTGCCCCTAACTAGTTCTGTAATGTATAAGCTTCCATCATTAGTTTCTATTTTTCCCTTTGTAAGATCATTGGCAAAATTAACACAAGCCGTTGTAAATTTATCAACAACTTGACTAGATTGAATAGGATAATTGCCGCTTGCAAATTTAACTAATTCCGACAAAATTTTTCTTCGCTTTTTTTTAATTTTCTCCTTACTACCTAACCAAAATATTACTTTAGGTGAAGAACAAGCATTTTGATCCATCAAGAAAATATCATTATAAAAATTTTTAATAAATCTCTTTAACTCACTATCATTATCTAGATCTAAAGATGATGGATTGATTATCGAAACAGAAAATCTATCTGTAAAAAGAACATCAACTGACTTTAACTTTGATTGAAATGATTTGAGCTTGCTTACAGATTTATCGCCACCCCATAAGATCCTACAATCGGCAATTGAACTAAAATAACTTGAAATATCATCATTGCTACTATTGTAGCTAATGAATTGATTCGATTTGCGAATATCTGAGTACTTCTGGGTTTTCATTACTCGATTAAAGTGATTAATCAAAATCTCTACTTGCTCAAAAGAATCTGATGGAACTCTAACAAGGTTAGAGTTGCCCGATAGTAAAGAGAAAGCAAAAGAAAATGCAAAGTTAACAGGCACATTTGATGGAGCAACATGAAATGCAAGCCCTAAACCCTTTCTTTGAGAGATTTCAGGATATTGGTTTCTTAACTGTAATAAATTAGATTTTCTACACCAATAACCAAAGGTAAACAGATCAGGAAAAATTCTTGAGTTTTTATCCTTAATAATACTTTTAGAAACATCATTTAAAAAACTAATTGCTTCGTTGTTAAATGGTTGTAATTGTTTTACTGAAAAGTTATCTAAATCGGAGTAATACTTTACTCCTGAAATATTATTTGTTTGTATAAGTGTCACTGCAACCTCTTATCTCAGCATTTTTTATTCTTCCGTGAACTTCAAAGTATTTGCCCATTCTTCCACAATGGCAATTATCTTCACCATGAATAGTTCCTAGATCTTCTGTCAAGATTGAGTGTCCAGGATAACTGCTCGGCAACAATGATATTAGTTGTATTAATCCTTTTGAATTAAATGGCAAAGGCTCAAAAGTAATAGGGTCGCGTATAATAATATCTGCAAAGTTAGGTGTATGCAGTTTGCCATGCTCACACTCAAAGAAAATGGAACCCGTCTGCTCCACCATTCCATAATAATTATAAACTTGATTTATTCCCAAATAGTTTTTGAAAGAATCTTTAAATAGTTGATTAGAAATATTGAGATCAATAAGTTTTTTCCATCCACCGCCGTGAATAACAATTGCGTTAGGTAATTCTATTCTTAGATTTAATCTATTTAGTTCTTCTAAAAAATGTTGCCAAATCATGAATGTAAAACCAAAAAATAAAATTTTTTCTTTGCTATTTTCTGAAATCTCATCAATAAGATCTAAATTTATTGACATATCGTTATTTAGTAAAAACTTTCTTCCCCTTCCAAACCTTGAAAAACCCAATATGCCAGCTCCTCTTGCAGAAAAATTAAGTCTATTTTTTATTGTCTCTTCAGAATCGATAACGTAAAAGGGTAGTTTTTTAGTGCCAATAAAATTAGTGACTATCTGATTTAGCACTTTTGATTGGTTAAATGCAGTTCTCTTATCTAAATAAATTTTTGAGACCTCCTGCCCAGAAGTTCCACTTGAGGTCATAGTTCGGACAATTTCATCTTTATTTACAGAAGATAGGTCCAATGATTTAAATGTTTGAACTGGAAGATATGGCAACCCATTTAAATCTTTGGGATCAAAAATATCAGATTTATTAAAAAACCCATTAATAATCTTTTGATATTTTGTGCAATTATCAAAATGATGTTTATTAAGCAAAGTAAGAGCATTTAACAAATACTCCTCTTTAAGCTGTGAGTCCAAAGAAAAAGGGAGCTTAAAAGCATCGCCTGTAAAAAATTCTAAATTATCCATTTGGCAAACTATTGTAATCAACTTTGCCTGACTGAAGTCTTGGAAAGGCATCTTTTCCAATAACGCTTATTGCGCTTGGATGAATCTTAATGAATCTTGATACCTCTTTTTTTAAATCCTGAGGGTCTAAGTTTTCTTTAAACTCAAAAAAGATTTTTAACTTATCATCATTACCTGTTGCTAAAGCATTTATTCCTTTTGAACTTAAAAATTTCTCTATATCGTCAAGGTTAATACGATTACCAAAAAGTTTTATGAATCGCTTTTTTCTTCCAACAATAAATACAAGACCTTTTTGATTAATCCTCGCTATATCACCTGTTTTTAATACGTTACTTCGATTGAAAGAATTTCTTAAATCCTTAAAGCTTTCTGCATATCCCATAAAAACATTGTCGCCCTTGTAAACTAGTTCTCCATCAGTAGAGTGATTGGTTTCAATTTTACCCTCGGAGTCTTCTATCCAAAATTTACCTCCTGGAATGGCTATACCAACACTATTTGGATTATCAACAACTAATTCCGGAGGAAGATATGACATTCGAGCAGTAGCTTCAGACTGACCATACATAATATAGAATAATATATTTCTTTTTTTTGATTCTTTTGCAAAGTATAGAGCAAGATCCTCTGAAAGCCTTCCTCCTGCTTGAGTGATTTTTTTTATTGAGCTTATGTCTTTATCAAAAAACTTTAATCTTTTTAACATATTTAATGTATATGGAACCCCAGAAATTGAGGTTGGCTGAGTTTCAAAGAATAAATCCCAAAAGCTTTTTTCCATTATTGAATGATCAGTAAGGATAACTGTTCCCCCATTGATTAAGTGAGTGTTTAAAATAGACAATCCAAAAGTATATTGCATGGGCAATGTAGTAATTTGTGAATCTATAGATGAAATGGATAAATATTTAGAGATCGATTGAGTATTAGAGCTTAAATTATTTTTTGAAATTTTAACCAATTTTGGATTGCCAGTTGATCCAGATGTAGTAATCAATAATGCAATATCAGGATCAATTTTTCCTTTTAATGAATAATTTTTGTGCTCATGTATGTAGTAACTTTCAAATTGATGGATAACCTTAAAAGCTTTGATGTCTGTTTTAGCTCTATCTGTAAATAAATACTTAACATTATATCTTTCTACAAAATCATTGAGCTTGCTTTCGTTTATTTCATACTCAAGCAATATCGGAACCAAGCCATTATTTAAGCAAGTTACATAAGCTAATAATGACTCGAGATTATTTTTACACAAAATAATAGCAACCTCAGACGACTGAAGTTTTGCTTTTAACTCGACTGATAGATTAAAAAGCTGAATATAGCTTATGTTTTCATTTGAAGATAATCTAAGCGCGGTTTTGGTGTCATGCGTAAAGATATTCTCAAACACAATTTCTTGAAACTTATGGAATATTTACTTCGTACTTAGCGAGTAATTCTTTCCCTTTTTTATAGGACGCAAAATCAATAATATCATCCATTTCCATTGTGATTTCAAATATATCTTCTAACCCGGCAATCATGCCCATATGACCAACTGAATCCCACTCAGGAATGCTTTCATATTCAAGTGAGTCAAGATCTTCAACTGAAACCTCAAAACTTTCAACAAATACGCTATTGTATTTTTCTAAATTATCCATTATTTGCTCCGAAAATTAATATCTATCATTTAAAAACACGTTTACGTGTATTTCTTCTTATAGGTCTCGCAGGGTTTCCTAGTGCGATCATTCCATCAGGAATATCATTATGAACAACGGATCCCATGCCAATTATACAGTCTTTACCTATTCTAACATTCTCTTTTACAAGAGCTCCCATGCCCAAATAAGTACTTTTACCAATAATTGATGCTCCACCAAGATTTACCATCGATGAAATAACAACATCGGATCCTATCTCCACATCATGACCTATTATTGACATTGTATTAACAAATACATTTTGTTTAATTTTTGAGTCACTTTGAATTGAACATAAAGGTGCTATAACAGAACCAACCTTAATATTAGAAGTATCTGAAATATTAGATGAAGGATCAATCAATGGCGAGGAAAAGCGAAGTTTCTTCTTTTTAATTGATGAATATATCTTTGATCTTATTGAAGGTTCACCGCTAGCAATCACAATGCAATCCTTATTTCTAAAACTTTTAATCATATATTCTGAGGAAACTATTTCAGATTCATAAAACTTTTTAGGCTTTTTATTTTTAAAAGCGTCATCTACAAACAAGATTTTTTTTAATATCTCATTACTTTTAAATTGTCTTGAGGCTATATCATAAGTTTCTCTGCCGAGACCGCCAGCACAGTATATAAACAACGAATTCATAAATAGCTATCTTAAAAAACTGAGAATTATAATATTTTTTAGTGCTAAAATCATTGTAAAAATTAAACATAATTTCATAAAAATTGTACAAAAACATTAAAACAATACTTGACTCGATTTTTGCTTTGTTGCTTTTTTTTATTATGTTTGCGCCAATGGTTATTATTTTATTGGTAAATTTAATATCCCTTGGCGAATCTCCACTCTTCATTCAGTCGCGTCCAGGAAAAAACTTAAAAGCTTTTAAGTTATTTAAATTCAAGACAATGAAAACAAAAATCGATCAATCGGGTGCTTTATTGCAAGATGACCTCAGAGTAACAAGATTTGGCAGTTTTTTAAGAAAATCTTCATTAGATGAATTGCCACAAATATTTAATATTATGATGTTACAAATGAGTTTTATTGGGCCAAGACCTCTTTTGCATGAATATGAAAAGCACTATAACTCTGAGCAAATTAGGAGACATGAAGTTAAACCCGGCATAACGGGTCTTGCTCAAATAAATGGTAGAAATTTTTTGTCTTGGGAAGAAAAGTTTCGGTTAGATGTAGAATACGTTAATAAAATTTCATTGAAACTTGATATTTTTATCTTTTTTAGCACTTTAATTTACCTTTTTAAGACTAACTCAGTTAATGATGTCAGAGAGGAAATAATCCCTCCATTTAAAAATGATTAATTTATTTAATAAAAAAATTGAGATTAATGATGATAAAAATGATAAAAAAAGCGTTGAAGAAGCATATATTATTTTAATGCTTGAAATCGCCAGACTTGATGGAAAAATTGATGATTCTGAGTTTAATAAGATTAAAGAGAACTATAAACAAATTTACGGAG
>MDTG01266574.1_pt1 | contig 18383 bp, 18 predicted proteins | sample 811421 | NCBI WGS metagenome assembly MDTG01 (sample SAMN05326645, study PRJNA326480) | marine metagenome | isolation source: seawater | place: Pacific Ocean: South East | collected 2011 | reverse complement strand
CAAAGGCACACATAGTAATAGTAGTAATAGTTTTTTCATAAGGCTAAACTAATGATTTATTTAATTTAATTAAATTATCTTTGCATTAAGAATGTAAAAACGAACACAAACGAACAATGTTTTGTTGTTATTTTTACTTTTATTAATTAAAAATATAGTGTAAAGTATTGATAATCAGTGTTTAGAAGAGATTGCTTTACTTTCTGTATCGGAAAGTGATATTGTTTTTCTTCCAAGTATATCAACAACATTAATTAATTTCAATAAAAACCAAGAAAATAATCTGACCAATATTCATAGTCAGCATTAAAACAATTTATTTTTGTAAAAACAAAAGATTTACTTTCTCCAGAATGATAAATTCTTCTTAAAAAATTAATATCTCCCTTTGATTCTTTCCAATAAATATCTTCAAAATAAATTAATATCTTCCATTGATTTTCTATAGTAGAAAAATAATTCAAATTTTCATAAAATAAATCATAATTACCTTTTCTAATATCAATAATTAATTCATCATCAATAAGTATATTAGAACAATTTTTAATACAATGAATGATAAACTGAGGTGTCATCTGAAAAGGGCCAATAGAAGTATTCATATATGCTTCATGATTCATTAACTTGGCATATTGCATATATATTTTTTCAATATATTGAGTAAAATTATCATATAAAACATATTCAGGGACAACTACAGAAAATAACTGTTTTTTTGTGTAATATCTTGGATTAGGAGATAAAACTTTAAGAGAATCAAGTTTAGACATTTTATCTGAAAAGATGTCAACTAAATAATTACAATCTTCAATCTTTTGACTATATAAATATGAATTAATTAGTAATAGTAATACTGTGAAAAATCTTCTAATCACTGAATTTTTGCTCCGTTTCTATCACACTTATATTTCTCTATTTTAATTCCACTCATATCGTATCTATGCACCATGCCATATTTTGCATACATTACAATCTTTTCCGAAACACTTCCATCAAAAAAGTAATAATAATGTGTTTTTCTAGACAATTTACCATTAATATACTCTGTATCTCTTTTAATTTGAGAATTATTGTACCAATAAGTCACTTTACCATGTAAGTTTCCCTTATCATCATAATTAATTTCATATCTATCAGAATCTTCATATGAAATTCTATTTTTTACAATACCATTTTCAAAATAATTTTCCTCATATAATAACTTATTGTTAGAACTTTCATGATAAATCACTTTTAGATTACCATTTTCAAAATATTTCTTTCTACATGGAGCAAGAAAACTATTGCCCCCTACACACCTATTGCAATCATCAATAAAAGCCTGACCTCCATAATCACCATTGCAATCCTTTTTGCATGGTAATTTACCTGTGTTTCCACCAACACAATTTCCACAATTATCTAAGAATGATGTTCCATACAAAATATCGTTACAATCTTTACAAGTTGAATTATCTCCAAAACAAATATCACAAGAGTCTTTATCCATATTTGGCATTATTCCAGTATTTCCACCAACACAAACCTTGCAATCATCTAAAAATGCATCTCCACCATAATCACCATTACAATCTTTCTGGCACGGATTTTTACCAGTTCTACCTCCAACACAATTACCACATTTATCTAAGTAACCACCAATATAACTACAAGCCTGACTTATTGTATGAGTAATTTTAATATTATTATATCCTATTGAGTAAACATTAGCAATTAAATCTTTATTGTTTTTAGAGAAAGAAATCCTATCATTAATTTCAAAAAATTCATTATTAAAAATAACAAAAGAACTACGACAATTATAATAACCATTAGGACATTCAAAGATGTTATTTCCTTTTAGTTCTAAATAATCATCTCCACATCCAGGACACCTAATATCAAGGTTTCTTTCATAGTCATTTTCAAATGGGAGTGGAAATATATATCGTAAAAATTTTTCATTAAACAAATTATAATATGGAGCTGGTATTCTATAATCAGATAGTAATAACTCTTTCTTATTATTATAAATTATTGTGTCATTAATTAGAAAAAACTGCTTGTCATAACTTAACTTAAAATCCTGAACACCAATTGGATCACCATCATATTGTATAAAATAATCTTTTTGTTCTCTACTATTAATATCTATTTTGCAAATTGAAGAATTATTATATATACAATAAAATGAATTATTATCATAATAAGGAAATGTAATATTTCGATAGGGATTATCTGTTTCTCTAGAGTTATATTCTCCTTCCCAATCGGTTAATTTACTTCCTATAGAAGAAAATTTTTTGGAATATAAATTATAAATTAATAATTGTGAAGCAAAAGGATTTTCACTATATGTTGGATATGTAGTAGATATAGATAATATAAGTATTGAATCATTAGGAGAAAATTCAATATCATCTATTCCAAATATTAACCTACCTATTTTACTTCCATTACCTAAAACTTTCCTATCTATATTCCATTCATGAACATTATTAATTTGATAATTCTCATAATGTCTATCATGAAATCCTCCGTAATTTGGATTAATTACTTCAACAGAAACTTCAGTATGGAATAATAAAGTATCAGTGAAACCAGTTTCAAATGAGTGAAGAAAGAAGGATTTTTTACCACCAAATGCTAAAAATTTATCACTATTACTAAATTCAATAAAGTCTATTGGTTCACGATGAATAACTTTTGTAATAATAGAATCTACACCCCTTACTCTTTTTCTTGAAGAACGACTAGAATCATTGATTGGATTTTCTATACGTAAATAATCAAATTTACGAAACCTATAACTCAAGTTGTAATTTGGAGATATAATTCTAATTGCTATTAAATCAATTTTTCCATATTTGATAGAATATACTCCTTCAAATTCTAATTCATCAATATTATTATAAAAATATTTTGCTATCTCTGGTTTAACATCTAATTCTATAGGTCCAATTGATTCAGTGGGTTTTTTTTGTTTAATCAAATCACTTATATTATGACTTCCAGATACTATCCATTTTTCACTATTAGCATCATATAATGAATCAATAAATTCTAATTTTATATGATCTCCAATAAAAACATTATTTCTTAAAGAGATTCTTCTAGAATTCAAACTATCAATTTTTGTTAGATATTGCGACCACTTAGAGGGAACGACTGTAGTATTAGTTTTTTTATCATAGTAAGAAAAACTATTATAAATTTCATTATAAATTCTACTAATATAAGATTCGTCCGTTTCAAAATAAGATTGACTTTCTAAAACCGTAGCCTTATTAATTACATCCTCCATGAGGAGTTTTTTATTAATCAAAATTAAACTATCTATTTCTTTGATTAATTTAATAGTAATAGAGTAATCAGCTATATCTAAATTAAATACATTTTGATTATTTCTTTTTTCTTCTTGATCCTGTGAAAGAACAAAAAATGGAAAAAAAAGAATTAAGAATAAAACCTTTCTCATAGAATTAATAAGTTTTTTATCAAAATTATAAAAACTTAAGTAATAATTTATCTTAATTATTATAATTTTGGATTATTTTAATTATATAATATGAAAACAGTTGTTATATATGATTCAAATTGTGGTTTCTGTAAAAAAATATCGGAGCTGCTAAAAAAAAAGGATAAGATGAATCTAATCCAATGGATTGACAGAGATTCTGATTCATCAAAACATCTAATAGAAAAATATAAAATTTCTTATAATATAGACAGTATAATATATATCAAAAATGAACGATTTTACACAAAAAGCGAAGCTGTACTTTTAATTTTAAAGAACTTAAATATTAAAATTTCAATATTATTAAAATTTATTCCTAAAAAAATTAGTGATAAATTATATGATTTAATTGCTAATAATAGATATTTTTTTGGAAAATGCATAAAATAAATTAAGTTCAATCTATAATTAATTGATGATAATAAGTTAATTTTGCAAAAAATTAAATTTATATATGAATTTCAGAAAAATACTTATTATAATTTCAATTGTAGGAATTGTATTAGTTCTATTTTCCGTTTCAAGAATCAGTTATCAAATGGGTGTAAATTATGGTTCAGAAAACGCAGATATTATTTTAAAATCAAAAATTATAGATTCATTAAAAAATGAAAAAATAATTCCAATTGTAAATGTTAAAAAAATAATTAATTCAAAACAAAACTCTGAAATTAAAAGTTCAGGAAGAGTCTTAAGTTATAACAGTATAACTGTTTCATCTGAAGTAAATGGTAAATTAGAAACTGGGTTTTCTATTAAAAAAGGAACTAATTTTAATAAGGGTGATGTGCTATTTAAAATAAATAATAAAGAATTCAAGTTATTGATTGAATCCAGAAAAAGTAGCTTTATGAATCTAGTATCATCAATACTAGCAGACATTAAATTGGACTTCCCAAATGAATTTATAAAATGGGAAAAATATTTTCAATCAATTTCTCTTGATAAAAAATTAGATAAACTTCCAAAAACAAACTCAAACAGAGAAAAAAATTTCATTGTGTCTAGAAGAATTGTTTCTGAATATTTAACAATAAAATCAGATGAAGAAAAACTTAAAAAATATACTATAAGAGCTCCATTTGATGGAAGTATATTAAAATCTTATACTGATATTTCAGCAAATGTAAATATTGGATCTCCAATAATTGATATTATTAGAGAAGGGAAAAATGAAGTTGAGCTGAATATAAATGCTTCTGAGAGAAATTTAATAAATATTGGTGACAAGGTAATATTAAAATCAGAAAATGAAGAATCTGAATATAATGGAAAAATAACAAGAATTGCAAACTTTGTAAATCCACAAACACAAAATATTTCAGTATTTGTTGAAATTAAAAAAACTAACTACCCATTATTTGATGGAATGTACCTAAGTGCGAAAATACATACAAAAAATAAGATAAAATCATGTAAAATTCCAAGTCGATCTTTAGTATCCAAAAATGACGTGTATATTATAGATACTGATAATAAATTAAAAAAGAAAGAGATAAATATCATATCAAAATTGGGCAATAGTATTCTAGTAGACAATTTAGAGGACAACGAATTAATAGTTATCGAACCTTTGATAAATGCTAAAGAAGGATTATTAGTTAGTCCTGTAATTAAATAATATGAGAAATTTAATAGCTTATTTTATAAAGTATCCTATATTCTCAAATGCTATAATTATAATTACTGCATTAGTTGGATTCTTAAGTCTAACAATAATGCCACATTCATTTTTCCCTGAATTACCCCCAAATAAAATATATATAAATGTATCTTACCCTGGAGCTTCACCTGAAGAAATTGAAGAAGGTATAACAACACGAATTGAAGAATCACTTAATGGAATAGAAGGAGTTGAAGAAATTACTTCGGTTTCTTCTGAAAACAGATCTACAGTAAATATTGAGGTCTCTGAAGGTTATGATATTGATGAAGTTCTCCAAGATGTTAAGAACTCAGTTGATGCAATATACTCATTTCCAAGCGGTTCTGAAAAACCAAATATACAGAAACAAAAAAGTAGAGGGATGGGTGACATGGAAAATACTGTAGGGTTTTATGCTCTAAACGGTCCAGATGATTTATGGTTATTAAAGGAAAAGTCAGATCAAATTGAAAAAGATTTATTAAATGATGAAAATATCAGTCAGATTCAAGTTATAGGTTATGCGCCAATTATCATCTCAGTAGAATTAAATGAAGAAGAATTATTAAGACATAACTTAAACTTTGATATAGTTTCTGCAGCAATTCAGATGAATAACCTTGATATTTCAGGAGGAACAATAAAAACAAATAAAGATGAAATAATCATACGTTCTAATAACAGAAAAAATACAGCTGAAGAAATCGAAAACATAATGATAAGTTCTTACTTAGAAGGTGGTATAATTAGAATAAAAGATATTGCTGAAGTATCATTAAAATTCTCTGATATTCCAGTAAAATCATATGTGAATGGAAAAAGATCTATTAGTTTCATAATTAACAAAACCTCAGAAGAGGATATTAAAAAGATTGCTAACTCTATAGAGAAATATATTGATAAATTCAATTATAAAAATAGTGATTATGAAATCGTTACATTATTTCAGTTTTCTGATATGCTTGAACAAAGAATTAGAACTTTAGGTGAAAACTTACTTATTGGACTGTTATTAGTTTTAATTGTATTAGGACTATTTCTTAGCTTCAAACTTTCTGCTTGGGTTGCATTTGGAATACCATTTTCATTTGTTGGCATGATTTCAATTGGAGTATTATATGGAATGACAATAAATATGATTTCTTTGTTTGGAATGATTCTTGTAGTAGGGATTTTAGTTGATGATGGTATAGTGATAGCAGAAAACATCTATAGTCATTTTGAAAAAGGAAAATCTCCAATGAAAGCAGCATTAGATGGCACAATGGAAGTTGTAACTCCAGTTCTTACCTCAGTTCTAACTACCGTTTTTGCATTTTCTTCTTTACTATTCGTTGGAGGGCAAATGGAGATGATGCAAGAAATGGCATTTAGTGTTATTGCTGCCCTATTATTTTCATTAATAGAAGCCTTTTTAATCCTTCCATCTCATTTATCATCTAAAAAGGTTTTTAATAAAAATAATGATACTTTTTTTAGTAAAATAAAATCATCAACAGAAAGAGCAGTTAGCTATTGTAGAAAACAATATACTAGAATAATTAGATTATTTATACAGAGATATAGATGGCATGTGTGGACACCAATAATTTTTATCTGCCTAGTCTTATTATTATTAATTAATGGAACAATTAGATGGACCTTCTTTCCTTCAGTCCCATTCAATGAAGTTAAAATAGAATTTGCTTATAAGCCAGGAGAAAGAGAATTTAGAACTGAATCATTTTTAATGTATTGCGATTCAATAATTAATAATTATAATAAAGAGTTGATTAACAAATATAATGATACAATTATTACAAATATTTCATTAGGAGTTGGATTTACAGAAAACCTTGGGATGTCAGGTCCAAATGTAGGGTCAATTAGAATTTCAACAAAAGAAACAGACTTAATATCAACTATAGAGATTTCAAATGAACTTCAAAATAGAATTCATAATGATTCAATAAATCAAATGCAAAAGATTTCTTTCGGAGGTGCTCAGCAATTTGGTAAAGAAATATCTATATCACTTCAATCAAATAATGATGAACAATTAAAAGAATCTGTAATTTGGTTAAAAGAAAAAATTGGATCAATAAATATGGTTAAAGAAGTTTTAGATAATGGAGGTGTTGGAAACAGAGAAATTCACTTAAAACTGAAAGATAAAGCATATAATTTAGGAATAACAGAATTAGATATATTAAAGCAAGTAAGACAAGGTTTTTTTGGAGAAGAAGTGCAAAGATTAATTATTGGAAGAGATGAAGTCAAAATTTGGTTACAGTACCCTGAATCAGACAGAAATAGTTTAGAAGATTTAAACAAAGTAAGAATAAAAACAAATACAGGAGAATTAATTCCTTTGGAAGAATTAGCAGAATATGAATATAAAAGAGGAAAAGTAAAAATTAATCACATTAATGGTACTAAAGAAATAAGAGTAGATGGAGCACTTTTTGACGCTGAATATTCAGGAGAAGTAAATAAAGAGATTGAAAAAGAGTTTTTGCAACAGATGAAATTTTATTTTCCTGAAGTAAAATATAAAATAATGGGACAAGCAGAAGAAGCAGCTGATAGTGGAAGAAGACTTGGAATTGCTTTTTTAATTAGTATTATATTAATTATACTCACAATTTCATTAAACTTTAAATCATTTTATCAAGCCAGATTAATTTTAATGGTGATTCCTGTAGGAATATTCAGTGCAATATTAGGTCATGGAATTATGGGTAAACCGTTTTCAACTTTAAGTGTTTGGGGAGTAATAGCCTTAATAGGAATATTAGTAAATGATGCTGTTGTAATGTTAGATAGATTCAATAAAAACATTAAAGAAGGAATAGAGATTAAAGAATCAGTAATCTTAGCTGGAACTAGTAGGTTTAGAGCAATAATATTAACTACAATTACAACTTTTGTTGGACTTTTCCCATTAATTTTAGAGAAAAGTTTTCAATCACAATTCTTAATCCCTATGGCTATATCAGTAGCATTTGGTGTTTTATTTGGCACTATAATACTATTACTATATTTTCCCCCACTAATTTTATATTTTAATGATATAAGAAGAGTTAGATGGTGGTTATGGAATGGAGGTAAAAACCCTCCTAAAAGAATTGATGTAGAACCACTAACAAAAATAATGAAAAGACAAATAGAAAATAAATGAAAAATATTTTATTGATAATATTAACTATTCCTATAATTACATTTTCGCAGGAAAATATCACTATTAAAGAAGCAATTAAAATATGTCTAAATCAAAATTTTGACATCCAAATATCAGAGAGAGAATATGAAGTATCAAAAATAAATAATAATTGGTCAAATGCTGGAGCGCTTCCAACAGTAGATTTCATAGCCAAGGGAGAAGAAGCTGTATCAGACCAGAGTCAAAACCCAACGTCATTTATTCAAGAAGTATTAAAATCAGAATCTGTTAGCACGTCAATAAATCTAAATTGGATACTTTTCAATGGATATAGAATTAAAGCCTCTAAAGAAAAACTAGAAATACTCCAAGAGCTTAATAATGGTAATTTAAATATTATTATAGAAAACACCATACAAGCAGTAATTCTTTCATATTATAATTGTCTAATCCAAAAAGAAAGAATAGATCTTATCCAAGAAGTTGTTAACCTCTCTAAAGAAAGGTTAATTTACAATGAAACAAAATATGATATTGGTTTGAACAGAAAAATAGACGTTCTTCAAATTGAAAATGCTCTACTCACAGATAGTTTAAATCTTATCTTACAAATAAACAACTATCAAAACTCCTTAAGGAATTTTAATTTGATTTTAGGGATAGACCTTGAAAAAAAATGGAATTTTACTGATGAAATTGAAATTAAAAATCAATTATTTGATATTGAAATTCTTAAGGAAAAAATACTATCTGACAATAATACCTTGAAAAACCAATACTATAATATTGAACTAAGCAAACAAGATATTAAAATTTCTAAATCAGTTTTCTTCCCTACAATATCATTAAATTCGGGAGCAAGCTATAATGAAAATACATACGACATAGGAAACTCTGGATATACAGGTGATAATTCAGGAAGTACGTTAAATTATTATGCAAATTTTACATTAAGTTATAGACTTTATGATGGTGGAAAGTATAATCGTTCCATAAAGACTTTTGAAATTCAGAATGATATTAACAATTTAATATTAGAGAAGATGAAACAAGAAGTTTTTAGTCAATTGAACCAAAATTATCAATTATATAATAATAGAATTCATATTTCTAACATTTCTAAAAAAGCATTTCAAATTGCAAAAATTAATTATGAACTTGCAAATGAGAATTATAAATTAGGAAATATAAATTCTTTTAATCTTAGAGATTTAGAGATTAACTACTTAAATTCAGCGATCTCATACCTAAATTCTTTATTTGATCTAAATGAATCATACTTAGAATTAGTAAAGATGACAGGAGGATTTATAACAGAAGATTTTTAACACTCATTCATCTGAGTAAAACATCTATATACATCTACTATGTTTGGATAGGAAGACTTTAATATTAGATCTAATTTACTAGTTGATATCCATTTAGCATGGATTATCCCTTCATCAACCTGAGGTACGGGAGTGATTCTAATACCACATTCAATATAATACCAAGAAGTTTTCTTAAGAAAAGAATCTCCATTAAGCTTATATACATGATAAGTATCAGTGATTTTATTTATCATTTTTAGAGTATGTATTCCACATTCTTCTGTAATTTCTCTAATTGCACAATCAACACAATCCTCACCATTTTCAATCTTTCCCTTAGGCAAATCCCATTTACCATTCTTAAAAATAAATAAAAACTCAGATTCCAAATTCTTTACAAGACCTCCAGAAGCTTCAACATACTGGTAATCAGACTTAAAATCCAACCAATTATCTTCTACCAATTTTAATCTATTATTTATATAAACTTTATATTTTTGTTGCATGATTTATGACATTGAAATTGCAAAACAATTAGCAAAATATTTATTGCAAATTAACGCAATTATTTTACAACCTCAGCAGCCATTCAAATGGGCTTCAGGATGGAATTCACCAATATATTGTGATAATAGAAGAACCTTATCTTTTCCAAATATTAGAAACTTTATTCGCATATCATTATCCTCAGCAATTAACAATAAATTTAAAGGTGTCAATGTTATTGCTGGAGTAGCTACAGCAGGGATACCACATGGAGCTCTTGTAGCAGAAGAATTAGGACTTCCATTTATTTACGTTAGAAATGAAGCTAAAAATCACGGAAGAAAAAATCAAATTGAAGGACATGTTGATGAAGGACAATCAGTTGTTCTTATTGAAGATTTAATTAGCAGTGGAAAAAGTAGTATTGAATCTATAAAAATTCTAAGAAAATCTAATATAAATGTTAAAGGTTTAATTTCTATTTTTAATTATGGTTTTGATCAATCAAGAAAAAATTTTGAAAATGCAAACTGTGAATATTTATCATTATGTGATTATAAGATTATGCTTCCTGAAGCTTTAGAAAGAAATTATATTACTAAAGATGACGTATATATGTTAGAAAAATGGAGAGAAGACCCTTCTAATTGGAAGAATATTTAATGACAAAATTTATTGGACCTGAAATATTAGTTAATTTAAGTGACAAAGATTTTTTCAACAAAATATCTAACCTAAATAATCTAGATGAAATACTCCCACCCTATGTTAAAAAATCTGTGTCTGATAAAGATTATTGCACAATAGAAATCGAAGGCTACCCCAAAATAAAAATATACATTAAAGAAAAGGAACCTTATAAAAAAGTGATATTTTCTAGTAAAGAAAATCCTATTTCATTTTCATTAATTTGTTTTATTACTCCAAATAATCAGAATTGCCAAGCTAGACTTGAAATACATGCTAAAATGAATGTTATAATGAAGAAAATGATTGAAAAGCCTATAAAGAAATTTTTAGAAATATTATCTCAAGGAATAACTAAAATTTAGACAAGATATTTAATTTCTTTTAAATCATAATTCTTTATAATACCATTATGTATTACTTCTAATAATCCAATATCATTCACAGATTTAATCCTTCCATAAACCTTCTCTTTATTAATTTCAAATATACTTTCCTTATCCTTTAAATAAATTTTACTTGTATATTCTAAATAATTATCTTGAGGATTCATAATAATTCTTTTTCTAAAAAAATTAGTTAATAAATCTCTAATTTCTTCTAAATTAATTTCTTTATCTATTTCATTAGAAATAGAAGTTGCTTTTCTATTAAAATCAGGAAAATTTTTCTGATTAACATTCAATCCTATACCAATAATAGAATATATAATCTGATTAGACTTTACTTTATTTTCTATTAATATGCCAGCAATTTTCTTATTTTTTACAAGAATATCATTAGGCCATTTAATATAAGTGTTCAATACAGAAAGATAATTCAATAAATCTATTATTGACAGTGATGAAATAATATTTAATAAAAAACTATTCATTGGTTTTATATCAGAATTAATTACTAAACTTATTAATAAATTCTTTCTTCTTTCTGAAATCCATGAAGAATCAAATTGACCTTTTCCATTTTTTTGGAAATCAGAAGTAACAATAAATGGAGGTTTTATCATTGAATTGTCTAGAACCCTCTTACAATATATGTTTGTTGATTCAAGCTCATCAAAATGTATTTTATCTTTAAAAAATTCTACTCCCATAACTAAGTGCAAATATCAATACAAATTATTATTTTTGCTAATAAATTAACAATAAAAATATAAAATACTGAATGAAAAATAAAAAACTAGATTATTCTAGTAACTTATTAAAGTATATAATTGAAGGGATGCAAGAGATGAAAGGAGTTGATATTACAATTATGGATTTAAGAAAAATTGAAACTTCAGTATGCAATTATTTTGTAATTTGTAGTGGTACATCTAATACACATACTTCATCAATTGGAGAAAATATTAGAAAAAATGTTTCAAAAAAAATTGCTGAAAAGCCTTGGAATATAGAGGGATTCAAAACATCAGAGTGGATCCTCATAGATTATTCTGATATTGTAGTACATGTATTTCAGCAACATACAAGGTTTTTTTATGATTTAGAAGACTTATGGGGAGATGCTAAAATAACAAATATAGAATATAATTAGAATGCAAAAAAAGAAAATAAATAAAGAGAAAAAACCTTTACAACCATTAAATAGTGGATTTAAAAATTATTGGATCTACGGTATAATTGCTGTAATTTTATTAGGAATTAACTTTAGTTCAATAAATACATCGGAAACTATAAAAGAATCTGAATTTTATGAAAAAGCTGAAAATAATGAAATAGAGAATATAGTATTTATTAGAAATAAAGGAATAGCTGAAGTAGAAATCAAAAATAGTACAAAACCAAAACCACAATATAATTTTAAATATCTAGGAGATGAGAAAATTATAGAGAGAATTGAATTGATAAACAAAACAAATGGAACTAACATAGAATATGAAGTAATTGACGTAAAAGATTGGTTTGGAGAGGTTTTAGGATGGTTACTTCCATTAATAATATTTATAGGAATTTGGATGTTTATAATGAGAAGAATGAGCGGTGGAGGTGGAGCAGGAGGTGGTCAAATATTTAATATTGGTAAATCTAAAGCTAAACTAATTAATAAAGAAGATGTATCAGTTACATTTGATGATGTTGCAGGACTAGAAGGAGCCAAAGAAGAAATCACGGAAATAGTAGATTTTTTAAAATCACCTGAAAAATACACAAAATTAGGAGGTAAAATTCCAAGAGGTGCAATGTTAATTGGTCCACCCGGCACAGGTAAAACTTTGTTAGCAAAAGCTGTCGCTGGTGAAGCAAAAGTACCCTTCTTTTCATTATCTGGTTCTGATTTTGTTGAAATGTTTGTAGGAGTAGGAGCTAGTAGAGTTCGGGATTTATTTAAACAAGCTAAGGAAAAATCTCCATCAATTATTTTTATTGATGAAATAGATGCAATTGGTAGGGCAAGGGGTAAAAACGCAATTACTGGTAGTAATGATGAAAGAGAAAACACCTTAAATCAACTTTTAACTGAAATGGATGGTTTTGGAACAAATACAGGTGTAATTGTCATGGCTGCTACAAACAGAGCGGATATTTTAGATAAAGCATTAACAAGAGCAGGAAGATTTGATAGACAAATATTTGTAGACTTACCAGATTTAATTGAAAGAAAATCAATTTTTGAAGTACATATAAAACCTATTAAACTATCTAAAAATATTGATGTTAACTTCTTAGCTCGACAAACTCCAGGATTTAGTGGAGCAGACATTGCAAATGTCTGTAATGAAGCTGCTCTAATTGCGGCAAGAAAGAATAAGAAAAAAGTTGATAAAGAAGATTTTTTAGATGCAGTAGATAGAATTATTGGTGGATTAGAAAAAAAATCTAAAATTATTTCTCCTGCTGAGAAAAAAACAATTGCATTTCATGAAGCTGGACATGCTACAGTAAGTTGGATGCTGGAATACGCCTCTCCTTTAGTAAAAGTTACAATTGTTCCTAGAGGAAAATCATTAGGAGCTGCCTGGTATTTACCTGAAGAAAGACAACTTACAACTACTGAACAAATGTTAGATGAAATATGTTCAGCACTAGGTGGTCGTGCAGCTGAAGATATTTTCTTTGGAAAAATATCTACTGGAGCGCTTTCTGATTTAGAAAAAGTAACAAAACAAGCATATGCTATGGTAAGCATCTACGGTCTAAGTAATGTCATAGGAAATATCTCATATTATGATTCCTCCGGGCAACAAAATGGATTTACTAAACCATACTCTGAAGAAAGAGCCAAGCTGATTGACAAAGAAGTTAGTAAAATATTAGAATCACAATACCAAAGAGCCAAGGATGTTATTAATAAATATAAAGCAAAACTTGAAAACCTTGCTTCCCAATTATTAGAAAATGAAGTGATATTTAAATCTGATTTAATAGAAATTTTTGGAGAAAGAAAATGGAAGACATATGAAGAGGAAAAACTTCAAGAAATTGATAATAAAAACAAGAATGGAAAAAAATTGGATTAAGATATTTAGTTCTACTAACCCTATTAAAACTAATATAAAAAAACAATTACTATCAGAATTTAAAATACCTGTTATTGAAATAAATCAAAAAGATTCATCATATAATATGTTTGGAGAAATTAATCTATATATTCATGAAAAACATATTAAATTAGCTGGTAAAATATTATCAAAAAATGAATGAAATTACTAAACGTTCTATCTCAGGCATATTATATGTACTAATTATGATGTTGGGAATTTGTTACTCAGAAAATTCAAGAATAGTTTTATTTAGTATAATAACCTTAATTTGCTCTGTTGAAATGTTTTATCTGACTAAAAATAAAGGAATTAAATCAATCTTCTATATAATATATGTGTTTGGGATAATGCTTTCATTAAAGATTGATTATAAATGTCTTTTGTTTATCATGATATTAACATGGATCTTTGATACATTTGCGTATATTTTTGGGAAAAATATTGGGAAAAACAAAATGTTCCCTAAAATATCTCCTAATAAATCTTGGGAAGGTTTTATTGGTGGATTTATATTTACTTCAATTATTGGAATAATTATAGTGAATTATAATCTGATTGAAAATAATATAAATATTATAATATTATATATAATTAGCATTATTTTACCAATAACTGCTACATTAGGAGATTTTATAGAATCTTATATTAAAAGACAAGCAAAAAAGAAAGACTCAGGAAGATTAATACCAGGACATGGTGGACTTTTAGACAGGATGGATGCCTTTATGATTAGCATTCCATTTTTTTATATTTTAAATAACATAATTTAAATGAAATTACACAAAGAAGGATATAAAATTTTAATAAGCGAAATCATTATATTTAGTATAATAAATTATCTTTTATTTATTTCAAAATTTGAAAATATTTTTGTTATTATAATAATCACAACTTCAATATTTTTTTTACTTACAACATACTTTTTTAGAATTCCTAAAAGAAAATATGAAAGAAAAGAAGATTCAATTTATTCTCCATGTGATGGTAAAATTGTCATAATCAAAGAAGTTGAAGAAACAGAATACTATAAAGATAAAAGAATACAAATTAGTATTTTTATGTCACCATTAAATGTACACAATCAAATTTATCCTATAAATGGAGTAGTTCAATATACAAAGTACCATCCTGGGAAATATCTAGTAGCTTGGCATCCAAAATCATCACTATTAAATGAAAGAAGTAGTATAGTAGTAAAAAATGAAAAGATATCTATATTAGTAAGACAAATAGCGGGAGCTGTTGCAAAAAGAATTATTACATATTGTAAAAAAGGAGACAAAGCAATAAGTTCAAATGAATATGGTTTCATAAAATTTGGATCAAGAGTTGATATATTTTTACCAATAAATACAAAACCATTAGTAAAATTAAACCAAAAAGTTAAATCTGGAATTACTATTCTCTCAAAATTCTAAACAATTTACTATATTTGTAAAAAAAACAAAGTATTATGAAAAAGAATTCAATTATATTATTATCACTACTTTTTCTGTCTTTTAACATAGTAACAGCACAGAACACTGATAATAAAGAAACGAATAACACAAAAACTTGTATTAAATCAGGTGAAGAATGTAATTCTAAATGTCCAAAAAAAATTAATGGAACTTGTTGTAATGGAGGAGATAATGAATCATCTACAACGAGTAATAAAAAAAACTGTAATAAAACAGTTGAAAATAAGGACACTAAAAAATCTTGTTGTAAAAGTGACAAGAAAAAAGAGTGTAGTAAAACTAACGATAATATACAGAAAGACAATAATGTAATAAAAAATAAAAATTGTTCTAAGACAGATAATAAAAAATCTTGTTGTAAAACTGATAAGAAAAAAGAGTGTTCCAAAACAACTCAAAATTTAGAAAAAAAAGAAAGTTCAGAAAATATAACGAGCTGTTCTAAATCAAATAAAAAAACATCTTGCTGTAAGAAAAAATAAAATAATTTAATTTTAATTTATCATATATTAAAACCACTTTTTGTGGTTTTTTTTTAAAAAAAAATGGAATTTATAAAAAAAGAAATAAAAGAATATTCCTCATTATACACTGATAAGGAGCCATTATTACTTAAAGATCTAAATAGAGAGACATGGGCTAAAGTAATGAATCCACGAATGCTTTCAGGACATATTCAAGGAAGAATATTATCTATGTTTAGTAAACTAATTTCTCCAAAGAATATTTTAGAAATTGGAACATATACTGGATATTCTGCACTATGTTTAGCTGAAGGAATAAAAGAAAATGGAATAATCCATACAATAGATATTAATGAGGAATACACATCAATTGCAAATAGATATTTCAAAAAATCGAAGTTTAATAAAAATATAATTCAACATACAGGAAGCGCAATTAATATAATCCCATCTATATCTGAAAGATTCCAACTAGCATTTATTGATGCTGATAAAGAAAATTATAATAACTATTTTGATTTAATTATAAATAAAATTGATGTTGGTGGATATATAATTGCTGATAATGTGTTATGGAGCGGAAAAGTGCTTTTAGACAATAAAGATAAGGAAACCATATCCCTAGATAATTATAATAAGAAAATACATAATGACAATAGGGTAGAAAACATACTATTACCTGTAAGAGATGGTTTGATGATTTGTAGAAAAATTTTAGACTAAATCACACTACAGAATTACTATATTATGAACAATTTTAATAATCTAAAAGTAGCTTTTAACGATAAAAGTAATCATGATTTAAGAAGGGCATATCTTCTCTTCAAAATTATTAGTATACCACTGATTTCTAAGTTTTCGATTAAATTATTGAAGTTATGTCTCAAATTAAAATTACCAGTAAAACTTTTAATAAAATCAACTGTATTTAAACATTTTTGTGGAGGAACAACAATTAACAATTGCTCAGACACTATAGATTTGTTATGGAAATCGAATGTTGGAACAATTTTAGATTATTCTGCTGAAGGAAAAAAAACAAATAATGATTTTGACAATGTGATGCATGAGATTATAAAAACAATTATTAAGTCTAAAAATCATGAATCAATTCCATTCACTGTATTTAAATTTACAGGAATTGTTAAATTTTCTTTACTAGAAAAAATTAGTGAAAAAAAAATATTATCAAAAAATGAACAAAATGAAAAAGAAAAGTTCTTAGATAGAGTTGAAAAAATATGTAGAACTGCAAAAGAAAATCAAGTAAGAATCTTAATTGATGCCGAAGAAAGTTGGATACAAGAAGCTATTGACAAAATAGTTTTAATGATGATGAAAAAATTTAATACTGATGAATGTTGGATTTATAATACTATACAAATGTATAGGAAAGATAGAATTAAATACTTGAAAAATTTAATTGGTGATACTAGTAAAGAAAAATATTTTATTGGACTAAAAATTGTTAGAGGAGCTTACCATTCACAAGAAATTATTAAATCTGAAGAAAACAATTATTCTTCACCAGTACATAGATACAAAACTAAAACTGATGAAGATTTCAATAAAGCCATAAAAATATGTGTTGAAAATTTAAATATAATTTCTATTTGTTTAGGAACCCATAACGAAAAAAGCACATTATTATTGACAAGTCTAATGAAAAAACACAACATACAAAATAATGATAATAGAATCTTCTTTTCTCAACTATTAGGCATGAGTGATCATATAAGCTATAATTTATCAAAAAATGGATATAATGTAGCAAAATATGTGCCATATGGACCAGTAAAAGAAGTTATTCCATATTTAATTCGTAGAGCAGAAGAAAACACTTCTATCACAGGGCAAATGGGCAGAGAACTTACTAATATTGTTAAAGAAAGAGATAGAAGAAAAAAAGATAACATTACATGCGGTTAGGAACTCTAATTCCTAATAAGCTCATTGCACTCTTGATAATTTCAGAAACTTTCTTTGAAAGTGAAACCCTAAACTTTTCTGTAATTTTATCTCCACTTGATAATATTATTGAGTTTTGATAAAATGAATTATATTTTTTAACTAATTCATATACATAATTTGCAATGATCGAAGGACTATAACTATAACATGAATCTTTAATCACATTTGGAAACTCAAGAATATATTTGATTATATCTATCTCATATTTATTTAATTCAATATCATTCATATCATT